>Ga0111538_10000581_pt1 | contig 49322 bp, 45 predicted proteins | sample SoiMethybrSBSTD1_FD_79669 | JGI IMG/M metagenome (GOLD analysis project Ga0111538, IMG submission 79669) | Bulk soil microbial communities from a Populus tree surrounding site in Tennessee, USA - Soil MetaG P. TD hybrid SBSTD1 (version 2)... | ecosystem: Environmental > Terrestrial > Soil >... | reverse complement strand
TGAGGGTGCGGGTTCGGGTTCGGGTTCGGGTTCGGGTTCGGGCTCGGGTGAGGGGGGAAGGGGAGGCGCGAGCGCTTCGGGGTCGGCGAGCTCGGCCGAGAGCTGGGCCTCCTGCAGCTCCGGCACCGCCTGGCGGGATGGGGCTTCAGACTCCTTGGCTGCGGCTCTGGCGGCGGCCCGCACGCGCGCCTTCGCGGCGCGTTTTCGCTTGGGTTTCCTCTTCTTGGACATCCAGGTCCTGCCAGGAAGTTACCGTCGTGCGGTACCGTATCATGACCGTCTGCTGGGGCCTCTCCAGGCACTTACGACCATGAGACAGCGCGGAACCAACGAGAACCGGTCCTACACTGCGTCGAGCTTCATCCTCGAGCTGGACGGCAGCCACATCGCCGGCTTCTTCCGCTCGGTCGAGGGCGGCGGCGTCAAGGCCGACGTCATGACCTACCAGATGGGCAACTCGTCGGCCCTGTGGCGCCAGCTGGCCAAGCAGAAGTACGACGACGTCAAGATCCAGGTCGGGATGTCGATGTCGCAGGAGTTCTACGGCTGGATCTCGCAGTTCTTCAGCGGAAAGATCGAGCGCCGCAACGGCGCCATCATCTCGGGCGACTTCCATTACAAGGAGCGCGCCCGCCGGGTGATGAAGAACATGCTCATCAGCGAGGTCCAGATCCCCAAGTTCGACGCCGGGGACCGCGCGCCCTGCTACATGACCGTCGGACTGGTCCCCGAGACCGTCGAGTTCGAGCCCGGCAACCCGAGCATCGACCTCGCGCCGACCGTGCAGATGCGCCAGAAGCTGTGGACCCCGAACCGGTTCGAATTCACCATCAACCAGTTCGAGCAGTGCCTCAAGCGCGTCACCAAGATCGAGGGTTTCACCATCAAGCAGCAGATCCTCGAGTACCGGAGCGGCAACACCCGCGACCCGTGGCGCGTCCCCGGCCGGATCGAGTTCCCCAACCTCACCTTCTACCTGCCCGAGGCGGACGCCGGTCCGCTCATCGATCACTTCACCAAGCGCGTCCTGCGCGGCAAGCCGCCGCCCCACACCCGCCTGACCGGCGGGATCACCGCGCTCGACAGCGACCAGCAGCCGCTCTGCACCATCTCGCTGGCCGGCATCGACATCTCGGGGATCGGCCCGGACAAGAGCGACTCGACCAGCCAGGACATCAAGCAGATCCGCATCGACATCACCTGCGAGTCGATGGCGTTCAAGTACCACAATAACTAGGGCCCGAAACTTGCGCCGCGCGATCCCGCGTGGTTAGGGTCGGAGCCATGAGCCACGTCTACTCTTCCGGCTTCGCCCCGGATCCCAACGACGCAGTGGACGTGCTCGCCTTCGTCCTCTGCCCCCTCGAAGCCTTCGCTCCCGGCGCCGGGCCGGACGAGATCGCCGCGGTCGCCGAGATGATCGCGCCGGCCAAGGAAGAGGCGGTCAGGCGCTGGCAAGAGGCGAACCGCGTCCGCCAGGCGAACTAGCCGCCGGTCGGTGTCGAGCGCGCCGGCCGCCGGCGCGCGGCGAGCGCAGGGGGCGAAGGGGGGTATGCTCCCCGCCAATGAGCAAGCGCTCCGTCGTCGCGGTGGTGAAGTGCTCTCCTGACTCGGTCCTCGAGGACGTCGATCGCCTGATGGGTCTGGCCGGCGTCGAGCGGGCGCTGTCGCCCGCCTCGACCATCCTCAAGGACAACATCTCCTGGCACTTCCCGTTCCCGGGCGCCAACACCACCCCGTGGCAGCTCGAGGGCACCATCCGGGCCCTGCGGGCCCGCGGCTTCGCCGACCTGGTCTGCGTGCAGAACAAGACGGTCGTCACCGACGCCTTCAAGGGCGAGGACCTGAACGGATACCTGCCTATTTTCAAGTCCTACGACATTCCGGTCCGCTACAACTTCAAGCCGGAGGACATGTCCTGGTCGATCTACCAGCCGACCGCGAAGATGAACGTCCTCGACCAGATCTACCCGGAGGGCATCCTCATCCCCGACGACTTCCACGGCAGCAACATCGTCCACCTGCCGACGGTGAAGTGCCACATCTACACGACGACCACCGGGGCGATGAAGAACGCGTTCGGCGGGCTGCTCAACACCAAGCGGCACTACACGCACAGCTGGATCCACGCGACGCTGGTCGACCTGCTCGCCATCCAGAAGGAGATCCACAGCGGGCTGTTCGCGGTGATGGACGGGACCACCGCCGGCGACGGGCCGGGGCCGCGCACCATGCGGCCGGTCATCAAGGACGTGATGCTGGCGGCCGAGGATCAGGTGGCCATCGATGCGGTGGCGGCGTCGATGATGGGCTTCGACCCGATGTCGATCGAGTACATCCGGCTGGCCGACGAGCAGGGGCTGGGCAACGGCCGGCGCGAGAACATCGAGGTGGTGGGCGACGCCCACCTGGCCGACGAGCGCTGGGGCTTCTCGGTCGGCGACAACGGGGCCTCGCGGGTCGGCGACGTCATGTGGTTCGGCCCGCTCAAGCGGTTCCAGAAGCTCTTCTTCCACACCCCGCTGGTCAAGCTGTTCGTGCTCGGCTCGGAGGTCTATCACGACTACTACCGCTGGCCGCTGCGCGACCGGCAGGTGTTCGAGGCGTGGCGCAGCGAGACCCACTGGGGCCACCTGTTCGACCGCTACCAGCAGACGGGCACGCTCGGCCAGCCGGCGCAGGAGGCGCGCACCGCCTGATGGCGCGGCTGACCCGGCTCGACGACCAGGACATCGGCTGCCTGGCCGCCGCGTTCGCGCTCGGCGCGGTCACCGGGTGGGGCGAGGTCCCGGCCGGCACCATCAACAGCAACCACTGGGTGGAGGCGGGCGGGCGGCGCTGGTTCCTGCGGGTCAACGAGGGCAAGAGCGAGGCGGACGTCCGCTACGAGGCGGAGCTGGTCGCCGAGCTGGCCGCGCGCGGCGTGGCGACCCCGCGCCCGCTCCCCGCGGCCGGCGGCGGCGAGCCGCTGGTCCTCCACCAGGGCCGCTGGGTCAGCGTCTTTCCCTGGGTGGCGGGCAGCCAGCGCGAGCTCGGCGAGGTGCGCCCGGCCGACGCGCGCGCGGTCGGCGCCGCGCTGGCGCGCCTGCACCGGGCGGGCGCCGGGCTGGCCGGCCGCTTCGCGCGGGACGGCATCTACACCACGTCTCACATCGCCCGCCGGGTGGAGGCGCTGGCGGCCGACCCGCGCGCCGCAGCCGACCCGGTCCTCGCCGCCGCGGTGGCGAGCGCCGGCGAGGAGCTCGGCTGGTTGGCCGAGCGGACCGCGGAGCGAGCGGCCGCCCCGCGCGGGATCATCCACGGCGATCTCTTCCGCGACAACGTCCTGTTCGCCGGCGACGAGCTGGTGGCGCTGCTCGATTTCGAGCAGGCATCGCTCGGCGCCTGGATCTACGACCTGGCGGTGTGCGCCAACGCCTGGTGCTACGTCGACGACGTGGTCCCCGAGCTGGTCGCCGGGCTGACGGCCGGCTACGCCGCCGTGCGCCCGCTCGATCGCAGCGAGCGCGACCTCTTCTGGGTCGAGCTGCGCGCCGCCGCGGTGCGCTTCGCGGTCACCCGCATCACCGACGTCTACCTGCCGGGCGCCGATCTGCCGGGCAAGGACTTCCGCCGCTACCTGGCGCGCCTCGAGCGCTGGCGACAGATCGGCGAGCCGGGAGTGCGCGCGCTCCTGGGCCAGTGACGTTTTGTCACGCGAGGTGGTGAACGCCTGCCAATCCGGCACGCGGGCTGGCATCTTTGTTGCGCAGTTTCGATGAGTTGTCGTATCAAAAGGTCGGCACCTGACTTGCTCAGGAGCTACTCGGATCATGCGTGTTCTGCACCTGGCGCTGACTCTCGGGATCGCACTGGCTGGATGCGCCGCCGAGGTGGAGTACATCCCCGGCACCCGGGTGGGCAACTCGGCCGAGAACCAGGCGCTCATCGACCGGATCGAGAACTACCGGATGGCGGTCGAGCGCAAGGACGCCTCCGGCCTGGTGCTGATGGCCTCCAAGCGCTACTGGGAGGACGCCGGCACCCCGAGCGGATCGGACGACTACGGCTACCAGGGGCTGCAGGAGATCCTGACCGGACGCTTCCAGCAGGTCGACGCGATCCGCTACTCGATGAAGTACGTGAACGTGTCGCGCAAGGGGGACAAGGCCTTCGTCGATGTCCTCATCGACGCCAGCTTCACGGTCAAGGACGCGCGCGGCCAGGAGATGCGCGCCGACATGCGCGACCAGAACCAGTTCGTCCTCGAGTGGGACGGCAAGCAGTGGCTGTTCGTCTCCGGGATGTGAGCCGGCGCCGTCTCCTCAGGGGCGGACGGCCTTGAGCCGCTCGCGGATGAGCGTGGCCGAGTCGATGCGGGCCCGGCGGTCCTTCTCGAGGCAGGAGAGGACCAGCGCGTCGAGCGCCGGCGGCAGACCGCCGACCTTGCTCGACGGGCGCGGCGGCGCCGTGTGCAGCTGCTGGAACATGATGTCGCCGTCGGTGAAGGGCGGCGCCCCGGTCAGCATCTCGAACAGGGTGCAGCCGACCGCGTAGAGGTCGGCGCGGCGATCGATGTCGGTGCCGGTCACCTGCTCCGGCGCCATGTAGAGCGGGGTGCCGCGGATCTCGGTCCGGCGGATCGCGATCTCGCGCATGACCCGCGCCAGCCCGAAATCGCCGAGCTTCACGATGCGGTCCTCGGTGAGGAAGATGTTGGCCGGCTTGATGTCGCGGTGGATGACCTTGCGCTCGTGGGCGTAGGCCAGTCCGGCGCACAGCTGGTCGATGATCTCGAGCGCCTCGGAGACCCCCAGGCGGCCGCGCTGCAGGAGGATGTCCTCGAGGGTCTGGCCCTCGACCAGCTCCATGACCATGTAGGTGACGCCCATCTCCTCGTTCTGGTCGTACACCCCGACGATGTTGGGGTGGTTGAGCTGGGCGAGCGCCTTGGCCTCGTCGATGAACAGCTGCATCGCCACCGGATGGCTGCGCAGCTCGTCGCTGATCACCTTGAGCGCGACGTCGCGCTCGAGCTTGGTGTCGCGCGCGCGGTAGACCAGGCCCATCGCACCGCGCCCCAGCTCGGCGCTGAGGTGGTACTTGCCGATGGTGTCGCCGATCGCCAGGCTGCCGGCCGACATCAGCACGCCGGGCGGACCGACGTTCTGCGAGCTGCCCATCCGCCGGTTCATGCGCGGCACCTTCTCGGTCTCGTGGCGCTCGATGACCAGCTCGCCGGCGTCCTGCGGGATCGACATGTCGCCCGCCACCTCGGCGCGCCGCCGCTCGCGGTCGAGGTGGATGGCCACCCGCTGGGTGGTCGGCGCCGCCACCGACACCAGCTGGGACAGCGACATGTCCTCCGCCTCGATGGTGAGGGTGTAGTCGCCCGGGTCGACCTGCAGCCGGGCCTCTCCCTGCGCGTCGGTGCGCGCGCGGTTGTGGTCGTCGACGCCGACCAGGATGCCGCTCGCCGCGCCGCCCGGGTTGTAGACCCGGATGAGGAGCTCGGCCTTCGAGCTGCCGAGGTCGAAGTTGATGGAGGTGGGCGCCTTGCGGATCACCTGGACCGCCTGGGTCTGCTTCTCGTCGAGGACGCGGGTCTCGCCGGCGATGGTGTAGGCGCCGAGCAGATGGGCGTGCCAGCGGCCGGCGGGCACCCGCGGGAAGCTGGTGGTGCCCCCGACCATGGTGGCGGAGAGCCGGCCGATCTTGTGTCCGGCGCGCGCCATCTCGCTGCGGAAGTCGGCGAGGTCGAAGGCCGGCCGCTTGCCCGAGCGCGTCAGCCGGATGGCGAACACCTCGTCGCTGGCGCCGGGCAGCGACTTGAAGGTGACGTGGAGGGCGCCGGAGCCGCGCCGGACGATCCGCACCAGGTAGGCCACCAGCCCGGCAACCAGGAGACCGATCGCGATCAAGAACAGCCGGTTCCACCCGATGACGCCGGTGGCGCGCCCGTCGAACTTCTCGCTGACGTGGGCCAGGGCAGCGGTGCCGGGAACGAACAGCGAGAGCGTCGCCTCGACCTGGCGGCCGCCGGCGCGCACGCGGTAGAGGAGAACCGCGTCCGCCTTGGCCTTGCGGGCCAGCCCCTCGAGGTGGCCGGCCGCCAGGGGCTCGCTTTCGGCTGCGCTCGCGTCGGTCGCGGACAGCCCGTTCTGCTCGAGCACGCGGTGGAGCGAGGCATCGACCCGCTCCGGCTCGGCGCGGTACCAGTGGTAGAAGGGCAGGCCCTCGCCGGCGAGCGGAACCACCAGCACGCGGCGCGCTCCGGTCGGCACCGGCAGGCCGGACAGCATCCGGTCGAGGATCCCGTCGAGCTTTCCGTCGGCACCGCCGCCGCCGCTCCTCGCCTTGGCGCTCTCTTGCAGCGGGTCGGCGTGAGCCTCCGTCTTCGCCTTCGGCGGCCCGGCCGCCAGCTTGTCGGCGAGCAGCTTGATGTCGGAGGACATCGGGGTGCCGCCGCGCTCGCGCTCGAGCCGCATCAGCGCGCGCAGGAGGTCCGGGTTGGCGACCGACAGCGAAAGGGCGCGCTCGAGGTCGCCGCGCGCGCCGGTGACGTCGCCGTCCTCGAGGCGGGCGAGGGCGCCGGTCACCAGCGCCAGGACCGAGGCCTCGTCGTCGAGCTTTGTCAGGATGGCGTTGGCGGCGGCCACGTCGCCGGCGATGAACAGCGCCATCGCCTGCTCGCGGCCGGCCGACCGGATGCCACCGGCGGCGGCGCGCCCGAGCTCGACGGCGCCGTCGGCCGGCTTTCCCTCGCGGACCAGCAGGCGGCCGAGCTCGAGGTGGGCGCGCGCGTCGTCCGGCGCGGCCGCCAGCCAGGCGGTGACCGCCGTGCGGGCCGCGGTGTAGTCGGCGTCGAACAGCGCCAGCTGGGCGCGCAGCCGCAGTCCCTCCGGCTGCCCGCCGGCCTCGGCAGCGGCGGTGCGGGCCAGCGCCAGGTCGCCGTCGTCGAGATCCGACACCTGCACCAGGGCGAGGCCCCGCGCCCCGCCGACCTTACCAGCCGCCGCGCGGATGCCGAGCGCCGAGCGCAGCCACGACGGCTCGAGCGCCTCGGCGGCGGCCAGCGCCTTCTCCTCGAGCTCGGCAGGCAGGCCGCCGGGCGCCACCAGGTCGACGACCGGCAGCGCGGCGGCCGGCGCCGCGACCATGAGGCGCCCGAGCAGCTGGTCGCGCAGCGCGCGGTCGTCGGCGTAGTGCGCCATCTCGGCGCGCGCCGCCAGCACCGCCGGATCGGTCGACTTCTCGAGCGGCGCCAGCGCCCCGGCGGCCGCCTGCACGTTCATGCGCGACAGGTGTGCGCGCGCGGCGCCGAGCGCGCCGACCCGATCGGCGCGGCTGGCCTTGAGAGCGGCCGACGCCAGCTCGAGCGCGCGGTCGGGCTCGGTCGCCAGCAGCGCGGCGTCGATGCGGGCGGCGACCGGCTGCGCGCCGTCGGCCACGATGGCGGCCGGCACCTCGCGGGCGGCGGGGGCGCGCCCTGACGCCTGTGGATCGGCGGTGCGCAGGAGCTCGAGCGCGCGGGCCGGCTCGCCGGTCCTCAGCGCGGCGTCGGCGGCGACGAAGGCGCGCAGCCGGCCGAGCGAGGTGTTGGGCCGCGGGCGAGCCGCGCTCTTGAGGTCGCCGGCGAGCCCCTGGCTCAGGCCCTCGGCCAGGGCGGCGACGTTTCCGTCACCGGCGCTGGCGGTCAGGATGTGGATGGCAGATCCGCTGCGCAGGACCAGCGCGGTGGCGCGCAGCTCGGGCCCGGCGCGCACGACCTCGCCGGTGATGACGGCGCTGGCGCCGGTCGACACCAGGAGGTCGCGCAGCTGCTCGAGCGAGAGCCGGCGCACGCTGCCGGACCGCTGCGCCTGGGCGCGCGCGAAGGCCGCCTCGAGATCGGCGCGCGCGACCACCTGCACGCGGTCGCCGCTCAGCATGGAGCGGACCAGCAGGGTGACCGCGCCCGCCTCGTCGCGGACATCCGCCTCGCCGTAGAACTCGGTGACCGCGACCTTCTGCGCGCGCACCTCGGGCGCCGCCGCAAGAAATGCGAATGCGACAAGAGCCGACACTCGCCAGACCCGGCGGCCCGCCATCGACCTACGATTCTATCTCATCAGCGCGGGGTCGCCGGAGGCCCGAGTGGCCGGGGGGGCAGGTGGCCGGTGCGTTTCCACTGCACGCGCTCCAGCCAGTCGTAGCCGTAGAGGCGCGTGACGACAGGCTGGTCCTCCGCGGTCAGGACGGCGGCGGCGCGCTCGACCGCCGTCAGGTCGTCCGCCAGGTAGGCGCTCGCCGCCAGGAGCTCGGCGCACTCGCGGGTGAGCAGCGGGTCGGGCAGGCCGAGGGCGAGCGCGCGGGTCAAGGCGGCGGCCGACTCGGCTGGCGCGCCGCGCCCGTTCATCAGGCGGCCGACCAGGTAGTGGCCCATGCCGAGCGCCGGCTCGGCGGCCACCGCGGCGGCGGCGCGGCCGAGCTGCGCCATCGGGTCGAGCGGTGCGTTCGGGTCGCCCGGTGGCCAGAAGTAGGCGCGCAGGGCATTTCCGGCCGGTCCGCTGTGCCCGGCGGCCATCCGCTGGGCGCGCACCTGGCGCAGGAGATCGTCGTCGACCGGCAGCCGGCTGGCGCGCTCCAGGTGGACCATCGCCTCGCGCCAGTCGCCGGCCCGCGCCGCCAGCCGCGCCAGGCCGAGCAGCGCCTCCACCTTGACGCTGGAGGTGGTCGTCTCGCCGCCGGCCAGGCGCCGGTAGATGGCGGCGGCCTCCTCGCCGCGCCGTGCCCGCTCGAGCAGGTCGGCCAGGTCCATCTCGTAGCTCGGCTCGCCCGGCGCGTCGCTGCAGACCTGTCGGATGAGGCGGATGGCGCCGTCCATGTCGCCGCGGGCGGCGAGCTCGGAGGCCCGGCTCTGCTTGCCGGCGATGGCGTGCGGGCAGGGGCGCTGGAAGATGCCGCCGCGGCGGAAGCGCTCGCGCACGACCTCGGCGTCGCCGGGGGCGAGCTGGATGCGCGCGATCATCGCCTGCCACTCGGCCACCAGCTCGCCCTGCGCGCGGCCGTAGGCGGCGGGGAAGTCGCCGCCGCTCCTGTACAGGCTGCGCAGCTTCTCGGCGCCGTAGCGGTCGTAGAGGAAGCGCACGAAGGAGCCGGCGGCGGTGTAGCTGCGCGCCGACGAGAAGGCGAAGAACCCGGTCGACAGCAGGCGATCGAGCGGCGGCGCCATGTCCATCTCGACCATCGCGCGCACCGACTCGTGCGGGGTGAGCGCCCGGTTGAAGTGATCCGGCCAGTCGGAGGCGACGGCGATCCCCTCGATGAGCCCGACGTTGAAGAAGACCGGCAGTCCCAGCACCGGCCGCGCGCTGACCCGGAACAGCGGATCGCCGAAGGTGCCCGCGACCACGTGGGCGATCTCGTGGCGCGCGACCGGGTGGGGGAACGGGGCGTGGTGCAGGTAGATCTCCTCGCGCCACGGCTTCGCCATGTAGACGTTGCGCGCCCCCATCAGCGCCTGCTTCTGGTCGGCGCTCGCGAAGTAGAAGGAGTCGATCTTGTGGGGCGGCGGCGGGACCCCGAGCGTGCGGACCAGCTGGGCGAGCCGGAACTCGTGGTCCTCGGCGATGAAATCGATGTCGCGCTCGATGTCGCCGCCGGGCGGGTAGTGGACGACGAAGTGGGCGGTCTCGCGGCGGCCGGGCAGGGCGGCGGCGACGTCGTCGGCGGCGAGCGCGAAGCCGAGCTCGCCGGCCGAGGCGCGGATTGCGACCGCGCCGAAGAGCGCGGCCAGGCAGATGACGAGCTCGAAGCGGACCCCGGCCGGGCTCCGCTGCCAGAGACGGACACGCGCGCTGGCGCTGTCGATCAGGCAGGCGAGCAGGCCGAGCAGGGTCGTCACCTGCAGGAACTGGTGGACGCGCGACCAGAAGAAGGGCGACTCGAGCTGGATGTTCTCGTCGTAGAGGTTGCCCGACCAGAAGCCGGCCAGCGGGTTGTAGGAGAAGACCGGCGGGGCGTCGTAGAAGCGCCAGACCGAGTGAACGACGCAGGCGACCAGGAAGAGGTGAGGCAGCGCGTTCGACAGGACTCGCCGGCGGCCGGCGATGAGGCCCGCCGCGACCCCCATCGCGGCCGCCCACAGGGCGGAGAGCGCGGTCATCGATCCGTAGCAGGCGAAGCCGAAGCTCCAGTCGCAGTTGCGCACCCGCAGCGCGTTGGCCGAGACCAGGAGCAGCGGCGGAACCAGGAGGGCGAGGGCGATGAGGCCGGCGGCGGCGGCGAGCGAGAAGACCGTGCGCGCGCCCGGCAGGAGGTCGGCGTCGCCGGCGTCGCCCGGATCGCTCTCGGCGAGCGTGGCGAGCCGGCGAGTGAGCGCGGCTCCCAGGTCGGCGGCGGCGGCGCTGGCGGCGAGCGCCATGGCGAAGGCGAACTCGTAGCCGAGTGTGTTGAAGAGCGGGATCGCACACATCACGCCGCCGAGCAGGGCGAGCAGGGCGGACCAGATCCACGTGCGACGCGCGCGCAGCTGAATGCGCAGTGCGGCACCCACACGCCGGTCACCGAGGCGCGCGATGCGCGTCCACGGAGTCGCGGTCGCCGGGCCTATTTGACCCGATCCAGGCGGCGGGTACATGATCCGACTCGTGGCGCCGCAGGACGAAGGCGATCGGCGGGGCGATCCCAGACAGCCGATCGAGCTGAAGGTCGAGTACAAGCGCCTGAACGCATTCTTCGCAGATTACACGAAGAACATCTCGCGCGGCGGCACCTTCATCCAGACCGGCAAGCCGCTGCCGGTGGGAACCGAGTTCGTCTTCAAGCTGTACGTGCCCACGCTCGAGCAGGCGCTGCACATCCGCGGGCAGGTGAAGTGGATCGTCGAGCCGCGCGCCGACGGCAAGGACCTCGGCACCGACTCCGACGGGACGCCGAAGGTGCCGGGGATGGGGATTCGCTTCGTCTACACCACCGAGGACGAACGGCGGCACATCGAGCATCTGGTCGAGCGACTGATGGTCGACAGCCTCGGCCAGCTGGTCTACCGCAAGCTCATGAACCAGGGCGAGCGCGGCGACAAGGACAAGGACAAGCCGGAAGGCGGCGACTGAGCGGTCATTCGGCGGGGGTGAAGAGCTCGAGGATCGGGACCGGCGCGCCGTCGCCAGTGACACCCGACGCCAGGAGGATCTGCCGGTTCGGCAGCGGCAGCGCGAGACCGCCGATCCGCTCGCTGCCGAGCGGGATGGTGCCCTCCGGGCGGAGATCGCCGGCGTCCAGCACCTCGGCGTCGGCGAGCGGCGCCCCGCTCTCGTCGGTGCCGCCGGCGATGACGACGACGTCCGAGGTGACGGCGACCGCGGCTGCCAGGCGCGGCGGCGACAGGAGATCGTCCATCACCGAGAAGGCGGCCTCCGCCGGGTCGTAGACCACGCCCGAGGCGAGCGGGACGCCCTCCGGATCGGCGCCGCCTAGCACCAGGAGCCGCCCGTCCGGCAAGGGCACCAGGACGTGACCGGTGCGCATGAGCTCGGGCGGCCCCTCGATCTCGCGCAGCACGCCGCTCTGGTAGAGAGCGGCGCCGGTCGTGCCCACCCCGGCGCCGACCACCAGGACCGGCGGGGCGGTCGTGAGGGTCACGATGGTGGCGGCGGCGCCGCCGGCGGCCGGGACCGCGTCCTCGATGGCCACCACCCGGCCCGAGTCGATGCGCGCGGCGGGATCCCCTGCGACGAAGAAGGTCTCGTTGCCGGCATAGGCGGCGCTGGCGCCGGCGCGCGCCAGCGAGTCGTCGGTGATGAGGGCGAGGTAGAGGCCGGCCGGCGAGACGCTGCTGTCGAAGCGCCAGCCGTCGGCCGACGGGGCACCCTCGTCGTCGAGCCCGCCGAACAGGTAGACGAAGTCGCTCGGCCCGGTCGCGACGGTGACCTGTGCCCGCGGCTCCGGCATGTCGATGCCGACCTGCAGCGAGTGGTCGTACACGTTGTAGATGAGGAGGGAGCCGAGCGGATCGCCGCCGGCGTCGCGGCCACCGGCCAGGACGACCCCGTAGGGCAGGAGGGCGCCGCCGACCTCGCTGCGCGCCGGCTCGAGCGCGACGGGCGCCTCGGCGAAGGAGAAGGGAGGCGCCAGGTACATGGTGATGCGGGCGTCGACCGCGGCGACCGGCAGCGCCGGGCTGAGGCCGAGCGCGATGAGCTCACCGTCGGCATCGAACCCCTCGAGGCGCGCGGTGCCGCTCTGCCCCTCCGCCACCACCTCGAGCGAGAGCGACAGGTGGCCCTCCTCGTCGCGCTCCGCCTCGACCACCTCCGACGGATTCGTCAGGGTGAGGCGGGCCCGCTGGATGCGCTCGAGCAGATCGGAGCCGGGCGCAGCCACCACATCGATCTCGATGGTGCCCTCGGCCCCGGCGCAGGCGGCGCCGCCGAGCGCCAGCGCGGCCGCCAGCGCGACGGTGGGCGAACGCGGCGGTCTCATGCGGCCAGCGCCTCCAGCGCGGCGCGCGTGGCGCCCCGGATGCGCACCGTCTTTCGCCGCGAGCCGTCGCCGCGGACGATCTCGACCTGGCTCCGGGCGACGCCGACGGCGCGCGAGAGCGCCTCGATCACCGCCCGGTTCGCCTCGCCGTCGACCGGCGGTGAGGTGACCGCCACGACCAGGCGCTCCTGCCTCACCGGGCCGATGCGGACCCGCGAAGCGCGCGGCTGGACCACGATGTCGATCACGAACCCGCCAGCCTCCTCGCGCAGGTTCACGGTTTCCCTCTCACTGGCCCGAGCCGCCGCGACCGAGCTCGCGCGAGCGCAGGGTCGCCGCCTCGACCGCGTTGATGAGCGTGGTCCGCATGCCGCCCTGCTCGAGCGTGTGGAGCCCGGCGATGGCGGTGCCGCCCGGCGAGGTGACCATGTCCTTGAGCTGTCCCGGGTGGCCGTCGGTGTCGAGCAAGAGCTTGGCCGAGCCCATCACGGTCTGCGCCGCCAGCTTCTGCGCCGTCCGCCGCGACAGGCCGACCTTCACGCCGGCGTCGGCCAGCGCCTCCAGGATGAGGAAGATGTAGGCCGGCCCGCTGCCCGACAGCCCGGTGACCGCGTCGAGCTGACTCTCCTCCAGCACCACCGTGATGCCGACCGCGTCGAACACGAAGCGCGCCATGTCGAGGTCGCTCGCCTCGGCGTGGGCTCCCGCCGAGATCGCCGTCGCGCCCGCCCCGACCAGCGCCGGGGTGTTCGGCATCGAGCGGATGACGCGCGTGCCCGACGGCAGCCGGCGCTCGATCGCGACGGTCGACACTCCGGCGGCCAGCGAGATGACCAGCGCGCTGGGCGACACCGCGTCGGCGATCTCCAGGAGCACCCGGTCGAGGATCTGCGGCTTGACCGACAGCACGACGATCTGCGACTGGCGCACCAGCTCGCGGTTGTCGCCGGTGGTGCGGATTGCGTAGGCATCCTTGAGCTCGGCCATTCTCTCAGGCCGGGGCCCCGAGGCGCCCACTCGCTCGGCCGGCACGTGCCCGCCGCGCACCAGCCCGCGGATGAGCGCCTCCGCCATGTTGCCGCCGCCCACGAAGCCGATGGTGCGCTCGATGTCCATGCCGAGAGAGTACATGACCTTCGCCCGCAAACTCTGCGCGCTGGCGCCCCGGAGTTCCTGCTTGCGGTTGCGACTCGGGAAATGCCACCGTGCGCCCATGTGCCGTCGTTTCGCCGTTCCTGTACTCCTCGCCCTGGCCGCCTGCGATCCCGGCGCCGTCCTCGACGACGGCGGCGACCCGGCCGGCGAAGAGGGCGGGGCCGAGGTGACGGCGGCGACCGCCTGGGACATCTCGCCGCCGCTCCGCGAGCTGGCCCCCTACGACGAAGGGGTCCCCACGCCCGCGGCGATCGGGACACCCGGGCTGAGCGTGAATGGAATCGGGCAGGGTTTCAGCGGCCCGGGGGGAGTCTACGGGGTGTCGTCCGCGCCGCCCGACACCAACGGTGACATCGGCCCCAATCATTACGTCCAGGTCGCCGGCGGCGCGCTCGCCGTGTTCACTCGCAGCGGCACGCCGATCATGGGACCGATCTCGGTCAACACGTTGTGGGCCGGCTTCGCCGGCCAGTGCGCAACCACCAACGACCAGGACCACCAGGTGCGCTACGACCGTCTGGCCAACCGCTGGGTGGTCAGGCTACTGGAGGGTGATGGTGATGAGGCGGATGTGTCCGTCGAACTCGCCGGTCGGGTTGAAGTAGCTGACCGCGATGGTCTTGCCGTCGGCGCTGCGCAGCGCCGGCTGCTCGTGGCCGGCGTAGTTGCCGAAGGTCGCGCCGGCGTAGGGCGGCGCCACGCCCTGGGAGACCTCGACCGGCTCGCTCCACTCGCCGACCGGGCTGTCGGCGACGCGCAGCTGGATGGTGGTCGGGGTCGAGCTGACCAGGAGGTACTTGCCGAGGTGCGGGTTCCAGGTCAGCGAGGCGGCGTTGCCCCCCATGACCGCGCCGGGTAGAGGCGCCAGCCCCTCCTGCGAGGCGACCCAGTCCGACCCGTTCCAGAACCGGTAGGCGTCGCGCTCGCCGACCTGCGCGACGGGGACGCGCGCGATCGAGTAGACGAAGGTGACGAAGTCGAGCTGGGCGGAGACCAGGTAGACCCAGCCGTCCTGGCTGAGCTCCGACGGGCGGAAGGTCCGCTCGCCGGGGCCGAACAGCCGGGTCGGCTGGCCCTCGCTGACCAGCGCCGGCGCGTGCAGCCGGTCGATCCACATCTCGCCGCGCGCCTGGAACGAGGCGTGGTCGCAATCGACCTTCTCGAAGAAGACGAGGCCGTCGCCGGCGCCGGGCGCCGCGAACACCGCGGAGACCCAGTTGGCCACCCGCCGCCCGTTCGCGGGGAAGTTGGCCGCGTTGAAGGCGAGCTCGTCGGCGCTGAAGGGGATGGCCTCGAACGGAGCCCCGCTGCCGTCGAGCGGCTCGTCGAGCGCGTTGCTGGCGGCGGTCCACGGGCCGGCCGGCCCGCGCGCGGCGGTCGAGGAGCGGAGGGTCAGGCCGGTGTCCTGGGCGGCCACCGTGAGGAGGGTGTCGCCGAACACCCAGACCAGCTGGCCGCCGATGACCGCGGCCATGCCTCCGTCGCGACCGAGCGCGGTCGCCGGCTTGCTGAGAAAGCCGCGATCCTCGGCCGACACCACCACCGGCGGGGGCGGCGCCGGTAGGACCCGCGTCTCCTTCTCCTGGTCGGGCCCGCCGTCCGTCACCACTGCGTCGCCGGCGCTGTCGTCGTCGCCACCGGGCCCCGACGTCCCGACCGTCCCGGCGCACGCCGCCGCGGCCAGCGCGAACCCGACGGCGACTGCCTTCCGCATCCGCCGCTCCGGGAGCATGATCCGCGCCATCACCTGCTCGCCTGGTTTCTGCACCTTGTGCCTCCGGTGCGCCCGGCCGTGTGCACTCTGGCGGCCGCGCCGGGCCCTCGGGCGGAACGAACCTGACCGGGCGCGACACCAATCACAGAAGACCCGAACAGGAGAAGGCCGATGGCACCCCGCGTCGCACAGGTCGCACTTCTCTTCTCGATGTGCCTCCCCGCCGGGCTGGCGCGCGCGCAGAGCGCGGCGAGCTGCAGCTTCGACGCCGGGACCCTGACCGTGACGCTTGATGGCATTGCGGCGAGCTTGAGCGTGGACGGGGCGGGGGCGATCGAGCTCAACGGGCAGCCGTGCGGGCAGGCGAGCACGACCACGACCGACCTCGTCCAGGTAAGCGGCGGCGCGCTGGCTGACAAGCTGACCCTGAGCGGGACCTTCGCGCCCGGCGCGACGGCCGAGCCGTCGGGGACCAGCGAGATCGAGATCGTCCTGGCGCTCGGCGCCGGGAGCGACACGCTGGAGGTGAAGTACGGCAACACGGCCGACACCGTCCCCTTCACCGCGGCCGGCATCGACGTCGGCGGCGACGGCGACGAGGACCTGACGACCGCGGGGATCGAGACGATCAACCTGATGAGCAAGGGCGGCGACGATACGATCGACGCCCGGCTCTACCTGGGCGGCGGTCTCCTGGTCCTGGACGGCGGTGACGGGGCGGACGTGGTGTACGGCTCGGCCGCCCGTGATCGCCTGCTCGGCGGCGCGGGCAACGACACTCTCTTCGGCCGGAACGGCGACGACGTCCTCATCGGCGGCGCCGGCGACGATGCCGTGCGCGGCGAGAACGGCAACGACCGGATGGTGGCGGACGCAGCGGTCGACGGCGCCGACCTCTTCAGGGGGGGCGGCGGTTTCGACACCGTCGACTACTCGGCGCGGACCAATCCGGTCAGCGTGACGCCGAGCAACTCGTTGGCCGACGACGGCGAGCTGGGCGTCGAGTTCGACCGCGTCGGCCTGGACGTCGAGGAGATCGACGGCGGCGCCGGCGACGACTCCCTGGCGTACGGAAACGCGACGGTAGGGATCGTGCTGCGAGGAAACGGCGGCAACGACCTCATGTCCGGCGGGCCATTCGCCGATTCGCTCTACGGCGGTGGCGGCGACGACATGATCCAGGGAATGGAGGGCGACGATCAGATGTACGGCGAGGCGGGGAGCGACAGGCTCTACCAGAACGACACGCCGCAGTCGGTGGGATTCGACGGCAACGACTTCGTGTCCGGTGGCAGCGGCCACGACACGGTCCTTTATATCAACCGGCAGGAGACCGGCGTGACCGTGACGCTCGGCAATGGTCTGGCCGACGACGGCACACCCGGGGTCGAGTTCGACACCATCGCGCCGGACGTCGAGGGCGCCGTCGGTACCTCTGCCGCCGACGTCCTGGTCGGGGCGGACGGCGCCGACACGCTGCAGGGATCCTATGGAGACGACGAGCTCTACGGCGGCGGCGGCGCCGACACCCTGCTGGGCAGTGCGGGCAACGATCTCCTGGTTGCTGACGCCGGGAACGACGTACTCAAGGGGGGCACCGGTGACGATACGCTCGACGGCGGCGACGGCGACGACGTCCTGCGCGGCGGCCCAAACCGTGACACCCTCGACGGCGGCGTCGGGGTGGATCAGTACTTCGGCGAGGACGGGGTCGACACGATCTTCAACGGCGACGGGGTCGCCGAGACCGTCGACTGCGGCCCCCAGACCGACGACGCCGAGCCGGACGCCGCCGACATCTTCATCGGCTGCGAGCTCTGACGGGCGACTGAGCCCGACGATCACCCACGCAAGATGTGCGGGCCGCCGTCGCCGTTGCCGCTCGCGGCGCGGTCGTGTAGCGTCGTCGCTTCTCGAATCGGGGGCGATCCATGCAGAAGAGCGGCGTCGTCGGGTGCGTACTCATCGTGGCGGGCGGGTTGTTCCTCAGCGGAGATGGCAACGCGGGCAGCCTCGAGCCGCCGGGTCCGCCGGCGCCGACCATGAAGACGATCCAGGATGCGGAGCCGCGGATCGCGATCAAGTCGGTCCCCTTCACCATCTCGGCGCCGGGCTCGTACTACCTCGCCGGCAACTTGACCGGGGTCTCGGGCCAGAACGGGATCACCATCACCACCAGCCAGGTCACGGTCGATCTGAACGGCTTCGCGCTGGTCGGGGTGAGCGGGTCCGCCGCCGGGATCATCGCCAACCTCGGCAACCAGAGACAGATCTCGATCCGAAACGGCGTCGTCAAGGGCTGGGGCAATTGGGGCATCCTGCTCAACAGCGCGGACAGTCACGTCGATGATCTGCGGATCGAGCTCAACGGGTTTGACGGCTTGTATGCCGGTCAGCACACCATCGTCCAGGACACGATCGCGACCTTGAATGGCGCTACAGGCATCACCGTTGGTCCGGCCAGCGTGATCACCGGATGCACGGTAATCGCCAACACGAGCCACGGGATCGTGGCCGACATCGGGTCGACGGTGTCGGGTACCGTCTCGGGGAGCAATGGGTCCCTCGGGTTCCAACTGAACAGCGACACGATCGCCGCCAACTGCACGGCGGTCTCGAATCTGACGGGCTTCAGCCTGGGCGCCAGAAGCCGCGTGACACATTCGCTCGCACGGGCGAACGGCGTGGGTTTCAATGGCACGAGCGGCGGCGTCGCGATCGAGGAATGCACGGCTGGCGCCAATACCAACGACGGGATCTTCGTGGTGTCGAGCTCCGTCGTCCGTGGCAACACTGCGGTCGGCAACACGAACGACGGGATCCAGGCCAGCGGCACGGACAACGTGATCGAGGGCAACGTGGTCTCGCTCGGCAGCACTGGAATCCGCGTCGACGCGGCCAACAACCTGATCGTCAAGAACCGGGTCAGCAGCACCACGACCTTCTATTCGATCGTGGCCGGGAACAAGGTGGGCACGATCAGCCCCGATCCCGCGACCGCCGGCCCCTGGGCCAACTTCTGATCGGCCTGCGCCGGGGACGACACGATCGAGAGCGGCGACCGGCTCAGCCGATGTTGAAGTCCTCGCGGTCGGCGGCGGCGGGGCCGCCGGCGAAGCGGTCGAGGCGGCAGCGGTCGAAGATCTCGTGGCGGGTGCCGCCGGTGAGCCACTCGGCGTAGAGCTGGCCGATGACCGGCGCCATCATGAAGCCGTGGCCGACGAAGCCGCAGGCGAGGAAGAAGTCGGGGGCGTCGGGCGGGCAGCCGAGGATGGGATTGCCGTCCGGGCTCATGTCGTAGGCGCCGGCCCACTGGCGCAGCACCTTGACGCCGGCGAGGAGCGGGACGAGGGCGACCAGCCGCTGCGCGTAGGTGGTGAGGAAGCGCAGCGTCGATCGGGTCGAGTAGGTGCGCTCGGGCGGCAGGGAGACGCCGCCGACGATCTCGCCGCGCATCGACTGGCTGAAGTAGAGGCCGCTCTCCAGCTCGGAGACCATCGGGCCGAGGAAGGGCTTGAGCGGCTCGGAGGAGCAGATCTCGTGGCGGATGGGCCAGGTCGGCAGCTCGACGCTGACCAGGCGCGCGACCTCGGGCGACCAGGCGCCGGCCGCGTTGATCACCCGGCGGGCCGAGACCGCGCCGCGCGAGGTGGCCAGCCTCCAGCGCCCGTCCGCCTCGCGCTCGATCCCGTGCACCGCCGTCTGGGTGTAGAGCAAGACGCCCATCTCGGCGGCGCGCTGGGCGTAGCCCCAGAGGAACGGCCAGGGGAACAGGATGCCGTCGGACGGGTTGAAGGAGGCGGCCAGGACGCCGCGCGGGTCGAGCTCGGGCACCACCTCGGCGGCGCCGGCCCCGTCCATCATCCGGGTCGGCAGGCCGAGGCGGTTCTGCAGCGCCACGTTCTTCTCGAGCCGCGCCACCTCGGCCGGTTTTCTGGCCAGGAAGAGATACCCGCCCTGGCGGAACCAGACGTTGACCCCGAGCTCGACCGCGAAGCTCTTGCACAGCTCGACCGAGCGCTGCATGAGCCTGACGTTGACCTCGGTCGACCACTGCTGGCGCACGCCGCCGCCGTTGCGCCCCGAGGCGCCCTCGGCCAGGTAGCCGCGCTCGAACAGGACCACGTCGCTCAGGCCGCGGACCGCCAGGTTGTAGGCGATCGACAGCCCCATGACGCCGGCGCCGATGATGGCGACCTCCACCCGCGCCGGCGGCGCCGCCGGCACCTGGAGCGCCGCGCCGCCGCCCGCCATCTTCTCGACGCCGAGGCCCACGTCAGCTGTCGCAGGTTGCTTCGATGACGGCGCCGGCGGTGGCGCCGCTCTCGCCGCCGACGAAGAAGGTGATGTCGGCCGACACCTGGTACTCGCCGAGCTTGTAGACGACGGTGCCCCCGAAGGTGCCGGAGGTGATCGAGTGGGAGATCGAGCCGAACACCCGCGGCTTCCCCTGATCGCTCCAGAACCCCTCGACCAGCTCGATCATGAGCGGCCGGCTGGTGCTGTCGAGGAAGCCGTGCGACTCGCCGGGCTGCATATCGCCGACGCCGTCGGCGATGCCGACGAGGAGCTCGGCCGATCCGATGGTCGAGATCGAGTCGATCCGGATCTCTTCGGTGTGGATGGTGGTGGTCCCGGTGTTCATGAAGACCGCCGGGCCGTCCATGGGGTGCGAATCGGCCAGACTGGGGACATGGATCTCCACCATGTGCGCGATCGCGAACCCGGTCCCGTCGCCGCAGACCGGCGTCGCGGCGTCGATCCCGCTGGCCCCGCCGTCATCGCCGGTGCCCGGGCCGCCGTCGTCGCCGGGCGGGCCGTCACCGCCGCCGCCGCTGGGGGCCGCGAGGCAGCCGGCGAGGCCGCCGGCCAGGCACAAGCCGACCAGCGAACACCACCCGGCCCGCTGCCACCCCGGCATGGCGTCCAGCATAGCGTCATCCGCGCCGCCCCGGATCCGGTTCGGAATCGCCGGTGGATGCCAGGAGGCCGAACGGGGTCGGCGAGATCGGCGAGCGCGAGGTGAAGGGCTCGATGCTCTCCGGCGATGCCCCGGTCCGCTCCGCCAGGGTCGCGGCCACCAGCGCGTGGCACTCCTTGCCCTGACAGGGGCCGGTGCCGAAGCCGGTGTAGCGCTTCACCTCCTCGATGTCGGTGTAGCCGAGCTCGATCGAGTGAACGACGTCGGACAGGGTGACGTCCTCGCAGCGGCAGAGGATGACCTTGCCGCGGCTCATCGCGCCGACCTCGCCGCCGCGGCCGCCGCTGCGCGCCCGGCGAGCGCCCCGGCCGCCGCCGCCTTGTCCGGATCGCCACCGGCGCCGCACACGTCGCCGCAGGCGAACACGCCCTCCACCCCGGTCCGGCCCTCGCCGTCGGCCACCACGGCGAAGCCGCCGGCGCGCGGCCGGAGCTCGACCCGGCAGCCGTGCTGGCGCGGCGCCTCCGAGGCGGGCGCCGGCGGCGCCGCCACCGCCACCAGGTCGCAGGGGACGCGCCGCTTCTTGCCCTCGCCGCGCTGCCCCTCGGCGACCTCGAGCGCCCGCACCCAGACCCGTCCGCGCGCGCCCAGCACCGTCTCGCGCGAGGTGTCGATCGCGGTCACCTCGCAGCCGGCCGCCGCCAGGGCCGCGGCCAGCGCCGCGGCGTAACCGGCCTCGACGCCGTCGCCGCCCACCACGCACACCTTCTCGCCCGGCACCACGCCGTAGCGGCACAGGAGCCGGCCGACCGCCCGCGCCGCCATGACCCCCGGCCGATCGTTGTTGGCGAACGGGCGGTTCTGCGCGTAGCCGCCGGTCGCGTACACGGTGGTCCGCGGCCGCGCGCACAGGAGCCGGCCCGGGCCGGCCAGCGCGAGCACTCCGCCGCTGTCCTCCGGGAAGTAGCCGATCGCGGTGGTGCGGGTCTCGATGCGGACGCCGCCGCGCCGCATCACCTGGACGAGTGCACGCGCCGACGCCGGGCCGCCCCGTGGATGGGCCAGGAGGCTCCCGCCCGGCTCGTCCTGCTCGTCGCACAGGATGGTGGCGGCCCCGCTGATGGCCGCCGCGCTGGCGGCTGCCAGCCCGGCCGGCCCGCCGCCCACCACCAGGACGTCGGGCTCGATGAATTCGGCGCGCCCGGGCCCGCCCGCCGCCTCCGCCTCCGGCAGCTTGCCGAGCCCGGACAGCTGGCGCACCACCTTGCTCACCACCTGGTTGAGCAGGCGCGAGCCGGTCATCAGCGTGTGATGGTTCATCCCGCCGGGAAACAGCCAGTCGACCGCGCCCAGGACATCCATCGACGGCGACGGGTAGGCGTTCTGCCCCTCGACCCTGACCCCTTCGGCGCACGGCTCCATGCAGGCGCGCAGGTTGGGCCGCCCGTCGATCCGCATCAAGCAGCCGCAGCAGTGCCCCTCGAGGCAGAAGAAGCTCCGCGGCCGGTGGTACTTGAGCGAGCGCGACAGCACGCCGGCACCGCTGGCATAGAGCGCCACCGCCACGCTCTCGCGATCGAACGCGCGGACCGGCTGGTCCTCGACGCGCAGGCTCACCGCGCCTCCGCGATCGAAATCGGGCAGCCGGCGGGCGGGCATCCGCTCCTCTACATACACCGGTTCCCGTCGTTGAAAGTCGAGCCTACCTCGGATACTGTCGCACTCCCGAAAAACACGGAGGAACTCGAAACATGGCCACTCCCACGAGGCCGTGTCCGTATTGCGGAGCGGCGGTGCTGACGACCTCACCGCACTGCGGAAACTGCGGACGTCCAGTGCCACCTGCCCCCCAGGGGCCAGGTCAGGCAGCGCCGGCCAAGACCATCTTCGGTTACTCCGCACCGCGTACGCCGGGCGCCGGGGCGCCAGCGCCCGCTGCACGTCCTCCGACGCCGGCCGCCGGTTCGCCGGCTGGTCTGCCCGGACCGCAGCGCCAGCAGCCGGCTTCCGCCCCGCCCGGTTTCGGCCAGCCTCCGCCGTCGGCGCCGCCGAGCTACGGTCAGCAGCAGCCGCCGCCCTCGTACGGCCAGTCGCCGCCGGCCGCTGCCCCGCCGAGCTATGGCGCCCCGCAGCAGCCGCAGCGCCCCGCCCCGGGGGGATATGGTCAGCCTCAGCAGCCGCCGCAGCCGCCGCAGCCGCCGCCGCAGCAGCAGGGCTACGGCGCGCCGCCACAGCAGCAGGGCTACGGCGCGCCGCCGCAGCAGCCGCCGCCGCAGCAGCAGGGCTATGGCGCGCCGCCGCAGCAGCAGGGCTACGGCGCGCCGCCGCAGCAGCAGGGCTACCCGCAGCAGCAAGCCGGCTACCCGCAGCAGCACGGCCACCACGGCGGCGGCGACGCGCTGGCGAATTTCGCCTCGCGCCTGCCGCAGTCGGCTCCCGGCACGCTCTTCGGCATCCCGCTCTCGACGCTGCGCGATCCGAACGTCGAGCGCAAGGCGCTCATGTTCGCCGGTGTCGCGCTGCTCGCCGCGCTGGCCATCCCGCTGGCCAAGGGCGGCGGCCACACCATGTTCGCGTTCTCGAAGGGAGCGCCCAAGTTCACCGCGCTCGTCTGGCCGATCATCGCCGCCGCCGTCTACCTCTTCATCGCGATGGCGCCGCACGAGACCAAGCAGAAGATGCCGACGGTGGTCCTCAAGTGGTCGCCGTTCCTGATCGGTCTGCTCTCGCTCGGCATCGTCGGCTGGGGCTTCGTCGGCGTGATGAAGTTCGAGATGGCGATGGCCGCCGCCCAGCTGCCCGACGGGGTCGACACGCCGGGGCTGCCCGGCTCCTGGCTGATGTTCATGTGGGGCTATCCGATCCTGCTCTTCGGACTGCTCTCCCGTCTGGCCAACCCGCAGGACATGATCGCGCGCATCATCATCGGTGTCGGCGCCTTCTTCTGCCTGTTCGCCTTCATCGACTTCCTCGACGTGGCGTTCAAGTTCTCCGGTCAGGGTCCGTTCGGCGTCATCCACCACATCCTGTTCTTCATCGTCCTCATCCTCGCGGTGGCGAGCGCGGTGTTCGTACCGACGCCGCAGATGGTCCCCAGCCTGGCCTCGGTCGACGCGTTCGCGCCGATGGTCACCGCGATCCTGATCCTCTGGGTGCCGACCGAGATCGTCCTCTTGCTCCTCGACTCGCTCACCCACAGCCACGGCGGCATCAACGCGGTCTTCTTCGCGCTGCACGCGTCGGTGAACGCGTTTGCCTACTTCGGGATCCTGATGCTGACCGCGCCGGAGGCGTACGACGCCGCCAAGGCGATGTTCCAGGCGCGCGGCGGCTACCCGGGTGGTCCCGGCGGCGGCTACGGTCCGCCTCCGGGGGGCGGCGGCGGCTATGGCGGCCCACCGCAAGGCGGCGGCTATCCTCCGCAGCAGGGCGGCGGTGGCTATCCTCCGCAGCAGGGCGGCGGCGGTGGCTATCCTCCGCAGCAGGGCGGCGGCGGCTATCCTCCGCAGCAGGGCGGCGGCGGTGGCTATCCTCCGCAAGGCGGCGGCGGCGGCTGGCCGCAGCAGTAAGCGCACAACCTCAGGGCCCGCAGAAGCCAGTCACGCACTGGCCCTGCGGGCAGTCGGCCGGGCCGCTGCACGCCTTGGGCGCGCAGTAGCCGCCGGGCGAGACCGGCTCGTCGACGGTGAACGACTTGACGCCGGTGCCGCCGGGCGCCTGGCAGGCCAGCCAGGGATCGGCGTCGCACGTGGTGTCGACATCGCAGCGCGCCAGGCAGATCGGCCCCGGCGATCCCCCCTCGAAGGTGGCGCAGGTCGCGCTCGGCGGGCAGGGATTCGCCGGTCCGCACGACGCGCCGCACAGGCCGCGCAGCCCCTCGCTCACGCAGTCACCGCTGGCGCACAGCTCGTTGTCGAGATCGCCCGACGGGCGCGCGCACGCCTCGCCGAGCCCGGCCAGAGGTCCGGCTGGAAAGCAGCCGAGCACCCAGCCGTCGCCGTCGCCATCCTTGAGCTCGCTGCAGTGCGATCCGGGCGGGCAGGCCTCCTCGGCGCAGCCGGCCAGACAGAGGCGGTCCTGCCACGGCTCGGGCGCGCCCGGCGCGGTCGGAGCCAGATCGGCGCACACGCCGTCGTCGCATGGACCGGCGCACGGAGCGCTGCAGAAGCCGGCCGCCAGTCCCTCGCAGGCGCCGCCCGCACACACGCAGAGCCCGCTCGCGCACTGCTGGTCGCCGTCGCATGGGCCGCCGACCCCGGCCGGCTCGACCACCACGATCCCCTCCTTGATCGCGTTGGCGGTCCCGCCCGGGCCCTGGACGTCGAGCGAGACGTCGTAGATCCCGGGATCGGCGAACACGTGATCGGGGGTGGCGCGGCTGTCCGGGTCGCTGCCGTCCCCTGCGAAACGCCACTCGTAGACCTCGACCGGCGCGGGCGCGATCGGGATGAAGCCGAGGGCCAGCGGCGCCGCCCCCCGGCACGGGGCCAAGGCGTCGACCCCGGCGTCCGGTGCATCGCCCGCCGCGCGCGCGCCGGCCCCGGCGCACCCGGTGATGGAGAAGTCGATCCAGATGAGGGGCAGGGCGGCGTCCGGCCCGACCGGACCGTCGGCGGCGCTGCCGCCGTCGTCGCGCAGCGAGGCGTCGGCCCCCCCGCTGCCTCCTCCGCACGAGCAGCCGGGCACCAGCGCAACGAGTGCGCCGACCGGTACCCACAGCGCCCGGCCGGTCGGCATGGACGAGATCCTACCGCATCTCTCCGCGCGCGAGATCTGCTCTACACTCCCCTCGATGTCAGCGCTCGTCCTCGCCTCGGCGTCGCCCCGGCGGCTGGAGATGCTCACCCGGGTCGGCCTGGAGGTCCACGTGGCGCCGACCGCCATCGACGAGGCGCCCAAGGTGGCGGAGCGCCCGTCCGCCTGCGCGCTCCGGCTCGCCAGCGAGAAGGCGGCGGCCGCCGCCCTGCTCTTGCCCGGCCGCTGGGTGCTGGCGGCTGACACCGTGGTCGAGGTCGACGGCATCATGCTCGGCAAACCGGCCGACGCGGTCGAGGCTGCCGCCATGCTGGCGCAGCTGGGCGGACGCAGCCACCGGGTGGTCACCGGCTATGCCATCCGCGGACCGGACGGCGCGTCGACCGCGCGCGCGGTCACCACCGAGGTGGACTTCCGCGAGCTCGGGCCGGACGACATCGACGGTTACCTGGCCAGCGGCGAGTGGCGCGGCAAGGCGGGCGGCTACGCGGCCCAGGGGATCGCCGCCGCCTTCGTCACTGCGGTGCGCGGCTCGTTCACCAACGTCATCGGGCTGCCGCTGGCCGAGGTGCTGATGGACCTCGAGCAGGCGGGGGCGATCCGCGTCGATCTGTCGCGCGGAGTGCCGGCTTGAAAGAGGCAGAGATCGAGCTGGCAGCCCGCCTCGCCGATCTCCGCAGCCGCATCGCCGCTGCCGCGGCGCGCGCCGGCCGCCGCGCCGACGAGGTGACCATCGTCGCCGTCGCCAAGCGCCACGCGCCCGAGCGGGTCGCCGCCGCCTGCCGCGCCGGGCTGGCCGACGTGGGCGAGAGCTACGCCCAGGAGCTGGTCGGCAAGATGGACGCGCTGGCCTCCGACCCGGCCTGCCGGTCGCTGGCCTGGCACTTCATCGGGCGGCTGCAGAGGAACAAGGTTCGCCTGGTGGTGGGACGCGCCGCTCTCATCCACGCGGTGGACTCGCTCGAGCTCGCCCGCGAGATCGCGCGGCGGGCCGAGGAGCAGAGCCTGGTGCAGCCCATCCTCCTGGCGGTCAGCGCGGCGGGCGAGGCGCAGAAGACCGGCGTCGACCCCGACCGGGCCGGGGCGCTCTTCGACGAGGTCGCCGCCCTCGGCGCGCTCGACTGCCAGGGGCTCATGACCATGCCGCCCTGGCCCGAGGCCCCCGAGGACAGCCGGCGCTACTTCCGCGATCTGCGGCAGATCCGCGACCGGCTGGCCACGCCCGCCCGTCCGCTCCCGCACCTCTCGATGGGGACGACCGGCGACCTCGAGGTGGCGGTCGAAGAAGGGGCCACCCTGGTGCGGGTCGGAACCGCGCTCTTCGGCCCGCGACCCGGTTCAGCTGCCTGAAACCGCGGGTAGAATAGCGACCAGGCGCGGGGCAGGCCCGCGAAGCGGGCTCTTCTTCGGGGTAGCACCCGCGCCGGGAGACGAAAATGTCGGGTCACAGCAAGTGGTCAACCATCAAGCGCAAGAAGGCGCTGGTCGACGCCAAGCGCTCGAAGGTGTGGACGAAGGTCATCAAGGAGATCCAGGTCGCGGCCCGCATGGGCGGCGGCGACCCATCCGGCAACCCGCGCCTGCGCCTCGCGCTCGACAAGGCGCGCGCCGCCAACATGACCAAGGACGCCATCAAGCGCGCCATCGACAAGGGCACCGGCGGCGGCGGCGGCGACAACTTCGAGGACGTGGTGTACGAGGGCTACGGCCCGGCCGGAGTCGCCATCGTGGTCGAGTGCATGACCGACAACCGCACCCGCACGGTCGGCGAGGTGCGCCACGCATTCGAGAAGTTCGGCGGCAACCTCGGCTCGACCCACTCGGTCTCGTGGATGTTCAAGAAGCGCGGGATCATCCACGTGATGAAGAGCGCGGCCGACGAGGAGAAGATCATGGAGGTCGCGCTCGAGGCCGGCGCCGACGACGTGCGCGACGAGGTCGAGGTCTGGACCATCGACTGTGACCCGCACAGCTATCTCGCGGTCCAGGAGGCGCTGGAGAAGGCGGGCGTCGCGATCGAGAACGCCGAGGTGGACAACATCCCCGAGACCCGGGTCTCGCTCGACGTCGACAAGGCCGAGACGATGGTCAAGATGATCAGCTGGCTCGAGGACATCGACGACGTGCAGAACGTCTACGCCAACTACGAGATGTCGGAGGAGGTCGCCGCCCGCGTCGGCGGCTAGCCGTGTCCGATTCCGAACCGGAGCGCGATCCGGCGCGGGGGCCGCGCAAGGCAGCGCTCGCGGTCCTCATCGCGGCCGGCAAGATCCTCTTCCTGGCCGCCTTCCTGCCGGCCGCCCGCGCCTGCGACGACACCCTGGTGCCGGCCCACGGCTTCGTCGAGGGCGACGCCAGCTTCCTGGTCCCGCCGCACATCTTCGGGCTGGTCGCCGCGATCGCCGGCCTCCTGTTCTGGCGCTTCTGGGACGCGCGCCTGCGCGCGCTCGAGGTCGCCCTGGTCGTGCTGGCGCTGGCCGGTGCGCTGGCGCTGGCCGCCTTCTTCTTCTTCTCGCTCGAGAACGTCGGCGGGGTGGCCCTGGCTGCCCTCTGCCTGGCGCTGGTGGTGGGGCTGCTCTCCCGCGGCCTCGGCGGCCGCCGGCGGGCGGCGCGCGCGCTCGCCGTCATGGGGCTCGACTGCACCATCTGGTACTTTTTCTGGATCGTCCTCTTCTCGTCGTCGGAGGACGGGCAGGACGCGATCCTGTTCGGCACCTACGTGGCGGCAGGAGCCAGCGTACTCGTGTTCGCCGCCGCGCGCCGGCTCGAGGGAACCGTGCGCCGCTGGCGCCCGCGTCCGGTGCCGCCGCCGCAGCCGTAGTATCATCGCTCTGTGCCCGGGTTCGACCCAACAACCACCGAGCCGATCAGCATCGACACGTTCGCCTTTCGCCGGTTTCGGGTGACCGTGTCGAAGGGCCCGGACACCGGGCTGTCGCGGGTCGCCGACGAGCCGGAGTTCTCGATCGGCACCAGCCCGTCGAACCAGCTGGTCCTCAGCGACCCGACGGTGTCGCGCCACCACTGCGTCATCGAGTCGACCGGGCGCGGCTTCCGGCTGCGCGATCTCGGCAGCACCAACGGCACCCGGCTGGGCTCCATCCACATCGAGGCGGTCGCGGTGACCCAGGAGGTCACCTTCCAGCTCGGCACCAGCAACATCCTGTTCGAGCCGCTCGACGAGACGGTCAGCGCGCCACTGTCGGCCGGCGTCGCCTTCGGCTCGGTTCTCGGTCGCAGTCCGGCGATGCGGCGCATCTTCGCCATGCTGCCGCGCATCGCCCAGTCCGACTCCACCGTGCTCATCGAAGGGGAGACCGGCACCGGCAAGACCCTGCTCGCCGAGGCGATCCACCAGTCCAGCCCGCGCAAGAACGGCCCCTTCACGGTGGTCGACTGCGCCTCGATCCCGCCCACCCTGGTCGAGTCGGAGCTGTTCGGCCACGAGCGCGGCTCCTTCACCGGCGCCCACAGCACCCACCACGGCGCCTTCGAGCAGGCCAGCGGCGGCACCCTGTTCCTCGACGAGATCGGCGAGCTGCCGCTCGACGTCCAGCCCAAGCTCCTGCGCGTCATCGAGCATCGCGCGATTCGCCGGGTCGGCGGCGGCCAGTCGATCCCGCTCGACGTCCGGGTGATGGCGGCGACCAACCGCGACCTCCGGCAAGAGGTCAACGCCGGCGGCTTCCGCACCGATCTCTACTACCGGCTCAACGTGGTCCGCATCCTGGTGCCGCCGCTGCGCGAGCGGCGCGAGGACGTCCCGCTGCTCATCGAGCACTTCTACCGCCAGTTCGCCCGCGAGGGGGACATGTCCGCTCCGCCCCGCGCGCTGCTCGACTCGCTGGCGCGGAACCCCTGGCAGGGCAACGTGCGCGAGCTGCGCGCCGCGGTCGAGCGCGCCCTCCTGCTCGGCGACCCGGGCGCCTTCGGCGAGCCGGCGGTGGCGCCGGAAGGGGAGGCCGAGCTCCCGGAGCTGCCGGTCGACCTCACGGTGCCGTTCCGGGTCGCCAAGCAGCGCGTCCTCGATCACTTCGAGCGGATCTACCTGACCGAGATCCTGCGCCGGGCCCACGGCAGCGTCACCCGCGCGGCCCGCCTGGGCCGCATGGACCGTAACTACCTTCGCGAGCGCCTGCGCCGGCTCGACATCCAGACCCCGCGCGAGTCGGATTGAGGACGAGCCGGACCGGCATCACAATACCTGCACTTGGCGCGCTGCACCCACTGCGGACGGTCCTGGCCCGAGGGGTACCTCTCGTGTCCAGCCGACGCCATGCCGCTCCTCGCCAGCGACGACGACATCGCGCGAACGGTGAACACGGTGCTGCTCCAGAGCGCGCCGCCCCCCGGCGAGCAGCCGGAGGAACCCACCCCGCTGTTTCCCATCGAGCCGGGCGTGCAGATCGGCGAGTACGTCATCGAGGAAGTGGTGGCGCGAGGCGGCATGGGGACCATCTTCGCGGCCCGTCACCCGGTGCTCGGCCGCCGCGACGCGGTCAAGGTGATGCACGGCGAGCTCGGCCGCCGGAGCGACCTGGTCGAGCGCCTGGTGCGCGAGGCGCAGGCGGTCAACCTCATCCGCCACCCGAACATCGTCGACGTCTTCTCGCTCGGCACGCTGCCCGACGGGCGCGGCTACTTCGTCATGGAGTGGCTGGAGGGGATGACGCTCGACGAGCGGATCCGCCGCAAGGGGCCGCTCTCGCTCGCCGAGACCGCCGCCATCCTCGATCAGGTGTTCGACGCCATCGGCGCCGCCCACGCCGCCGGCATCGTGCACCGCGACCTCAAGCCGCAGAACATCTTCCTCGAGAAGCGAAGCCCGGTGGTGGTGAAGATCCTCGACTTCGGCATCGCCAAGCTGTCCGGGCTCGACGCCGATCGCGCCTCGAGCGGCCTGCTGATGGGGACGCCCGGCTACCTGGCGCCGGAGCAGGCGCGCACCACCGAGGTCGATCACCGCGCCGACATCTACGCCCTCGGCGTGGTGCTGTTCGAGATGCTGACCGGCGAGCGGCCGTTCGGCGGCGAGAGCCAGGCCTCGGTGGTGCTCAAGCACATCGCGGCCGAGCCTCCCTCGCTGCTCGACCGGCTGGGTGGGCTGCCGCCCGCCATCGACGCGATGGTGCGCCGGATGCTCGCCAAGGACCCGGCCGATCGGCCCGCGCTCGACGACGTGCGGGCGCTCCTGCGCGCCCAGCTGGAGTCGGCCACACCGCGCACGCTGCGCGACCGGATGGCGGCGCACCGCCACTCGCTGGTCCGCACCATCCGCGGCTGGAAGCCGGTGAGCCCGATCGAGCCGCTGCCTGCGCCGGTCTCGGCTCACACGGTGCCGGTGGCGGCGCGCCGCGTGCGCCGCCGCTGGATCGCCCCCGCCGCGGTGGTCGGCGGTCTGGCCGCCGCGGGAGCCATCGCGCTGGTCGCGCGCTCCTTTGCCGGGGAGGAGTCGGACGACGACGTGGTCGTGGTCGAGGAGATCCTCGATGGTGCGGCCGCCGCCTCGCCGCCGCTGCGCGATCGCGACGCCGGCGCCGGGGTCGCCGCCCCGGTTGCCGAGGAGGGCGAGATCGTCGTCATCGCCGAGGTCGACCAGCCGGTCATCGAGGTCGACGGCCGGGTGGTGGCGCGCTTCGCGCGCCGCGCGGTGGTGCCGGTCGCCGCCGGACGGCACGACGTGAGGGTCACCGCCGCCGGCCATCGGCCGTTCCACACCCGCGTCGAGGTCGGCGCGCGCGTCACGCTCGAGGTCCATGCGGTCCTGCACCCCGCCGGCGAGAAGCCGCGCAGCCCGGGCGCCGAGGAGAAGGCGCGCCGGGTGCGCGCGCTCTACGACACCATCGGCGCGCTGGCGAAGAAGCGGCTGGCCGAGCGGGGCGACGACGAGGCCCGCCAGCTCCAGGCCCAGTACCTGGCCATTCCGTCCCCGTTTACCACCGACGACACGGCCGCGCTCGGCCGCATCGAATCGCAGCTGAGGCGGCTCAGGCGCAAGCTGGCTGCCCGCTAGTCGCTCCCTGGCCACCCGGGTAGCCGGGACACGCGGTCACGTGCTGGCCGGCCGGGCGACCTGTCGTCCCACAAGTCCTCGCCGCCCCTGGCGGCAAAGGTGGTTCGCGGCTTGCACACGGCGGGGCCAGCCGCTGGGAGGAACCCTCATGACTCGACTGCGAATCTCGTCGTCCTTCGCCACCGCCTTGCTCTTGACTGCCTGCGGCAGCGGCAAGATGGGTGACCCCGCAGGGTCGGGCGACCCGGACGCGGCCGCCGGCCTGCCGGACGCCACTCCGCCGCCGCCGCCCGAGCCGGACGCCTCGCCGAGCGAGAACCCCTGCCGACCCCCGCAGCTCATGATCGTGCTCGACCGCAGCGGCAGCTTCGCGCGCCGGCCGAACGGCACCCTGCCGCCCAACACGGCCGACGGCAAGAAGGAGACCCGCTGGTTCATCGCGCTGACCGCCATCAAGGCGGTGTCGGCCGATCTCGAGGACGGCCTGCAGTTCGGCCTCGCCCTGTTCCCGAGCGACCCGGAGGGGGCCGGCGGCCAGGACTGCTCCAACCTCGACACCTGGCTCGAGGAGTACCTGCCGCCCGAGACCACCGACGGCGTCTGCAATCCGGGCGAGCTCAAGGTCTCGCCCGCGCTGATGAACGCCAGCGCGCTCGAGACCGCCATCACGGTCAACAACACCGGGCTGTGCAGCTGGACGCCGATCGGCGCCGGCCTGGCGGCCGCCCGGTCGGAGCTCGACGCCATCCGCGACGAGGAGTACGCGCAGTACTCGCTGCTCATCACCGACGGCAAGGACAACTGCGACGGCCGCGACGGCTACAACACGGGCTCGCTGGCCAACGCCGACGCGATGCAGGCGGCCGGGATCGATCTCTACGTGGTCGGCTTCGACGGCACCGGGGCGGATCTCGACCCGGCCCACCTGAACGACCTGGCCTGCGCCGGCCACACCGCCTTCGACTTCGCCACCAACTGCCGGGAGGCGCCGAACGGCTTCCGCGCGGTCGCCAATCCCAGCCCTGCGCGCCTCTACTACCTCGCCACCGAGCTCGGCTCCCTGCAGGCGGCGCTGGCCGCCATCGGCGAGGACCTGAGCTGTGACGTGGTCGACTAGCCGCCGCCGCCGTCCGGCGCCGGCGCGATAGATCCCGTCTCGATCCGCTGCGTTCCTAGAGGCTCTGCGATTCCGAGAACCGATCGCCGGGCCTCGGTGTCGATTTCCAGCAGGGAATGACGTGATCGTGACCAACGTTTGCGTAACCGTGACATCGGCCTTCCGCCACTATGCAACCGTGACAGGTATGCCACGCGGCTTCGCTCTCCTGGCGCTCGTGGCCGCCGGAGGGTGCGCAACCGGCGACGCAGCGGCCAGCCGGGAGGCGCACGCGCCGCCGACCCTGACCGTCCTGCTCCAGCGCGGGGCCCTGGCCAGCGCGGCGCTGACCCTCGACGGCACCGGCACCGGCCGGGCCGCGGCGGACGACGCGCTGCCGGACCCGCTGCGCCCCGGCGCCGCCCGCCGCTACCTCGGCAGGGCCATCCCGAGCAGGCAGAAGGGCGAGCTGGCGGTGGCCCGGCTCGGCCCCGGGGGCCGACTGGTCGGGGTCGCGATCGGCGACTTCTCCGGCCCGGTGGTGGTGGTGGACGACGGCGGCGCGCGCGGCACGCCCGAGGTGCTGCTGGACGGCGGCAACGTCCGGCTGCTCGTCCCGCTGCCGCGCCGGCTCCTGCGCGACGTCACCGTGGAGCCCGCGCTCCTGGCGACCTCGCCGCGCGCGGCGGCGACGGCGGGCAGCGCGTCGATCCGGCTGGGCTCCGGCCTGCCGATCGAGCGCATGGGTCCCGCCTCCGCCTCGACCGGCCCGGGCGAGACCGGCGACATCGACCATCCGCTCGTCTGGGTGCGCTACCGCGATCCCGAAGTGGAGGCGACCGGGGTGATCGCCGAGGCGCAGATCGGAAAGGTCTATCGCGAGTCGGCGCCGGGCGCGCTCACGGCGGGCGACGCCGACGTGCCGACTCCACTGGTGCTCCTCGACCGTCCCAGCGGGCGGCCCTTCGCCACCATCTGGCGCCCGGCCGGCCGTCTCATTCCGGCCGCGCGCTTCGAGAGCGAGCACAACTACACCAGGGTCCGCATCGACCTGTCGCGCGACGTCACGCTGACCGGGTGGATCCGCTCGCCGCGGGCCGAGACCACCGCGACCGACGTGCACGAGCGGGCGCGGCCGGCCGCGCGCGGGCAGTGGTTCAGCGTCGCCGGCCTGCCCGGGCGCGGCCTCCGCTGCGTCGAGCTGGCGCGCTCCACGCGCCTGCACGATCGGCCGGCCGGTCCGGTGACCGGGCTGGTCACCCGCGGCGATCGATTCGTCCTGCTGAGCGGCCACAGCGGGCGCTGGATCCAGGTGGGCGTCGGTCATCCGTTCGGCCTCGCGCGCCTCTGGGTGGCCGATCAGAAGCTCCATCGGGTCGCCTGCGATCCGTCCAGCGCCGAGCCGGGAACGACCTGATCTTCCGGCGTCGGCGGCGAGGTGGAAGAGCCACCGACAGAGGCGCACAGACGGAACGCGCGATCGGCCCGGCCGCGCCGCGATAGGATCGATCGATGGGGAACCGCCGCCTCGTCCTGGCGCTGGTGGCATGCGCTGCCGCAGCGCCGGGGTGCGCCGACGATGTCGGGGTCTGTGACGGCGCCGCCATCGAGATCCGCGAGCCGCTGGCCGACCCGGTCGTCGAGACCGAGATGACCTGCACCGGCAACCTCACCGGTCTGTGCGCGCGACCGGTCGTTCGGCTCGACGAGTCGCGCTGCGAGTCGCCGCAGGTCGAGCTGGCGACCGCCGATCGGGACGACCTCTTCGTCGGGCTGACGCTCGTGGTCGAGGACGGCGCCGTGACCGGTGTCCTGGCCGCCGCCAGCGGGACCGGCAACACCTGGCTGGTCGACCGCGGCTGGCTGCAGCTCTACCAGGGTTCGCTGGCGGAGCCGGATCGGCTGTCGGGCGAGCTCTCGATCTGGCTGGAGGACGGATCGGGAGTCATCGGTCGATTCACGGCACAGACCAACCCCTGAGCTTGCCGGCTCGCGGCCCGGAGCCTACTCTCGAGCTCCGAACCGCGCACCGGGCGCGGCGTCGAACCGGGAGGACGGGCGTGGAATATTTGACCGCGATTCTGCTCATCGTGTGCGGCGTGCTCGCCGCCGCCAGCTGGATCGTCTCGAAGTCGCCGAACGCCAAGCAGGCCATCGACAAGCTGGTCCCCTTCCAGGGCTTCCTCGGGGTCGCGCTTCTGGTCATCGGCGTCGTCGACCTCATTCGCTGGCTCGACGTCATCAAGCACGCCTTCAAGGGCGGTGTCCTCTTCGGCCTCACGATGTGGGGCTCGGTGGTGGGCGCGATCTTGCTCGGCTTCCTGCTCGGGATGCCGCAGATCGCCAAGTGGATCCCCGGCGACAGCCCGGCCGAGACCAAGGCGCTCGAGATGCAGAAGAAGCTCGGGGTCTACAGCACGATCGTCGGCTTCATCGGCATTGCCTGCGGCATCCTGTTCCTGCTGTATCGGCTCGAGATCCTGAAGCCCCACGTCGGCTGACGACCGGTTTTTTGCCCCCGTCAGACCCGGGGGATAGCTTCGAGGCATGCGCGTACTGGGCGTCGACCCGGGCAGCCGCGTGTGCGGATACGGGGTCATCGCGGTCGAGCCACCGCGCGGGTACCGCTACGTCGAGTGCGGAGTGCTGACCGCGCCCGCCCGGGCGGCGGCCGAGAGCCGCCTGGCCGAGATCGCGCGCTCGCTGGGCGAGCTGGTCCGCGAGCTCGAGGTGTCGGCCATGGCGGTGGAGGACGTCTTCACCTTCATCAACCCGCGCTCGGCGCTCGCGCTGGCCCAGGCGCGCGGCATCGTCCTGGCGGTCGCCGGGGTGGCCGGGCTCAAGGTCCATTCCTATTCGCCGGCCATGGTGAAGAAGACGGTGACCGGGCGGGGCAGGGCGAGCAAGGACCAGGTTGCCCGCATGGTGCAGACGCTGGTCGGGCTCAAGCGGGTGCCGGTGGCGGACGCCGCCGACGCGCTGGCGGTCGCCATCACCCACGTGCACCGCATGGACCTGGGAGGCGTTTCGTGATCGGACACCTGCGCGGGATTCTGCTCGAGCGCTCCGGCAACACGGTTCTTGTCGAGTGCGCCGGGGTCGGCTACGAGGTGGTGCTGTCGGCCCACAGCCTGGCCGAGCTGGCGGCCGACGGCGCCCCGGTGGCGCTGCGGGTCTACACCCACTTCGTGCAGAACGGCATCACGCTGTACGGCTTCACCGGCGCGGTGGAGCGGCAGCTGTTCGACCTCCTCATCACGGTGAAGAACGTCGGGCCGGCCTCGGCGGTGAAGATCCTGTCGTCGGGCGCCGGGCCGGTCGACCTCGCGCGCCTCATCGCGGCGGGACAGACCAGCGCGCTCCAGGGCCTGCGCGGGGTCGGCAAGAAGACCGCCGAGCTCCTGGTGGTCGAGCTGCGCGACCGCTGCGAGGAGCTGCTTCTGTCCTGGGGCCAGACCAGCGCGGCACATCCGGCCGGGCGCGGGCCGGCCCCTGGGTTCGCGGCCCAGGTGCGCGCCCCGCTGGTCGACGATGTGGCGAGCGCGCTCGGCCAGCTGGGCTGGCGGCCGACCGAGGTGGACAAGGCGGTCGCACAGCTGGCCCCCACGCCCGATGCCACGTTCGAGGGCCTCCTGCGCCAGGCCCTGCGATCCATGCCGAGATGAGCCTGTCACAGAGGTGACCTGACCATGGCCCGAAAACGACACGAGGAGGTCCGCGCCGACAGCGAGGTCACTCCGCTCGAGCGCGCCGGCGAGCGCGAGATGCTGATCGCGCTCAGGCCCCAGCGGTTCGGCGAGTACGTCGGCCAGCGCGAGGTGGTCGACAACCTCAGGGTCGCGGTGGCGGCGGCGCGCCGCGGCGGCTGGGTGCTCGACCACTTCCTGTTCGCCGGTCCGCCCGGGCTCGGCAAGACCACGCTGGCCCACGTCATCGCCAACGAGATCGGCGTCCGGTTGCACGTGACCAGCGGTCCCGCCATCGATCACAAGGGCGTCCTGGCCAGCCTGCTCACCTCGCTCGGCGAGGGGGACGTCCTGTTCATCGACGAGATCCACCGCCTGAGCCCGGTGGTGGAGGAGAACCTCTACCCGGCGATGGAGGACTTCCGCTTCGATCTCTTCATCGGTGACGGCCCGCATGCCCGCGCGGTCTCGATGCCGCTGCCGCGCTTCACGCTGCTCGGCGCCACCACCCGGATGGGCCTGCTCTCGTCCCCCCTGCTCGACCGCTTCGGATTCCACTGGCAGCTCGGCTACTACGAACACGACGAGCTCACCTCCATCGTCACCCGCTCGGCCGGCATCATGTCGCTCGAGATCGCGCCGGACGGCGCGGTCGAGATCGCGCGCCGCTCGCGCGGCACCCCGCGCATCGCCAACCGCCTGCTCCGCCGGGTGCGCGACTTCGCCCAGGTCGAGGGGCGCGGCGCCATCGACCGCGAGATCGCCGCCTTCGCGCTCGAGCGCCTGCGGGTCGATCAGCAGGGCCTCGACGCCCTCGACCGCGCCTACCTGGCGGTCATCGTCGATCGCTTCGACGGCGGTCCGGTCGGCGTCGAGGCCATCGCCGCCTCGCTGTCCGAGGAGCGCGGCACCCTCGAGGACGTGGTCGAGCCCTTCCTGCTCCAGGCCGGCTTCCTCGCCCGCACCTCGCGCGGCCGCGTCGCCACCCGCGCCGCCTACGATCACCTCGGCGCCCCCGCCCCCGAGCGCGCCCCCACCGGCGCCCAGGGCCGCCTCTTTTAGAGAAGAAACGTCAACAGGAGGCCGGAAACTGGAAACGGGAAGCCGGCAAGGGCGAACGCGCAGCGGTCATTCCACGTTTCCGGGTTCCGGGTTCCGGCTTCCGGTGTCCTGTTGACGTTCGCCTGCCGCCTCTTCGTGGCGTCGTATTCGCGCGCGGGCGACGCCGTGGCCCTCGACCTCGACGACGTCGATGTCGAGGCCGTTCCAGGTGACGCGGTCGCCGACCTCGGGCGGCCGGTCGAGCAGCCAGAGGACCAGGCCCGAGATGGTGTCGACCTCCTCGTGCTCGAGCGTGAGGTCGAAGTGCTCGCCGATCTCGTCGACCCGGACCGTGCCGGCCGCCACCAGGGCGCCATCCGGGTCGACTCGGCGGTCGGGCGGCTGGGCGCTGACCTCGTCTTCGATGTCGCCGACCACCTCCTCGAACAGGTCCTCGGTGGTGATGATGCCGTCGGTGCCGCCGTGCTCGTCCATCACGACCGCCATCTGCACCTCGTGGCGGCGCATGGTCTGGAGGACGGAGTCGAGGGTCGCGGTGGCCGGCACGAACGGGACCGGGCGCAGGTCGGCCTGGCGGATCGGGCGCCCCTCGCCGAGGCCGCGCACCAGGTCCTTGATGTGGATCATGCCGACGATGTGGTCGAGGTCGTGGGCGTAGACCGGGTAGCGCGTGTGTGGCTCGGTGCGCACGACCCGGGTGATGTCGCTGCGGGTCGAGCCGACCTCGATGCCGTGGATCTGGACCCGCGGGGTCATCGCCTCGCCGGCGGTCAGCTGGCTGAAGTCGACCAGCTCGGCGACCACCGACGCCTCGGGCGAGCCGATGAGACCCTCCTCCTCGCTCTCCCACACGATGTCCTGCAGCTCCACGGCGGTGTAGCGGTGGGCGCCGAAACGCCGCTCGACGCCGAAAAGTCGCAGGAGCCCGGCGCCGATCAGGTTGAGGCCGACCACCGCCGGCAGGAAGAGGAGCTCGAAGCCGCGCAGGACCGGGGCCAGGAACAGGGCGGCGCGCAGCGGATCGGCCAGCGCGATGGCCTTCGGCACCATCTCGCCGAGGACGATGTGGAGGTAGGAGAGCAGCACCACCGCGAGCGCGCCGGCGACGCCGTGCGACACCAGCCAGTCCGGCCCGCCGGTGGTCCCCAGCCGATCGTGGATCCAGGCCGCCAGGTCTCCCTCGGCGACCATCCCGAGGGCCAGGCTGGCGCCGGTGACCCCGAGCTGGCAGGTCGCGATGACGCGGTCCTGCAGGCGCGCGTCGCTGGTCGCCTGCGCCACCAGCTTCGCCCAGCGGCCGCCGCGCTCGGCGCGCGACTGTGCCGCCACCGGCGAGGCGCCGACGAACGCGAACTCGGCGGCGACGAAGAGCGCGTTGAGCCCGATGAGCGTGGCGACCAGCGGGACGAGGATCGGGTCCATCGGCGTCACCCACCTCCGCCGGCCGGGCCGCCGCCGCGCTTGCGCGGCCGCGAGCGCAGGCTGTCCTTGAGCTCGTCGCTGAGGGCGCCGAACACCTCGGACAGGACGTCCTCGAGCGTGATGAGGCCGACCAGCTCACCCGTCTCGCCGACCACCAGGCCGACCTGCACCCGGCGCTCGCGCAGCATGACCAGCACCTGATCGGCCGAGGCCTGCGCCGGCACGCTGACGATCGGCCGCACCAGGTCGACGAGCTCCACCGGGGCGCCGCCGCCGTCACCCTCGGTGGCCGTGGGCCCCATCTGGCGCAGCAGCACGTCCTTGGTGTGGAGGAAGCCGATCACGTGGTCGAGATCGCCCCGGTAGACCGGCAGCCGGGTGTACGGCGCGTCCGCCATCGCGCGCATCACCTCGGTGGAGGGGGTGTCGATATCGAGCGCGGCGATGCGGGCGCGCGGCACCATCAGGTCGCGGGCGCGCCGGGTGCCCAGCCGCAGCGCCCGGCGCAGCCGCCGGCGCTCCTCCTTGCCGAGCTCGCTGCCTTGCACGGTCGCCTCGGCGAGCAGGATGTCGATCTCGCCCGCCGAGTGGACGTGGTGGTGGCGCGAGGGCCTCACGCGGAAGAGCCGGAGGAGCAGGAGGCCGCTGCCGTTGAACAGGAGGAGGAGCGGCGAGAAGACCCGCAGCGACCAGCCGATCGGCACGATGGTGGCCAGCGCGGTCTGGGTGGGAAACTCGAGCGCGAACGACTTGGGCAGGAGCTCGCCGAAGATCATGTGCACCACGGTCAAGACGACCAGCACGATCACTGCGGCGGCCGACTGGGCAGCCGGCAGGCTGGCCACCCCCAGCCCGGCGAGCAGGTCGCCGAGGAGCGGGGCCAGCGCCGCCTGGCCGTAGGCGCCGAGCACCAGGCTCGAGACGGTGATGCCGATCTGGCAGGCGGCGATGGCGCGGTCGAGAGTGGCCGGCTGTTCGACCACCGGCAGCAGGCGGGCGGCCAGCCAGTGGCCCTCGTCGGCCAGCTGCTTCACCCGCGTCCGCCGCACCGCGACGATGCCCAGCTCGGCCGCCACGTACAGCGCCGAGACCAGGATCAGAAAGACGATGACGAGCAGGCTCGAGAGGAACATGGGCCGCCCCGGGCGGCGAGGCTCACACGGCGACGAGCGCGGCGACGTCGAGATCGCAGTCGAACACGTGGCGCGCCGGTCCGGTCATCCGCACGCCCGAGAGGTCCTGCGCGACCCGGATCGACAGCGTGCCGCCCGGCAGGGTGACCGCCAGGTCGGAACCGGCGCTGGACAGCCCGCGGAGACAGGCCGCCACAGCGGTGGCGCAGGCGCCGGTGCCGCAGGCCAGCGTGATGCCGCAGCCCCGCTCCCACACCACCAGCTCGATGCGATCCGGCGCGTGCAGGTGGGCGAACTCGACGTTGGCCTTTTTCGGGAACCAGTCGTGGGTCTCGATCGTCGGCCCGATCGCCCGCGCCAGCGCCATCAGCGCCGGTCCGGTCTCGTCGACGAAGCTCACCGCATGCGGGTTGCCGGTCGACACCGCGGTCACCGCGAGCTGGCGGCCGCCAACCGCGAGCGGCGCGGCGACGCAACCCTCGTCGGGCGGTCCCGCCATCGGGATCTCGCGCCGGGTCAGGCGCGGCCGGCCCATCTCGACCGAGACCGACTCGACCACGCGCGATCCACCGGCCCGGCGGATGTCGCAGGTGAGCGGCCCGAAGCCGGTGTCGATGGTCAGCGCGTCCCTGCCGGACAGCGCCGGGTCTCGCTCGGCGAGGTACTTGACGAAACAGCGGAGGCCGTTGCCGCACATCTCCGCCTCGCTGCCGTCGGAGTTGATGACCCGCATGGTGGCATCCGCCCCCGCGCTGCGCGGCGGCAGGACCGCGAGCACACCGTCGGCGCCGACCCCGAAGTGCCGGTCGCACACCAGCCGGGCGATCGCCGGATCCTGCAGCGACGGTCCGGCCGGCTCACCGCCGCGCAGATCCACCACCACGAAGTCGTTGCCGAGGCCGTGGTACTTGCTTATCTGCACCGGCGCCCCTGTCACGGAGGAGTCGTGTCCGACGACTCGGGTGGCGGCGCCACCGGCGCGGCCGGCGGCGGGACGGGCTTGGCCTTCGGCTTCGGCGGCGTCTTGGCCGGCGGCTCGACCGCCTCCTTCTCGTCCGGCGCCGGCGTCTCGATCGCGTCGCCGCCCGCTTCGCTCGCGCCGCCCTCACCCGGGGTGTCGATCGCGTCGTCGCCCGCCTCACCCTCGGGGGTGTCGACCATCTCGTCCGGTCCGACGCCCTCGCCGTCCTCGGCGGGAGCCGCCTTGCCGTCGGCGGCCGGCGCCTTCTTCTCGTCGCCCACCGCAGCCTCGTGCGCCTTCTCGCGGTCGAGCGCCGCCTTGTGCTGCTGCGCCCAGTACTTCTCGAGCGGATCGGTCGTCGGCGTGGCCATCCAGGCCAGCGTCATGGACGTGATCATGAAGATGACCGCGGCGCCGACCGTGAGTCGGCGGAGGAAGTTGCCCGCGCCCGAGCCGCCGAAGACGGTGCCCATGCTCGAACCGCCGCCGAAGGCCGCGCCCATGCCGCCGCCCTTGCCGGCCTGCAGCAGGACCGTCAGCATCAGGAAGATGCAGACGATCACGTGAAGAATCTTCACCAACGTTTCCATGATCCCGTGGTTTCTAGCAGCCTTGCGCTCGAAAGTCTACGAGCGGATTCCGCTGCTGCCTGGCTAAGTCCGCGGCCTCGCTGCCTTCACGATGGCTGAAAAATCTTCGGCCTTGAGCGAGGCGCCGCCGACCAGCGCGCCGTCGATGTCCGGCTGCCGCATCAGCTCGGCCGCGTTGTCCGGTTTGACCGATCCGCCGTACTGGATCCGCACTCCTTCGGCCGCCGCGGCGAACCGGTCGCGCAACATCCCGCGGATGAGCGCGTGCACCTCCTGCGCTTGCGCCGGAGTGGCGGTGCGCCCGGTGCCGATCGCCCAGACCGGCTCGTAGGCGATGACCAGCCGGGCCACCTCGGCCGGCTCCACCGCGCCCAGCACCGCCTTCACCTGCGCGCGCACCCGCGACTCGGTGGCGCCGCCGTCGCGCTCCGCCTCGGTCTCGCCGACGCACGCGACCACCCGCAGCCCGGCGGCCAGCACGGCGCGCACCTTGCGGGCCACGCCGTCGTCGGTCTCGCCGAACAGCGTGCGCCGCTCGCTGTGCCCGACGATGACGCCCGCCGCGCCGGCATCGCCCAGGAGCGGAGCCGACAGCTCACCGGTGAAGGCGCCGCGCTCCTCCCAGTGGCAGGTCTGCCCGTAGACGGCGATGTTCGAGTCCTCGAGGCGGCGCGCCACCGCGTGGAGCGAGGTGGCGACCGGCGCGACCCCGATCTCCACGTCGCGCACCGCGGCGAGCTGGTTCTTGAGCTCGGTCACCAGCGCGAGGGACTCGGACAGCGTCTTGTGGAGCTTCCAGTTTCCGACCACCAGCGGGGTTCGCTCGGCCATGGCTGGTTCTATCATGCCCAGCGGACCGCGAATCCGCACGCGCTGGCGCCGGTCACGTCGTGATGGGGGTGCTCGACGGCGACGTCGGTGCCTCCCGCCAGCTCGACCAGCTTGCCCAGCCAGCCCTCGATCACGGCGCAGACCAGCCGGTGGGGCGGGGCGGGCTCGATGGCAAGATTCATCCGGCCGGGCGCCTGCTCGCCGATCGTCAGGGTAGCGCCGCGAAAGAACCGGCCCCAGACGTCGGTTGCCGCGCCGAGCAGCGCGTGGCCGTCGAGGTGCCGCCCCGAGACCAGCTCGTCGTAGCCGCCCGACAGTGTCGCGTCGCCGAGGTGGCGCGCCAGCGTGAGCCGGACCGGCTCCGAGCCGCCGGCGCTCTTCAGCACGCTCACCAGGAGCTCCGCCGCGTGCCACCCGCTCGCCGGGGTCGACGGCCGAACCAGCCGGGTGAGCGCCGCGCTCTCGGCGCCGAGCTGGGTCAGCCAGGCGGTGCCGCGCTTGCGTCCGAGCGAGAGGTAAGCGCTGCGGAAGAACTGGCCATTGCACTCGAGCGGGCGGCGCGGCCGGCCGCGCGCGTCGGTCCTCACCGCCGGATACCGCTGGGTGTGCACCACGTCGTCGTCCGCGTCGGGGATCGGCGCCGCCGGGTCGGCCGTGTGCTCGAGCGCGCGGCCCAGCGCGAAGGCGAACGACGAGGCGGAGCGGTAGCGCCGGTCGGGCTCGGCGGCCAGCGCGCGCAGCATCACCGCGTCGACCTCGGGCGACAGCCCGTGGCGCAGTGACGATGGGGCCGCCGGCGCCTCCTGCATCTGGCGCTCGAACACCGGCAGGAGGTCGCCCGAGCCGAAGGGCGGCAGGCCGGTCAGCATGGCGTAGGCGGTCGCGGCCAGCCCGTAGACGTCGATCGCCGGGGTCGGGTCGCGATCCATGAACGACTCGGGAGCCGCGTAGCCCGGGGTGCCGGCCGCCTCGCGCTGCGCCCCCTTGCGCTTGGCCACCCCGACGTCGACCAGGACCGCGCGGTCGTGCACGCGGTCGATGAGGATGTTGTCCGGCTTGACGTCGCGGTGGACGATGCCGACCGCGTGGATCGCCTCGAGCGCCGAGGCGATCTCGTGGGTCACCTTGGTCACCAAGGGCACCTCGATCGGCACGCCGGACTGCTCGACCGCGGTCAAGGTGTCGGCCACCGCCTCTCCCTCGACCAGCTCCATCACGAAGTAGACGAGGTCGCCGTCGGTGCCGAAGGCATGCACCTGCACCAGGTTGGTGTGGTGCAGCGAGGCGAGCATGGCCGCCTCGGCGCGGAAGCGGGCCACCAGATCGGCGTCCGACGCCAGGTCGTAGCGCAGCACCTTGAGCGCGACCTGGCGGCCGAGCCCGAGGTCCTCGCCGCGGTAGACCACCCCCATGGCGCCGCGGCTGATCTCGTGCAGCACCCGGTACATGCCGCCGAGCGTGACGCCGGGCGACAGGGCGTCGCGGTCGCCGGTGGCGATGGGCGGGAAGCTGCCGCTTCCGCCCGGGTCGGCGAAGGCCACCTCGGTCGAGCGCCGCCGGCTGCGGCGCAGCGCTGCCTCGGCCCGGGCCAGCGCGGGGGCCGCGCCGTCCTCGCCGGACGCGATCTCCGAGACGCCGATCCGGATCGCGAACTCGACCTCGAGCTCGCCCTGGCGGTAGGGCGCTCGCCGCACGCCGGCGCGCAGGTGATCCGCCGCGGCGCGCGCGCCCTCGGCGTTGCAGCCGACCAGGAGCACGGCGAACTCGTCGCCCGCGACCCGGCCGACCACGTCCTGCGCGCGCAGATTCGCGGCGATGAGGCCGGCCAGGTGGGCGAGCACCGCGTCGCCGATCACGTGGCCGTGGCGGTCGTTGACCGCGCCCAGCTTGAAGACGTCGATGACCATCAAGGTGAGCGGGGCGCCGGTCCGGGCGGCTGCCTGGATCTGCGAGCTGACCGACTGCTCGAGGGCGGCGCGGTTCCACACGCCGGTCAAGGGATCGAGCAGCGCCGCTTCGCGCAGCCGCTCGTGCTCGACCAGGAGGCGCGCGTGCGCCGACACCCAGGCGAGCTCGGTGGTCATCCGTCGGGCCAGCATGACCAGCGTGTCTCGCTCGCTGGCCGAGTACACCCGGCCGCTCTCGGACAGGAGAGCGATGCCGCCGAGGACCAGGCCACCCGAGCGCAGGGTCAGCCCCAGGATGCTGAAGCCGGTGGCGTCGACGATGGCGGCGCGGCCGGACTGCGGGCGCGGGGCCATCAGCACGGTACGCGCCGCCTCGCTGGCGAGCTGCACCCGCTCGAACAGTCCGGGCCGGTCGCTGTCGGCGATCGGCCGGGCGGTGCGCGGCCAGGTCCGCCCGTCGCCGCCCCAGGCCCAGGCCGCCACGTCGGTGACCCGGAAGGCGAGGGCGGCGCGCGCCGCCAGGTCATCGAGCCCGCGCACGATGTCGCCGCCGAGCAGCGTGAGATCGAACAGCTCGCGCAGGCGGAGGCCGGCCTCGAGCTCGAGCACGCCGCCCCCCTCGGGCGTCACCCCGGCGAGACCGGCCAGCGCGCTGCGGGCGATCGGCAGCACGACGCAGGCGTCCGGCTCGAGCGCCGCAGCCGCCGGCAGCTCGCCGGCCGCGCACATGAGGTAGGTGGCCGGCTGGGTGCCCATGTACTCGTCGCGCAGCCGGCGCAGGAAGACGTCGCCGCCGCGGGCCAGCGCGGTCATGACCACGCCGGGCCTGATCTGGGCGAAGCGGCGCCATCCGTGCTCGGGGTCGTTGCACAGCTCGGCCTCGACGCGCAGGTCGCGCAGCGCGGCGTACAGCTCCATGCCGCGAGCCGGATCGGGATCGATGAGGAGAACCCGCCGGCTCACCGGCCGGCTCGCTCCAGGGCCTCGATTCCGGGCAGAGTCACGCCCTGGATGAACTCGAGCGAGGCGCCGCCGCCGGTCGACACGTGCGAGATGCGCTCGGCCAGCCCGGCCTGGTTGACCGCGGCCACGCTGTCGCCGCCGCCCACCACCGTGTAGGCCAGGCGGTTCTCGGCCACCGCACGGGCGACCGCCAGCGTGCCGGCGGCGAACGGCGGCCGCTCGAACACGCCCATCGGGCCGTTCCAGAACAGGGTGCGGGCCCGGGCGATGTCGTCGCCGTAGGCGCGGGCGCTGGCCGGGCCGATGTCGAGCGCCATCTGGTCGGGCTTCACCTGGTCGACGCCGACCGGGCTGCCCGACGGGGCCTCGAGCGAGGTGGCGACCACCAGGTCGGACGGCAGGCGGATCTGCACCTTGGCCTCGGACGCCTTGCGCAGGAAGCTCCGGGCCACCGGCAGCTTGTCCTCCTCCACCAGGCTGGCGCCGAGCTCGTGGCCGCGCGCCTTGAGGAAGGTGTTGGCCATCGCCCCGCCGATCGCGATCGAGTCGACCCGGCCGAGCAGCGCCTCGAGCACCTCGATCTTGTCCGACACCTTGGCGCCGCCGAGGATGGCCAGGTAGGGGCGATCGACCTCGCCGAGCAGCTTCGACAGCTTGTCGACCTCGTCGTACATGAGGAAGCCGGCGCCGGCCTCGGCGACGTGCGGGATCATGCCGACCGTCGAGGCGTGCGCCCGGTGGGCGGCGCCGAACGCGTCGTTGACGTAGACGTCGGCGTAGGAGGCGAGCGCGCGGGCGAAGCCGTCCTCGTTGGCCTCCTCGCCCGGGCTCCAGCGCAGGTTCTCGAGCATGGCGATCTGGCCGTCGCGCAGGTCGGCCACCACCTTGCGCGCGCCGTCGCCGACCGGCTCGTCCGCCAGCGTCACGTCCATCGCGAGCAGCTCGGCCAGGTGGGCGGCCACCGGCTCGAGCGAGAACTCCGGCGCCGGCTTGCCCTTGGGCCTGCCGAGGTGGGAGGCGATCACCAGGCGCGCGCCCCGTTCGAGCAGGTGGCGGATGGTCCTCAGCGAGGCCTGGATGCGCGAGTCGTCGCTCACCTTCCGGCCGGCGAGCGGCACGTTGAAGTCGACCCGCAGGAAGACCCGCTTGCCCTCGACCGGGAGGTCCTTGACGTGGCGGATGGTCGCGGCCATGGACGGTTCCTAGAGCTTGCCGGCGACGAACACCGCCAGGTCGAACAGGCGCTGGGCGTAGGCGGCCTCGTTGTCGTACCAGGCCATCACCTTGGCGAGATCGCCGACCGCGTTGGTCTGCTCGCTGTCGACGGTGGCGGAGTGGAGATCGCCGTTGAAGTCGCAGGAGACCAGCGGCTCGTCCGAGACGGTGAGGATGCCCTTGAGCGGGCCAGCCGCCGCCTTCCGGTAGGCGTCGTTGATCTCGTCCTTCTTGGCTGCCTTCTCGAGCCTGACCGTGAAATCGACCAGCGACACGTTGGGCGTCGGGACCCGGATGGCGGTGCCGTCGAGCTTGCCGGCCAGCGCGGGGAGCACTTCCTTGAGCGCCTTGGCGGCGCCGGTCGAGGTCGGGATCATCGACAGCGCCGCGGCGCGCGCCCGCCGCAGGTCCTTGTGGGGCAGGTCGAGGATCTTCTGGTCGTTGGTGTAGCTGTGGATGGTCGTCATCAGGCCGCTGGCGATCCCGAAGGTCTCGTGGAGCACCTTGGCCACCGGCGCCAGGCAGTTGGTCGTGCAGGAGGCGTTGGAGATGATGTCGTGCTTGCCGGGGTCGTAGACCTCGAGGTTGATGCCGCAGGCCAGCGTGACGTCCGGGTTCTTGGCCGGCGCGCTGATGAGAACCTTTCGGGCCCCGCCGGCGAGGTGCTTGCCGGCCGAGTCGCGGTCGACGAACAGGCCGGTCGACTCGATGACGATGTCGGCGCCGAACTTCTTCCACGGGATCTTGCCGGGATCCTTCTCCGCCGCGATCACCACCTCATCGCCGGCGACCACCAGCGAGCTCTCGCGCGCCTCGACTGTCCCGCCCTGGAAACGGCCGTGGACCGAGTCGTAGCGGAGCAGGTGTGCCAGTGTCCTGGCGTCCGTCAGGTCGTTGATGAGGACCAGGTCGAACGCTTCTCGGTTGGCCATCAGCGAGCGGACGAACCCGCGTCCGATGCGACCGAACCCGTTGATACCGACGCGTACTTTCGCCATGTCCAGATCTCCAGTCGTCGTCGCCCTGGACGACGCCGGGACCTTAGACCAGCTTGCCGCGGCCGGCTAGTCTGCCCTAGTCGGAGGACGCCGGGGCCCGCTCGGGGCGGACGTGGTCGGTCACTTCCGACAGGAGCTCGGTGGCGAGCGCGACGATCTGCTTGTCGTCGTAGCCCTGCTGCTTGAGCTCGCGGAAGATCGACTTCGCGAGGATACGGACAGATCGATTCCGCTGGATCAGCGGCTCGGTTGAGGAGGTCTGCTTTTCGGTCTGCACGTTCGCTCGCTTGGGGACCCGCATGGGTCGGACGGTTCCAGTGTGCATCGGTTGTGCCACGCGCAAGTATGCGGAAACGGATGTGACGCGCCACCGGTATCTGGCCGTTCGCCGCGTAATTGCGCGCTGGTGCGAAGCGCGTTGCGCGCTGTATCGGCTTCAGCGATCTGGCACGAAGCGCTTGATCCAGGCCGCTTGCGCCTCGCTCAGGGCGCCGAACTTCAGTCCGGCGATGTGGCGCACCTCGATGGCCGCCTCGTCGTTCTGTGCCGTCCATTGCACGGTCGCGCTGACCCGGAGTGACGGGAGCGAGGCTTCCTCGACTCCATCGACCACGACGAACAGCGCGATGCCGATCTCGCTGCCGTCGACCAGCGGGTAGGCCGACTCGACGCAGGTGCCGCCCACGCTGAGATCGCGGGTGACCGCTGCGGTGGTCTTGCCGCCGGAGAGCGAGAGCTCGGCGGCCAGTCGGATGTCGAAGCGCGGGTGGGCGCGCCGGTTGGCGGGGGATCGTGGCCTGTTGGTGTCGTTGGTCATGTCGAGAATGGGTCGTCGTCCTCGTCGCCCGCCTCGGCCTCGTCCCGGGTGGACGCGGCTTGCTGCTCGAGGTAGCGGAGGAACATGTCGAGGTAGGTGGCGCGCTCTTGCGCCAGCGGGCGGAACTGGGTGCCGACCTGGTAGGCGTCGCCGAACGACGTGCACCAGACCACCCGGGCGGGCAGCTCGAGCGGTTCCGACGAGTGATCGCCGTCGAACATCAGCGTGACGCGGACCACCACGTCCTCGCCGGCGGCCAGCGCCTCGGTGGTCTCGAGGCAGAGGCCGCCGCGCGAGAGGTTGCGCGACATGCCGCGGTGGACCCGGCCACCGGCGGCGACGAGCTCCGCCGCGAGCTGGACCGCGAAGCGCGGAAAGCCCCGCTTGTCGGCCCCGGTCACGGCCCGAGTATACCGCCGAGTCTTTGCTAAGATGGTCTGATGGACGTGGTCCGAGGCATCGGCCTCGTCCTCGCCGGGGCCATCTGCCTCGCCTGCGGGGGCGACGACGACGGCGCCGCAGGGGACGGAAGCCCGCCGGGCGGCGACGGCTCGCCCGCCGCCGACGCGCCGCCGGTCGACGCGGCGGGTCCGCGCCGGATCGCCGACAGCGTCATCTTCATCCAGCGCGGCCAGAGCTCGCAGATCCGCTTCAGCGATGATCCGGACGGACCTGGCTCCTGCATGTCCGAGCCGGTCGCCGGTTGCGAGATCCAGACCTGCAACATGGAGGTCGTCGCGCCGCCCCGTCCCGACGCCGGCCTGGTCTCGGTGACGCCGGCGGGCGGCGGTGGCCAGAGCTACCTGCCGGACGACATGGGTAACTATCCGGTCACGCCGCCGGTCTCCTGGCAGGACGGCGAAGAGGTCGCGGTGGCCGCCGACGGCGCCGACGTGCCGGCCTTCACGGTCGACATGACCGGTCCCGGCGACGTCGCGTCGGTGGTGAAGCCGGTCTTCCCCAATCCGGTCATCCCGCGCGATCAGGCGCTGCTGGTCGAGTGGACCGGCACCGAGTCGCTGGTCGGCATCGCCATCCGCTGCCCGGTGGCGGAGCCGGTGCAGGTGCGCTGTCCATTTCCGGATGGACTGACCGGCACGGTGCCGGTGGCCGCGCTGCAGCGGCTGCCGGCCTGCACCGGCGCCTCCGTCAGTGTCTTCACCGAGGACCGCAAGGTCATCGAGCCGGGGCCCGAGTGGCCCATCCGCGTCGGCCTGCGCGGCGCCATCCTCTCGAGCACGGCGACCGTCCAGTAGGACTGGTAGGCTCCGGGCGTGGTGGCGCTCTCCGACAGCGCGTGGGCGGTTCTCCGGCGGCGCTACCTGCGCCGCGATGGCGCCGGCGCCGCGGTCGAGAGCCCCGACGAGATGTTCCGCCGGGTGGCGCGCGCGGTGGCTGCGGCCGACGCCGTCCACGGCGCCAGCGCCGGCGAGGTGGCCGCCAGCGAGGAGCGGTTCTTCCAGCGCATGGCCGCGCTCGAGTTCCTGCCCAACTCGCCGGCGCTGATGAACGCCGGGCGGCCGCGCGGCCAGCTGGCCGCCTGCTTCGTGGTGCCGGTCGGCGACTCGATGCCGGACATCTTCGACGCGGTCAAGTGGGCCGCCGAGATCCAGATGACCGGCGGCGGCACCGGCTTCTC
>Ga0111538_10000578_pt1 | contig 49388 bp, 51 predicted proteins | sample SoiMethybrSBSTD1_FD_79669 | JGI IMG/M metagenome (GOLD analysis project Ga0111538, IMG submission 79669) | Bulk soil microbial communities from a Populus tree surrounding site in Tennessee, USA - Soil MetaG P. TD hybrid SBSTD1 (version 2)... | ecosystem: Environmental > Terrestrial > Soil >... | reverse complement strand
TGGCGGACTCCGGTGATGGGGGCGGCGGATTGTTCGGATGTCGCACGCATGTTCTCGGAGTGAACATTCCGAAGTGAACATATTGCCGGCGGTCATGAGCGTCAACCGACGGTGTGTCTCGATCCGTGAACGTTGACGGCACGGCGATCGGCGGTCCGCCCGGCCGAATTTCGAGCGCTCTGTCAGTTGACGCTAACGTTAGCAGACGCTAACGTATGGCTCGCCGGCGCACGCCGGCCCCAACCCCGAGGAGGTGGCGGCGATGGGCCGTCCAGTGGCGTTCTTCGAGATCCTGAGCACCGACGCGGAGCGGATCCGCAAGTTCTACAGCGAGTTGTTCGAGTGGACCGCCGAGGCCGACCCGGCGATGGGTGGCTACGCGCTTGTCGACACCGGCGCCGGCGACGACGCCGTCGGCGGCGGGATCGGTCCGGTGGACGACGCCGGCGAGGCGGGCGTGAAGATCTACATGCGGGTCGACGACCTCGACACGTACCTGGCCCGGGCGGCGACGCTGGGCGGGTCCACCGTCGTGCCGCCGATGGACCTGCCGGGCGGGTACGGCCGGATCGCGGTGTTCGCCGATCCGGACGGCAACCCGGTCGGCCTCTGGCAGTGACGCGGGAGCCCGACGGTGGACGAGGCGTTCAAGGCGCTCGTCGAGCCGCGCCGCCGGGCCATCCTGCGCCTCGTCGCCACCGACGAACTGGCGGCCGGTGAGATCGCCGCGGCGTTCTCGGTGACCCGCTCCGCGGTCTCCCAGCACCTGTCGGTGCTCAAGGAGGCCGGGCTGGTCGCCGAGCGCCGCGCCGGCACCCGCCGGCTGTACCGGGCGCGGCCCGAAGGGCTCGCCGCGGTGCGACAGTATCTCGACGACATGTGGGCCGGCGCCCTGGAGGTTGGCCGGCGGCTGGTCGAGGCCGACGCCGAAGCCGTCCGAGCCGCACACCGGTCCGCCGGCCACGAACGCGCCGTCCGCCTCGACGGGCGGGCCGTAGCGTGAGATCACCCGGAGGCGGCCGGGTCTGGGAGACCTGGGCCGACGGGTCCGAGGTGACGTGGGGACACGTGATCGCCTGGGACCCGCCCCGGGTGTTCGGGATGACCTGGGAACTGCTGCCCGCCGTCACCGAGGTCGCGCTGCGCTTCACCGCGCTCGGCCCGGCGCTGACCCGCGTCGAACTGGAGCACCGCGGGTGGGACCGGCTCACCTCGGAACAATTCGCCGCCGCCAGCACGGTGGCCGGCGGCTACGCGGCCGGTTGGGCCCGCGTCCTCGAGTCCTTGCGCAGCACCATCGAAGAGTCCCAGCGCACAACCGTCGAAAGAGACTGACAATGGCACGCGTCCTTGCCCTGGCCCTGCACTACCCGAAGCCGGAGCCAGCCGGGCTCGACGGCCTTCATGCCAGGTGGCCTGACGGCGTGGACCCGTTCCCGGGGCGGACGACGGGGGGACGGGTCCGCCCCGGGAACGGGCATTGGGGAGGCGTGGTCAGATGAAGTTCGCCAACCAGCTGACCACCCCGGGAATGTCCACGCGCTGGTACCCGCCGAGGTACCGGCAGTTCTGGGTGTAGCCGTAGCTGGTCACCGCGACCAGCTTGCCGTTCAGGAAGACCGGGCCGCCGGAGTCGCCGAAGCAGGTGCCGCCGCCGCCCCGCGTGTCGGCCGGGTTGCCGTTGAGCTGCAGGATCTGCGGCGTGAGCTTCTGGCCGGGTGCCGTGGTGTACCGGCGCAGCAGCGGGTAGCTCATCGGCTGCGGCTTCTGCGGGCCCGAGTCCGGCTTGCGCACCTCGGTGCCGTAGCCGACCAGGTCGAAGATCGTCCGGTTGAGCACCGGTTGTGCGTAGGCGTCGAGGTAGCCGGTGGGGGCCAACTGCGCCGGGGCGATCCCGGTGACGGGCTCGTCCAGCACGATCACGCCGACGTCGTTCCAGTTGTCCAGGTCGGTGAAGTTCGAGTACTGCGGGTGGGTGTACGCCGTGCCGGCGAGATACCCGGCAGCGGTGATCTCCGCCGACGTGTACCCGGCGGCCGGGTCGGCCGCGGCCGGGAACGGGCTGGGCGGCTGCTGGGCGATCACCGAATCGAACGTCACCAGGGTCTTGCCGAGCGTGCCCGTCGTGCAGTGCGCGGCGGTGATCAGGACGGTGGGCGAAACCAGCGTCGCGGAACAGCGGAACCGGCCGTCGGGCTGGTAGAAGAGGATCAGGCCGACGTTGGGGTGGCGGTTGCCGTCCGGCTCGCCGCCGGTGATGGCGCCGGCCGGTAGCGCCGTGGCGACGAGGGTGACCGCCGCGATCGCGGCGGCGGCGAGGGATCGACGGATTACATTCACGCGCTGACCTTCCTTTGCGGGTTGTTCGAGGAAGGAGCGCATCAGCCGCCGTGCGCGTTACCGAAGACGTTTCAGTTTGAGCCGCCCTTGGTGTGGCCGCCGCCCGGTGGCGCCGTCGGGCGCCCGTTGCCGGGGTTCGGATTGCCCGGTTTCGTGGTCGTCCGGTTCGGCGGGTTTGCCGTGAGAGCGGCGCAGTACGCCTCGATCCGGTCCTCGCCGCCGGCGGCCGTGGCCAGCACCCGCAGGTCCTCCGGGCTGATCGCGTTGGAGTGCGGGTTCCCCCTGGTCGCCGCCCACGACCGGCACAGGCCCTTCAGCCGGTTCTCGTCGACGCCGGGCGGCACGACGGGGACGACCGCCGACTGGGTCGCGCCCGGACCGGTACCAGGAGCGCCGGGCGTCGCGGTGACGCCGGACGGTCCACCGCTGGCGGGTGAGGTCGGCGACGGGGTGCGGTCATCGGAGAACACGCCGTCGACGGCGCGCTGGACGGCGTCGGGCAGCCGTCCCGTGGTGGCGGCGTACGCGGTTCCGCCGGCGGCCAGCAGCACGGCCGACAGCGCCGCGACGACCAGCGCGCGCCGGCGTGGCCGGGCCGGCCGGCGGGGCTGCGCCGACGCACCGGCCCGGAACTCGCGACGGAAGGCCGCGACCGCGTCGCGCTCGCCTGCGAGTTCGCGGGGCCGGGCCGGGCCGGATGCGGCGGCGAGCAGGTTGACCAGGCCGTCGTGCCCCGGACCGGCCGGTTCGCCGTCGAGCAGGCGGTCGGTGTCGGCGCGGGTCACCCGGCCGGGTCCGCCGCCGAACCAACGTCGAAGCTGGGCGGGAATCATCGCCTCACGCCCCTTCCAGGCGGGTGCCCGGCAGGTCGCTCGGACGGGGATCCTCGACCGGTACGTCGCGCCGGTCGCGGACCTGGGGATGGGAGGCGAGCCGGCGCAACCCGCGCATGGCGGCGACCCGCACCGCACCCGGACGCTTGCCGAGCACCGCGGCCGTGTTCGCCACGTCCAGCCCGACGACGGCCCGCAGGATCACCGCCTCGGCCTGGTCGATCGGGAGCGAAGCGATGAGGCCGAGCGCCCACTCGGTGCCGGAGCGGTCGATGACGTCGAGTGCGACGTCGCGGACGGGCGTGGTCGGCACCACCTCGTCGCGGGTCTCCTCGCGCCGCCGCCGGGCCCGCCGGGTCTCGTCGAGCGCCCGGTGCCGCGCGACGCGGAACAGCCACACCCGGAACGCCGTCGCGTCGCCGGTGAACCTGGACAGGTCGCGGGCCGCCTGCAGCCACGTCTCGGAGGCGACATCCTCCGCCGCGTCGCCGCAGACCACGCGTAAGTAGCGCAGCACCGCGGGTTGCAGCGTGCGCCACAAAACAGCGAATCCGGCGTCGTCACCGCCCACCGCCGCCTGTAACGCATCGGCGAGGTGGTCGTCACTCACCGCGTGCGGTCCACTCCTCCATCGCCGGGACACTCTAGCCGCGCCGAGTCGATGTAACGCATCGGAAGGCGGATCCGCTCTTTCTGTGACCTGTCCGACGACGAGAGCCGAACCGAAGGTGCCATGTCCGATCAGCGAGTACGTCATGAGGACATCCGGATGAGCATGGACATCACGACCCGGGCAGTCCGTGGCATCGTGATCGTCGCGCCGCACGGCGACGTCGACCTGACCACGTCACAGCTCGTGCGCGACGCGGTCGACCAGGTCGTCGACGAGGGTGCGGCGGCCGTGGTGCTGGACCTGTCCGACGTGGGATTCATGGACTCGACCGCGCTCGGCGCGCTCGTCTCGTTCCACCGCCGGCTCGGGGACCGGTTGGTGGTGGCGGCCGCCCAGCCGGGCGTCCTGCGCCTGTTCGAGATCACCAGGTTCACCTCCGTGCTCCGCCTCACCGACTCCGTCGACACGGCCGTCACCGCCCTGCGATCCTGAGATCCGGCAGGGTGTCGATGCCCGTGCGTGCCATCGCCCGCCAGCCCTGCCGGCCGCCGAGCAGCGCCGCCACCGCCGCCTGGACGGCCACCAGGTAGTTGAGTTGGCGGTAGACGAGCTGCTGCGCCGGCACCGTCCACAGTGGACCGAAGGGTTCCCGGTCGAGCCACAGCGCGAGCGCCGTGGTCAGCGCCTGGACCGCGACGAAACCGGCCCAGACGGCGAGCATCATCCGTGCCGGCTGGAACAGCAGGCCGTAGAGCGCGTACAGATCGACGGCGGGCGCGATGAGCGGAAGGAGCACCTGGAACAGCGTCATGTACGCCAGGCCGCGGCGGCCGAGCCGCCCGGCGGCACCGCCCTGCACGACCGCCCGGCGGTGCTTCCACATCGCCTGCATCGTCCCGTAGCACCAGCGGTAGCGCTGCCGCCAGAGCTGGCGCAGTGACGCCGGCGCCTCGGTCCAGGCGACGGCGTCGTCGCGGTACACGACCTGCCAGCCGGCGCGCTGCACGGCCATCGTGAGGTCGGTGTCCTCGGCGAGCGTGTCGTCGGGGACGCCGCCCACGTCGGCGAGCGTCCGGGCCCGGAACGCGCCGATCGCGCCCGGGATCGTGGGCATGCAGCGGGCGACGTCGAACATCCGCCGGTCCAGGTTGAAGCCGACGACGTACTCCAGGTGCTGCCAACGGCCGAGCAGCCCGCTCCGGTTGGCCACCTTGGTGTTGCCGCTGACCGCGCCCACCCGGTGGTCGGTGAACGGCTGGACGAGCCGGCCGACGGCGTCGGGCTCGAAGATCGTGTCGCCGTCGACGAGGACCAGCAGGTCTCCGCGCGCCACCCGGATGCCGGCGTTCAACGCGGCCGGCTTGCCCGCGTTGGCCTGCCGGAGCAGCCGGACGCCGGGCCGGTCGAGCCGCGCCACGACGTCCGCCGTGCCGTCGGTGGACCCGTCGTCGACGACGACGACCTCGATCCACGGATAGTCGTTGTCGAGCAGCGAGCGCACCGTCGACGCGATGTTGGCCGCCTCGTTGTACGCCGGCACGATCACCGAGACCCGGCCCAGATATTCGAGCGGTGTCCGGTCGCGGCGCCGCCTGGCCCGCACGTGCCAGGCCGCCACCACGACCTGGACCGGCATGCGCAGTAGGGCCAGCAGCACCGCCGCGGCCACCAGCCAGCCGAGCCCGACCGCGAGCCACCGCGACGCGGTCTGGGTGACCCGCACCGCGTGTCCACGGGCCACCATGGCGACCGGTGCGGGGCCCTCAGCGGGTAGGCCGATGCCCTCGCCGACGGTGGTGAACCGGACACCGGCCGACGCGGCCAGGATCCGCTCGGTCGCGGCCACGGTGCCGGACCGGTCGCCGCCGCTGTCGTGCAGCATGACCACCGCACCCTGCCCGGCGGGTGGGGTCGCGGCGCGGGCGATCGCGTCGGCACCCGGCCGCCGCCAGTCGTCGGTGTCCAGGTCGGCGAGGACGATCAGGTAGCCGGCCGCGGCCACCGGGCGCATCGCGTCGAGCGCGGCGGGCGTCACGGCGTCCGGAGTGCTGGAGTAGGGCGGCCGCATGAGCCGGGCGGTGCGGCCGGTCGCCGCTGCGATCGCGTTGCGCGTGAGGCTCAGTTCCAGGTCGCGGCGCCATCCGGGGACGACCGCCAGGTCGGCGTGGGTGAACGTGTGCACACCCAGTTCGTGGCCCTCCGCCACGATCCGGCGGGCGAGGTCCGGATACCGGTTGACCCTCGAACCCACCACGAAGAACGTCGCGTGCGCGCCGTGCGCCCGCAGGACGTCCAGGATCTGCGGGGTCCACCGCGGGTCGGGGCCGTCGTCGAAGGTCAGTGCGACGCTGCCGGCCGGCATCCGGGCGCTGTCGACGCGGCCCGCGGCACCGATGCGCAGCACCGGTCCGGCGTCGGGGAGTGCGGGAACCGCCGCCGTGCGGCCCGGGCCGGGGCCGGACCGGGCGCCCTCGCCCCCACCGTTGGTTACCAGGCCGTGCACCGACAGCGCCGCGAAGAGCGCGACGCTGCCGAGGATGAGGAGCACCCAGTGGGCGCGTGGCGGCCGGCGTGGCGCGTGCTTGCCCACGGCTACTTCGCCCTGCTCGGACGCCCGTTGCCGGGGTGGTCGCTGGGCTTGTTGCCGTGCCGCGGTGGCGCGGCGCTGCTCGAGGTCGGTGCGGTGGGCGCGGGCGCCGCGGTACTGCTCGTGGACGGGGCCGACGGCGCCCGGGCCGGCCGCGACGTCGCCGATGCGGCCGGTTCGGCGGACGGCAGCAGGTCGGCCGGCACCACCGTGCCCTGCTGGGCGCCCTGCCCGCCGCGTGGCAGGCCCGGCAGGGGGACCGGCGCGGCGCCCAGTACGCCGGCAATGACCAGAGCGAGGGCGGCGACCAGGACCAGCGCCGCCGCGACGCCGAGCGCGGTGACCAACCGTCGGCGCCGTCCGGTGAGGTCGACGAAGACCGGACCCGACCCGTTCGACCCCACTCCCACCGCTCCCTTCGGCAACAACCTGTCCGCTAAATAGCGGGGGAGGGCCGACAAACGTTACCGGGGGGTGAAGTTGCTCAAATCCGGCGTTGCCGTGCCGAACTATCCGGGGTGCAGCGAGGTGACCGCAGGTGGCTGTGGGCGCTGTGGCTGGCTGTCGGGACGCTGGCCACGGGCGCGTACTTTCTGCTGCCCACGGCCGGCCTGGGCCAGAACGTCCTCTACGACGCGATCGGCCTGCTGTCCAGCGCGGTGATGCTGGCCGCCGTCCGGCTGCACCGGCCGGCGCGCGCCGGCACCTGGTACCTGTTCGCCGCCGGCCAGATCGTCTGGGTGGTCGGCGACGTCGTCTACAGCTACCTCACCTACGCCCTGCACCAGGAGCCGTACCCGTCGGTCGCCGACGTGTTCTACCTGAGCGCCTACCCGCTTCTCGGCGCCGGCTTCTACCTGCTCGTCCGCAGCCGGGCCGCCGGCTGCGACCTCGCCGGGCTCGTCGACGCGGCTGTCGTCGGCACCGGCGTCGGGCTCGTGTTCTGGGTGTTCGTGATCGTCCCGATCGCCGGTGACGCGAGCCTGTCCGGCCCGGCGCGCGCCTTCAGCGTCGCCTATCCGGTGGCCGACGTCGTGCTGCTCGCGATGCTGGCCCGGCTGTGGACCACGCCCGGCGCCCGGGCCGGCTCCTTCCGCCTGCTGCTGGTGGCCGGGGCGCTGCTGCTCGGTGCCGACGTCGGCTTCTCCGTGGTGACCACCGTGTCGTCGTACGACGGCGGCGCGCTCGACGCCGGCTGGCTGCTCTCGTACGTCGCATGGGGCGCCGCGGCGCTGCACCCGTCGATGCGGACGCTGGCCGAGCAGCGCCCGAGCGACACCGCCCGGGTCAGCCGCGGCCGGCTCGCCCTGCTCACCGCCAGTTCGCTGCTCGCTCCCGGCGTGCTGTTCGTGCAGGGCATCGTCGACCCGGGATCGATCGACTGGTTCGCGATCGGACTGGCCGCCGTCGTGCTGTTCGTGCTGGTGCTGATGCGGATGTCGGGGTTCGTGCGGCGGGTGCAGCAGCAGGCCGACCAGCTCAACACGCTGGCCATGCACGACGAGCTGACCGGGCTGCCGAACCGGCGCCGGTTCGAGGAGCGGCTGGGCGCGGCGCTCGCCGGCCGGCCCGAGGTGGCGCTGGTCGACCTCGACGACTTCAAGGCGGTCAACGACAGGTTCGGCCACAGCGTCGGCGATCAGGTGCTGCTGGAGGTGGCGCAGCGGCTGGCCGCCGTGCTGCGCCGGTGCGACACGGTGGCCCGGCTCGGCGGCGACGAGTTCGCGATCCTGCTGCCGGACACCTCCACCGCCGACGCGGACGAGATCGCCGCCCGGGTGGCGGTGGCGCTCCAGCAGCCGGTGCACGCCGGCGGGCACCAGCTGCTGATGGCGGCCAGCGTCGGGGTGGTCGACGCGGCCGGCTGCGGCCCCGTCGAGGTCATGCGCCGCGCGGACGTCGCGATGTACGCGGCGAAGGAGACCGGCGCGCGGCAACTGCGCTACGACCCCGTGATGGACGAGCGGGCCAGCGAGGAGGCCCGGATCGGTGCCCAGTTGCGCATCGGGCTGGACGATGGCCAGTTCCGCCTCGTCTACCAGCCGATCGTGGCGCTGCCCGCGGGGCGGATCGTCGCGGTCGAGGCGCTCGCGCGCTGGGAGCACCCCGACGGCGGGGTGGCGACGCCGGAGAACTTCATCCCGGTGGCCGAGCGCAACGGCCTGATCGTCGAGCTGGGCAGCTGGATCCTGCACACCGCCTGCGCCCAGGCCGCCGCCTGGCGGGCCGAGTTCGGTGCCGACGCGCCGGAGAAGGTGAGCGTCAACGTGTCGGCCCGCCAGCTGGCGGAGCCGGGCTTCGCCGACGTGGTGGCCGGCGCCCTCGCGGCGACCGGGCTACCCGCGTCCGGGCTCGCCATCGAGGTGACCGAGACGGCGGTGTTCAACGGCGGCCCGGCGCTCGACGCGCTGAACGAGGTGCACCGGCTGGGGGTCCGGATCGCGCTCGACGACTTCGGCACCGGGCATTCGTCGCTGCGCCTGCTGCAGACGGTCCCGGTGGACATCCTCAAGGTCGACAAGTCGTTCGTGGACTCCATCGCGCTGGCCGACCGGCATGCGGTCATCGCCCGCGCGTTGATCGACGTCAGCAACGGGCTGAACCTGGTCGCGGTGGCCGAGGGTGTGGAGACGGCCGAGCAGGCGGCGGAGCTGTACCGGCTCGGGTACCGCTACGTGCAGGGGTACTACTTCGGGCGCCCGACCGCGGACCCCGACTTCGGCGCCGGGCGGCCGCTGCCGCTGGTGGCCACGGCGGCCTGACCTTCCGCACGACGTCTGCCCGCATCGGGGCTAGTCGAGGGTTCGGGTAGGGGTCCCGTCGTCCGTCGGAACGATGCCCATCCAGATATCGACATAGATCATAGGCGGGTCGTTCCGGAACCGAACGGACGGAGGTACCCGTGAGAACAACGGCCCGTCTCGTGGCGATCACGGCCGCCCTGGCACTCGTCGTGCCGGGCGCACCGGCCGCGTCCGCCGCGACCACGCCGGCGAAGGCGGCGAACCCGGCGAACCCGGCGGTCGCGTGGGCCGCCTGCGCCGACGATCCGACCGCCGAATGCGGCACACTCAGCGTCCCGGTCGACTGGAGCAGGCCCCGCGGCGAGCATTTCGACCTTGCGCTCGCCCGGCGCAAGGCGACCGACCCGTCGAAGCGGATCGGCTCGCTCGTGGTCAACCCCGGTGGCCCGGGCGGTTCGGGCGTCGACTTCGTGCTCCTCGCTCCCGACTACTTCAGCGCCGACCTGCGGGCCCGCTTCGACCTCGTGGGCTTCGACCCGCGCGGCGTCGCCCGCAGCCACCCGGTGCTGTGCTCGCTCGACCTGCTCTCGGCGGCACCCTCGCCGGTGCCGACCAACCAGGCCGAGTTCGACCGGCTGGTCAGGTACAACCGCGACCTGGGCAACGACTGCCGCCGGCACACCGGCCCGCTGATCGACCACGTCGACACGTCGAGCGTCGTCAAGGACATCGACGCGATCCGGGCCGCCGTCGGCGACCGCAAGCTGTCCTACTACGGCGTCTCGTACGGAACGCTGATGGGCCAGCAGTACGCGGAGCAGTTCCCCGACCGGGTGCGCGCGCTGGTGCTCGACAGCAACATGGACCACAGCCTCGGCACGGCGGGCTTCCTGCTCACCGAGGCCGGCACCGTGCAGGACTCCTGGAACGAGTTCGTCAAGGGCTGCCGGGCCGACCCGGGGTGCGTCCTGCACGACAGCGACATCCGCGCGCTGTGGGCGGACCTGATGGCCCGGGCCGGCCGCGGCGAGCTGACCCTGCCCGGCGAGCCGTCGGCGGTGCTCACCCAGTTCGACCTGGTCGGCATCGTCTTCGGCTTCTTCTACGGGCCGGACTGGCGCGGCCTGGCCGAGCTCCTCGTCGCGCTCGACACCGGCACGCCGCCGGCGGACGCGTCGGCGGCTACGGCGCTGGCCGCGACCGCGCGCAAGGCCAAGGCGGCCGACCCCGAGCTCGCGGAGAACTCGTTCCAGCCGCAGTTCTGCGGCGACTGGGAACTGCCGGTGCGCAACTACGCCGAACTCGCGGTGCTGCTGCGGGCGCAGCGGCTGGTGGCGCCGGAGATGCTGTACTCGCCACTGGCCCTGTCGGCCACCACGGCCTGTCTGGGCTGGTCGGCCCAGACCAACAACCCGCAGCACCCGCTGCGGGCCCACCCGGCCAAGACGCTGTACATGACCAACGCGCTGCACGACCCGGCCACCGGGTACGCGTGGGCGCTGAACGCGAAGCGCCAGCTGGGTGACGCGGCCCGCCTGCTCACGTACAAGGGCTGGGGCCACGGCGTCTACGGGCGCAGCGACTGCGTCTCGGCTCCGGTCGACGCGTACCTGATCTCCGGTGCGCTTCCGCGGCCGGGCGCGCTGTGCGCGGCCGTCCCGCCGAACCCGCCGGCCGCGGCGCGCAGCGCCACCGGCCAGCGGCCGCTGCCGGCCGGCCCGCGCCCGAACCTGCCGGGCTTCTGACCCACCGGACAGCAGTGGGGCCCGCGATCTTCGCGGGCCCCACTCGTTTCATTCGGCCGGTTCGACGCGGGCATCGGGGCCCGGGGACATGTAGGACTCGTGTCCATCGGGCCACCGGACGCGGTACGGAGGCGAGCCGTCGGCGTGCTCGATCTCGACGATGGTTCCGGTCCGACGCGTGTCGCCGACGTGGGTGCCCGCGAGCACCAGCCGGTCGCCGATCTTCGCTTTCATGACAACCTCCGGATCGGGATCGGGACGGTTCCTCCCGACCATTTCGCGAACCCGGGGGCGAGGCAAGGGTGAACTTTCGGTCGATCTTGGACGTCTGTTAGCGCTTCCGCGATGGCAAACGTCCAAGATCGCGGGGAAGCCGGCCTCACGCCGGCGGGGGTACCCGCACCGGGTCGACGTGCCAGATGTCGCGGCAGTACTCGCGCACCGTGCGGTCGGCGGAGAAGAACCCGCAGTGCGCGGTGTTGAGGACCGACATCCGCGTCCACGCCTCGGGATCCAGCCAGGCCCGCTCCACCTCGTCCTGACAGTCCACATAGGACCGGTAGTCGGCGAGGCACAGGTACTCGTCCCAGCCGAGGATCGAGTCGACGATCGGCGCGAACACGTCCTTGTCGCCGTGCGAGAAGGCGCCGCCGGCGATCGCGTCGATGGCGGCCCGCAGTTCCGGGTCGCGTTCGTATTCCGCGCGCGGCGAGTAGCCCTTGCGCCGGGCGTCGGCGGCCTGCGACGCGGTCAGCCCGAACAGGAAGAAGTTCTCGGCCCCGACCCGGTCGCGGATCTCGATGTTGGCGCCGTCGAGGGTGCCGATGGTGACCGCGCCGCTCAGCGCGAGCTTCATGTTCCCGGTGCCGGACGCCTCCTTGCCGGCCAACGAGATCTGCTCGGACAGGTCGGCCGCCGGCACGATCATTTCGGCCCGCGTGACGTTGTAGTCGGGCAGGAACGCCACCCGCACGCACTGCGAGACGAGCGGATCGTTGTTCACCGCGTCGGCGACCGCGTTGATCAGGCCGATGATGCGCTTCGCCGCGTGGTAGCCGGGCGCCGCCTTGCCCGCGAAAACGACGGAGCGCGGCACGATGTCGGCGCCCACGCCGTCCCTGATGCGGTTGTAGAGCGTCACGACGTGCAGCAGCTTGAGCAGTTGGCGCTTGTACTCGTGGAATCGCTTGATCATGACGTCGCACAGGGCGCCCGGGTCGAGCACGACGCCCGTCGCCCGCGTCGTGTACGCGGCGAGGTCCTGCTTGTTGAGCCGCTTCACCGTGCGCCAGCGCTGCAGCAGGGCCGGATCGTCGGCCAGCGGCGCCAGTTCCTCGAGCCGGTCCAGGTCGGTCAGCCAACCGTCGCCGCCGAGGTGCGTGCTGATGAGGCTGGACAGCCGCGGGTTCGCCAGCCGCATGAACCGCCGCGGGGTGACGCCGTTGGTGACGTTGCGGAACTTGTCCGGCCACATCCGCGCGAAGCCGGAAAGCGTCGTCTCGGCCAGCAGCCGCGACTGCAGCTCGGCGACGCCGTTGACGGCCGCGCTACCCACGCAGGCCAGATGCGCCATCCGCACCCGCCGCTCCGGCTCCTCCTGCACCAGCGACAGCTCCCGCCGCGTACCGAGGTCGCCGGGGAAGTGGGCGGCGACCTCCTCGAGGAAGAGGTGGTTGATCAGGTAGATGATCTCCATGTGACGGGGGAGGAGGCGCTCCAGCAGCGTCACCGGCCATGTCTCGAGGGCCTCGGGCAGCAGCGTGTGGCAGGTGTAGTTGAACGTGGCGCGGGTGATCGCCCAGGCCCGGTCCCAGGGCAGCGCGTGCTCGTCGACGAGCAGCCGCATCAGCTCCGGCACGGCGAGCACCGGGTGGGTGTCGTTGAGCTGGATGACCACCTTGTCGGCGAAGGCGTCCCACCCCTGGTTGCGGAAGCGGAAGCGCCGGATGATGTCGCGCAGCGAGCAGGACACCATGAAGTACTGCTGCTTGAGCCGCAGTTCGCGGCCGAGTTCGGTGCTGTCGTCCGGGTAGAGCACCTTGCTGATGCTCTCCGAGCGCACGATGTCCTGCACCGCCTCGCCGTACTGGCCGGCGCTGAAGCGGCCCAGGTCGAACGACTCCTTGCCGGCCCGCGCCCGCCAGAGCCGGATGATGTTCACCGTCTGGGTGCCGTACCCGGGGATGAGCATGTGGCTGGGCTCGCCGTGCACCGTCTCGCCGGGGTGCCACTGCCGGCGCATTCCCGTCGGGTCGTTCTCGACCGGTTCGGTGTGGCCGTAGAAGCCGACGACCTGCTGGTCGTCTGGTGCGTGGAACTCCCACGGGTTGCCGTAGAACGTCCAGTCGTCGGGCCGCTCGACCTGGACGCCGTTCTGGAACGTCTGCTTGAAGATGCCGAAGTCGTACCGGATCCCGTAGCCGACCGCCGGAATGTCCAGTGTGGCCATCGCATCCAGCAGGCAGGCGGCGAGCCGGCCCAGGCCGCCGTTGCCGAGGCCGGGCTCGACGTCGAGGGCCGACAGCGCGTTCATCGACAGCCCGCGCGCCGCCGCGATCTTGCGGGTCCACGCCTCGGTGCCGGTGTAGAGGAGGTTCTGGCGCAGCTGCGGGCCCAGCAGGTACTCGGCCGAGAGGTAGTAGACGAAACGCGGGTTCGCCTCGTAGTGCGCGGCCACCGTCCGGGCGTACCTGTCGACGAGCCAGTCCCGGATCGTGACGGCGAGCGTGGAATACGCGTCCAGCGCACTGGCCGACTCGATCGTCGTGCCACGCTGGAAGTACAGGTTGCTCACGAGGTGCTGCTCGAAGTCCTCGATCGTGGTGCCGACCCCGCGGATTTTGGGGCCGGACTGGACGTCGGTCACGCTTCGAGTTCCTTCCGCCACCCCCGGACATTTGTGTCCGGGTCAAGATACTGATCATTCAAGAGTGCGCCATCGGGCGCCAGTTTTCACCCGCAGGACGGGAGCCGGACATGTTGGCGTGGCAGGTCGAGCGGCCCGGACCGATACCGACCCGGCCGCTGCGCCGGGTCGACCGGCCGGTGCCCGAGCCCGCGCCGGGCGAACTGCAGATCCGCGTCACCGCCAGTGCGGTGTGCCGCACCGACCTGCACCTGGTCGAGGGCGATCTGCCGCCGCGCCGGCCGCACACGTCGCCCGGGCACGAGGTGGTCGGCGTGGTCACCGCGACCGGGCCCGGCGTCACCGGCTGGCGGCCCGGGCAGCGCGCCGGGGTCGCCTGGCTGCGCGGCACCTGCGGCACCTGCCGGTACTGCGCGCGCGGCGCCGAGAACCTCTGTCCACAATCGACGTACACCGGGTGGGACACAGACGGCGGATACGCGGAATTCTGCACGGTTCCGGCCGATTTCGCGTACGAGCTGCCGGAGGGCTACCCCGATCCGGAGCTGGCGCCGCTCCTGTGCGCCGGCATCATCGGCTTCCGGGCGCTGCGCCTCGCCGACCTGCCGGCAGGCGGCCGGTTGGGCGTCTACGGGTTCGGCGCCTCGGCGCACCTGGCCACCCAGGTCGCGCTGGCCGAGGGCGCCACCGTGCACGTGCTCACCCGGTCGGCGGCCGGGCGCGACCTGGCGCTGCGGCTGGGCGTCGCCTCCGCGGGCGGGGCGGAGGCCGGTCCGCCCGAGCCGCTGGACGCGGCGATCCTGTTCGCGCCGGCGGGCGGACTGGTGCCGGCGGCGCTGGCCGCCCTCGACCGCGGCGGCACGCTCGCGATCGCCGGCATCCACCTCTCCGACGTGCCGCCGCTGACCTACCGGGAGCACCTGTTCTACGAACGGACGCTGCGCAGCGTCACCGCGAACACCCGGCGTGACGGGCGCGACTTCCTCTCGTTCGCCGGCCGGCACCGGCTGCGGGTGGCGGTGACGGAGTACCCGCTGGCCGAGGCCGACCGGGCGCTGGCCGACCTGGCGGCCGACCGGGTGACCGGCGCCGCGGTCCTCGTCCCCGGCTGAACACCTCCCGTCGCTGCGACGGCCTCGGTCCTGCGCCACTAGGGTTCGTGGGCATGATCCTGGTGCTCAACAGCGGGTCGTCGACGGTCAAGTACCGGCTCGTCGATCCGGCGGATCCGGCCGCCGGCCGGGGTGGCGTGGTGGAGCGCATCGGGGAGCCGGGCGGCGTCCCCGACCATACGGCCGCGGTCCAGGAGATACTCGACGGCCTGAGCGGTGCTCCGGAGCCGATCGTCGCGGTCGGGCACCGGGTGGTGCACGGCGGCGCCACGTTCGTCCAGCCGACCGTGCTCGACGACGCGGCGGTGGCCGCGGTCCGCGAACTGACCCCGCTGGCGCCGCTGCACAACCCCGGTGCGCTGGCCGGGATCGAGGCGGCCCGTCGCGTCCTCGCCTCGGTGCCGCACGTCGCGGTGTTCGACACCGCGTTCCACGCGGGCCTGCCGCCGGCGGCGGCCACGTACGCGCTCGACGCTTCGCTGGCGGCGGAGCACGGGATCCGCCGGTACGGCTTTCACGGCATCTCGCACGAGTACGTCGCCGGCCGGGCGGCACACCTGCTCGGCCGCCCGCTGGCCGAGCTCAACCTCGTCGTGCTGCACCTGGGCAACGGCGCGAGCGCGTGCGCGGTGGCCGGCGGGCGCAGCGTCGAGACGTCGATGGGCATGACGCCGCTGGAGGGCCTGGTGATGGGCACCCGTAGCGGCGATCTGGACCCGGCGATCCCGGGGTTCCTGCGGCGCACCGGAATGGCCGACGCCGACGTCGAGGACCTGCTGCAGCACCGCAGCGGCCTGGCCGGGCTGTGCGGCGTCAACGACATGCGCGCGGTGCTGGCCCGGCGCGCGGACGGTGACCCCGCGGCCACGCTGGCCCTCGACGTCTACTGCCACCGGATCCGCAAGTACGTCGGGGCCTACCACGCGGTGCTGGGGCGGCTGGACGCCGTCGTGTTCACGGCCGGCATCGGCGAGCACGCCCCGCCGGTGCGCGCGCTGTCGCTGGCGGGGCTTTCGGCCTTCGGAATCGCCGTCGACCCGGACCGCAACGAGGGCGGGTCCGGCGAGCGGCTCATTTCCGCCGACGGCGCCAGGGTCGCGGTGTGCGTGGTACCCACCAACGAGGAGCTGGCGATCGCCCGCGCCGTCCGCGAGCTGACCGGCTCATGATCATGTTGATCTTGCAGTTGTGGTGGGTGTCAAAGGGGACCAAAGCAGGACGAAATCCGGCACCACAACTGCAAGATCAACGTGATCTTGGGGTGCGCCCGGGCGGCCCGCAGGTTCGCCGCCGGATCGGGTGGGGTCGATGCTGGCCGAGTTCCTCGCCGCCGCCCGACAATGAAGACATGATCGAGCGGGTGGACCTCGGTGAGATCGAGTACGAGGACGCGATGGCCCGGATGGACGGCTGGGTGGCCGAGCGGCGCGACGGAGCGGCGGGCGACCGGCTGTTCCTGCTCAGCCACCCGCCGGTGGTCTCCTACGGCTCGCGCACCCCGCCGGCCGACCTGCCGGCCGACATCGGCGTGCCCACGATCGCCACCGACCGGGGCGGGTACGCCACGTACCACGGCCCCGGCCAGCTCGTCGGCTATCTCGTGGCGAACGTGCGCGGCCTGCGCGCCGAGCTGGGCAAGGGTCAGTTCGGCGCCGGCGACCTCGTCCGCTGGCTCGAGCTCGGCCTCGTCGACGCGCTGGCCTCCCTCGGCTTCACGGCCGTGCGCCGGGACACCCCCAAGGGCGCCACCAGCCTCGTCGGCGTGTGGACGCCGGAACACCACAAGGTGGCCTCGATCGGCATGCGGATCCGGTACGGGGTGAGCAGCCACGGCTTCGCGCTGAACGTGGCACCCGACATGAGCGTGTTCGACCGCTTCACCGTCTGCGGCCTGCACGACGTGACGATGACCTCGCTGCGCCGGCTGGCCGAACGCGACGGCCGCCCGGTGCCCACCGACGCCGAGGTGCGCGACGCCGTGGCGGCGAGCCTGCGGAGCCCCGTTCCGCTACTTCCACGCCGGTAGCTGCTGGAGCGACCACGTGTTGCCGTCGGGGTCGGCGAACGTGACGAACGACCCCCACGGCTGCTCGTCCACCTCGCTCGCCGCCACGCCGCGCTCGATCAGCTGCTTGCGGGCGGCGGCGACATCGGCCACCACCACCTGGACGCCCTTCTGCGACCCCGGCGGCATCTCGGTGACGCCCACGCCCATGACGATGGAGCAGGCCGAACCGGGCGGGGTGAGCTGCACGAAGCGCAGGCCCTCGTGCACCTGATGGTCGTGATCGGCGTTGAAGCCGACCTGGTCGACGTAGAAGGCCTTGGCCCTGTCGACATCGGTCACCGGGATGGCGACCAGCTCGATCTTCCAGTCCATGACCGCAACCTACTCCCGGGGTACGACAGAATCGGCCCGCCTTAGGCTGTGCCGCATGCGTACCACCCGTCTGGCCTCCCGTCTGGCATTCGCTCCTCTGCTCGTGCTGGCGCTGGTCGCCTGCGCGCCCGAGGACGAGAAGGATTCCGGGTCCGCGGCCGCATCCAGCGGCTCGGCCTGCGCCCCCGCGCAACTGAAGACCCTTGCCGCCGGCAAGCTGACCTTCGGCACCGACGACCCGGTCTACCCGCCGTGGTTCGTCGACAACAAGCCCGACAACGGCCAGGGCTACGAGGGCGGCGTGGCCCTCGCCGTGGCCACCAAGATGGGCTACACCAAGGACCAGATCGGGTGGGTCCGGGTGCCGTTCAACAACGCCATCCAGCCCGGCCCGAAGACCTACGACGTCGACGTCAACGAGTTCTCCATCACCGACGAGCGCAAGCAGGCCGTCGACTTCTCCGCGCCCTACTACGACGTCACGCAGGCGGTGATCGCGCTCAAGTCGTCGAAGATCGCGGGCGCGAAGTCGCTCGCGGACCTCAAGGGCGCGAAGCTCGGCGCCCAGGTGGGCACCACCAGCCTGCGGGCGATCACCGAGTCGGTGAAGCCCACCGCTCAGCCGCAGGTCTACAACAACAACGACGACGCCAAGAAGGCCCTGCAGAACGGCCAGATCGACGGCCTCGTCGTCGACCTGCCGACGGCGTTCTACATCACGTCCGCCGAGATCGACAACTCGACGATCGTCGGCCAGTTGCCGCAGCCGTCGGGCACGCCCGAACAGTTCGGCCTGGTGCTGGACAAGGGCTCGTCGCTGACCTCGTGCGTCTCGCAGGCGGTCACCGCGCTCAAGTCCGACGGCACGCTGGCCAACCTGGAGAAGCAGTGGCTCGCCGGGGTGAGCGGCGCGCCGGTCCTGAGTTGACATCGGAGTTGAAGGCGCCGCAGCGGGCCCGGCGCGAGCCGAGCCCGCTGCAGCGCGAGCGCCTCGCCTACCGGCGTCGGCAGACGGTCAGGTCCGTCGTGGTCGCGGCCGTCTCGACGCTCGCGCTGGGCGTCCTGCTGGTGGTCGCGGTCACCGGCGCGCCCGGCTGGGACCGGGTCAAGGAGAGCTTTCTCGACGCCGACGTGGCGCGCGCCGCCCTGCCCGACATCCTGCGCGGCATGTGGCTGAACGTCCGGCTGCTCGCGTTCTGCGCCGTCGGCGCGATGCTCGTCGGGCTGGCGACGGCGTTGCTGCGCACGCTGCGTCCCGCGGTGTTCTTCCCGCTGCGGGCGCTGGCCACCTCGTACACGTACGTGTTCCGCGGGGCGCCGCTGATCATCGTGCTGTACCTGCTGACGTTCGGCGTGCCGGGGCTGCGGCTGTCCGGCACGCCGACGGTGCTGGTGCTCGGCGGGATCGCGCTGGTGATCACGTACGGGGCGTACCTGGCCGAGGTGTTCCGGGCCGGCATCGAGTCGGTGCACCCGTCGCAGCGGGCGGCCGCCCGCTCGCTCGGGCTGACCTACCGGCAGACGATGCGCCGCGTGGTGCTGCCGCAGGCCGTCCGGCGGGTGGCGCCGCCGCTGCTGAACGACCTGGTGGCGCTGCAGAAGGACGTCGGGTTGATCTCACTCGCCGGCCCGATCGACGCGATCCGGGCCGCGCAGATCCAGACCGCCGAGACGTACGACTTCACCCCGTACGTAGTGGCCGGCGGGCTGTTCGTGCTGCTGGCGATCCCGCTGATCGCCGTCACCGACTGGGTCACCCTGCGGGCCGCGCGGCGCCAGAGCGCGGAGCTGTCGGCATGACACCCGTGCTGGCGTGCGAGGCGGTGCGCAAGGAGTTCGGCTCGACAGTCGTCCTCGACGACCTGACGCTCGAGATCGCCGAACACGACGTGGTGGTGCTGATCGGCGCGTCGGGCTCGGGCAAGTCGACTCTGCTGCGCTGCGTCAACCTGCTGGAGACCGTCGACGACGGGGTGATCCGCCTGGACGGGCGCGACATCACCGACCCGCGCGTCGACGCCGACAAGGTGCGCGAGCGCATCGGCATCGTGTTCCAGGCGTACAACCTGTTCCCGCACCTGTCCGTGCTCGACAACGTCACGCTCGCGCCGCGCCGCGTGCACCGGCGGGCGAGGCGCGACGCCGAGGAACAGGCCCGCGCGATGCTCGCCCGGGTCGGGCTGGCCGACAAGGCGGGGGAGTACCCGGATCGCCTGTCCGGCGGTCAGCAGCAGCGGGTGGCGATCGTGCGGGCGCTGGTCAACGACCCCCGGCTGCTCCTGCTCGACGAGATCACCTCGGCGCTGGACCCGGAACTCGTCGGCGAGGTGCTGGCCCTGGTGCGCGATCTGAAGGACCAGGGCGTCACCATGATGATCGCGACGCACGAGATGACCTTCGCCCGGCGGGTGGCCGACCGGATCTGTTTCCTGGACCGGGGCCGCATCCTCGAGTCGGGGCCGCCCGCCCAGATCTTCGACGAGCCGCATGAGCCGCGGACCCGCCAGTTCCTGCAGCGGCTCGGCGGCGCGGGCTGATCGCGACCGGCCGGGCCGGCTACTGTCAGCACGTGGATGATCTGCGGGATTGGTGTGTCCTGGACGCCCGCCTGGGTGCCTGGTTCGCGGCGCCGTCGCTTTCCGTAGGCGCGGCGCTGGTGCGGCGAATCGCCGATCTGGTCGAGGGCGGCAGCCTGCCGGATGTGGATCTGCGCGCGGATGGGTTGCGCATCCGGGTCGGCGCGTCGGGGCGCACCCGCGACGACGACGTGGAGCTCGCGGGCGCGATCTCGTCGGCGGCCCGCGATGCGGGCCTGGCCGCTGATCCGGGCGCGCTGCAGTCGGTGCGGCTCACCGTCGATGCGGCGGATCGGCGGTCGGTCGTTTCGTTCTGGCAGAGCGTGTTCGGTTACGAGCCCGTCGACGCCGATACGCTCGGCGATCCGTTGCGACGGGATCCGACGATCTCGTTCGGCGAGGGTCGGCCAGGGGCGGAGCCCAAGCCGGTGCGGGACCGGTTCCACGTCGACGTCGTCCGGCCGCCGGACGCGGTGCAGGCGGCGCGGGCCGCGGTCGGCGGTGAGCCGTTCGGGGTCTACCAGCTCACGCTCGTCGACGCCGACGGGAACGAGGTCGATCTGGTCCCGGGGGACCGGCTGGCGGAAGGGCCGGAGACCGCCGACTGGCGGGTGGTTTTCGGCGCTGTGACGTTCTACCCGGTCGCGTCGCCCGCGCGGGCGGGTGAGCTCGCGTCCGCGGTAGCCGAACTCGCCGACGAGGCCGGGCTGCCGCTGCTTGTCGACCTACGCCCCGGCGGCGTCACCATCGACAGCGGCAAGGACCGGTGGGAGGAGGATTTCGGCGGACAGCGTTTCGTGGACCTGGCGGCCCGGATCCAGACCGCGGCGCGCGAGCTGGGGCTCTCCGCCGACCCGTCCGGCGCGCGGTTCGTCCAGTTCTGCATCGACGCCGTCGATGTCGCCGCGGTGCGCGCCTTCTGGACGTCGGTCCTCGGTTACCGGCACGACCCGCGGGCGTTCCTGACGGACATCCACGATCCGCGTTGGCTCGATCCGGTCATCATGTTCCAGCCGATGGACCCGTCGGACGCGGCACGGCGAGCTCATCGCAACCGTGCCCATCTCGACCTCGTCGTCCCACCCGACCGGGTCGATGCCCGCACGGCGGCGGCGGTCGCCGCCGGGGGACGCGTCGTCGCGGACGGCGCACCGGATCGCCGCACCGTCCTGGACCCGGAGGGCAACGAGCTGACCATAGTCACCCGTTGACCGTCGGCTCGATCGTGCTCCGGTGGAGACCTGTGGAGATGACCGACAGATCAGTGTGACGCGGCGCGCGTGAGCAGGTCGTCGTAGGCCGACGGGTCGTGCGAGTCGATCACCGGGTACCCCTTCGCGAACGGCCCTTCCCAGTGCACCTCGATGCCGGGGTTGGTGCGCACCGTCCCGTCGGCGAGGCGGAACGTCGGGCTGGCGGCGATCGCGTCGGTCTGCGCGACCGCGAAGTCGGTCATCAGGTCGGCCCGGTGGCGGCCCTCGTCGAGCGCCTCGGTGAGGCCCTTGACGTCGACGGTGCCGGTCTCCGCGGCCACGTCCAGGATCACCTGGCGGTGACTGATCGTGCGCGACTGCGTCCAGAACGCTCTGCGCAGCGCCAGGTCCAGCGCCTCGCCCGCCGCCGTGCTCTGCGCGCCGGCGGCGATGACGGCCTCGGCGGCCAGCAGCACCGTGTGCGGGTACCGGTCGTCGGGCGCGCTCCACAGCCGGAACTCGGCCTCGGGCTCGATCCTTCCGACGCCGACCACCTCGCTGTCGGTGGCGCGCCGGGGATGCGGACCGTCGAACAACTCCACCGGGAACGCCCGGTGCTCCACCCACACGGCACCGTCGAGCCCGAGCCGGGTGCGGGCCCGGTAGAAGCGCAGCAGGCCGACGTAGGCGAACGGGCACAGCAGGTCCGACCACACCTGGACGGTTCCCGGCCGCACCGGCGGCGCTGGAATCCTCATGCGATCGCCTCGCTCCGCTCGGCGATGCGTTCGCAGGACGCTGAGTTGATGGTTCGCTCGCTCCGCTCGCTCATGCCCCGACGATACGGACCGGATGCGGAAACCCGTCAGCGAGCCGGATTGTCCGCTGTCTGCGGCGGGCGGTAGACATGGAGGCACCGAACCCAGCCCGCCAAGGAGCGCCGCATGACGACCCTCGACCCGGCCGACCTGTACGAACGCCACCGTGACCTGCTCGACCGCGCGCTCACCGCGCTGGTCAGCCGGGAGTACTGGAGCCCGTTCCCGGAGTCACCGAGCAAGTCGGTCTACGGCGAGACCGCGGCCCGCGACGGTGAAGCGGCCTTCCGGGCACACCTGGACAAGCCCTTCGAGATCGACGTGCCGGGCGCCCGCGACCGGGTGCGCACCGAGCGCTCGCCGTACGGCTTCGACCTCGGCGTCAGTTACCCGCGCTCGACGCCGGACGCGCTGGTCACCGCCGCCCGCGCCGCCCTGCCCGGCTGGCGCGACGTGGGCCCGCACGGCCGGGCCGGCATCGCCGTGGAGATCCTGCGCCGCCTCAACGCGCGCAGCTTCGAGATCGCGCACGCGGTGCAGCACACCACCGGCCAGTCGTTCGTCATGGCGTTCCAGGCCGGCGGCACCCACGCCCAGGACCGGGCGCTGGAGGCCGTCGCGGTCGCGTTCGCCGAGTCGGTGCGGCTGCACGGGCCGGCCCGCTGGGAGAAGCCGCAGCGCGGCGGCGACCCGCTGACCATGGACAAGACGTTCACCGTGGTGCCGCGCGGCGTCGCCCTGATGATCGGCTGCAACACGTTCCCCACCTGGAACGGCTATCCGGGCCTGTTCGCGAGCCTGGTCACCGGCAACCCGGTCGTCGTCAAGCCGCACCCGGGCGCCGTGCTGCCGCTCGCGATCACCGTGCAGGTGGCCCGCGAGGTGCTCGCCGAGGCCGGTCAGGACCCGAACGTGGTGACGCTCGCCGTCGAGGAGCCGGGCGAGGGCATCGCCGCGACGCTCGCGACCGACCCCCGCGTCAAGGTGATCGACTTCACCGGGTCCAGCGAGTTCGGCAACTGGCTGGAGCACAACGCCCGGCAGGCCGTGGTCTACACCGAGAAGTCCGGGCTCAACACCGTCGTGGTCGACTCCACCGACGACTACAAGGGCCTGCTGCGCAACCTCGCGTTCTCGCTGTCCCTCTACAGTGGACAGATGTGCACCACGCCGCAGAACCTGCTGGTGCCGGCCGGTGGGATCGACACCGACGCCGGCCACAAGTCGGTCGACGAGTTCGGTGCCGATCTCGCCGGCGCCGTCGGCAAGCTGCTCGGCGACCCGGCCCGCGCCGCCGGCACGCTCGGCGCGATCGTCAACGACGGCGTGAAGTCGCGCCTCGACGAGGCACCCGGCTACGGCAGCGTGCTGCTCGCGTCGCAGCCGGTCGAGGACGCCGCCAACCCCGACGCGACGATCCGCACCCCGCTGATCCTGCGCCTCGCCGCCGGCGACGAGAAGGTCTACACCAGCGAGTGGTTCGGCCCGATCAGCTTCCTCATCACGACCGAGTCCACCGACGACGGTCTGCGCATCTTCCGGGAGACCGTGCAGCGGCACGGCGCGCTGACGGCGTCGGTGTACTCGACCTCGCCCGAGGTCATCGACGCCGCGCGGGAGGCGGCGCTGTCCGCCGGCGTGCACCTGTCGGAGAACCTCACCGGCGGCGTGTTCGTCAACCAGACGGCCGCGTTCAGCGACCTGCACGGAACCGGCGCCAACCCGGCGGCCACCGCCGCCTACGCCGACTCCGCGTTCGTCACCGGCCGGTTCTTCGTTCTGCAGTCCCGCCGCCACGCGGCGCCGGCCGAAGCCGGCGCCGCCGCGTCGGCGTAACCCTCTATCGCACGCCGTTCATCAGGCGACGGATCATCGGGGTCAGCGCGGCCAGCGCCAATCCGAGCACGATGGCGATCGCACCGAGGACGCCGAAGTACACCACTTCGGCGTCCTCGCTGTAGTACTTCGCGAGGGTGCCGGACGCCGCGGTGCCGAGCGCGATCGAGAGGAAGAACAGGGCCACCATCTGGGTGCGGAACGCGTTCGGGGCAAGTTTCGTCGTCACGGACAGGCCGACCGGCGAGATCAGCAGTTCCGCGATCGTGAACACGAGCAGGATCCCGATCAGCGCGAGCAGCGGCGCGCTGTGCGGTCCGCCGCCGGCCAGCGGCAGGAACAGCAGGAACGCGACGCCCATGATCACGGTGCCGGCGGCGAACTTGATCGGCGTCGACGGTTGGCGGTCGCCGAGGCGGGTCCACAGCGCGGCGAACACGCCGGACAACAGGATGATGAACACCGGGTTGATCGACTGCACCCACGACACCGGCATCTCCCAGCCGAACAGATTCCGGTCCAGCCGCTCGTCGGAGTAGAACGTCACCACGGTGAACTGCTGCTGGTACAGCGACCAGAACGCGGCGCTCGCGATGAACAGCGGGATGAACGCGAGCACCCGCTGCCGCTCGACGCGGTCGACTTTCCGGCTGCTGAGGATCACCACGACGTAGGCGACGGCCGCGAGCGCGCTCACTACGATGACGATCGTCGACAGCTTGTCGGCGGGCAGGAGCCCGAGTACCGCCAGGACGACGATGACCCCCACGACCGCGACGCCCGCCGCGATCGCCAGCGCGCGGCGGTTGGTCGGCAACGGGTTCGGCACGTCGTTCGCCGCGTCCGGCAGGTTCTTGCGGCCGAACGCGTACTGGGTCAGCCCGATCGCCATACCGACCGCGGCGAGCCCGAAGCCGTAGTGGAAGCCGAGGTTCTTCTGCAACAGACCGGTGAGCAGCGGCCCCATCAGCGCGCCGACGTTGATGCCGAGGTAGAACAGCGAGAAGCCGGCGTCGCGGCGCTGGTCGTTCTCGGCGTACAGGGTGCCGACCAGCGACGTCGCGTTCGCCTTCACACCGCCGCTGCCCAGCGCCACCAGCACCAGACCGATGCCGACGCCGACCACTCCGGGCACCAGGGCCAGCGCGATGTGCCCGGCCATCACCACGGCCGCGCTGTAGAACAGGACGCGTTCCGCGCCGAGCAACCGGTCGGAGAGCCAGGCGCCGAGCACCGTCGACAGGTACACCAGGCCGCCGTACGCGCCGACGATGCTGGCGGCCGTCGCCTTGTCGATGCCCAGACCGCCCTGGGTGGCCGTGTAGTAGAGGTAGATCAGCAGGATGCCCTGCATGCCGTAGAACGAGAACCGTTCCCACAGTTCCACGCCGAACAGGTTCGCCAGAGCCCAGGGTTGGCCGAAGAACGTCCGCTCGTGACGGGACGGCGCCGGGGCGGTATCGAGTCGCGTCATTGCCACCCGGTACCCAGGCGTCCGGGTCCAAACCCCGCTCAGGGCAGGCGCACCCCGAACCCGCGCCGGGCCAGCTTGAGCAGCACCTGGCCGGGGGCGACGAGCTCGGCGATCCGGGCGGCGCACAGCCGCTCCAGGTCGGCGAGCACCGGCTCGTACCGATCGCCGCCGTCCCGAGAGCGGCGGGCCGCGTCGAGCACCGTCGCGTTGTGCCAGACCTTCGCCCGCGCTTCGGCGAGGAACCGCTTCGTGCCGGCGCGGTTGAACGGGCGGAGCAGGCGGTCGAGCAGGCCCTGGCTGCCCTGCGCGGTCAGCTCGTCGTCCTCGGCCGCCACCCGGTCGAGCAGCACGTCGTCGACGTGCCGGTGGTCGGCGGCCCGGCGGGCGAGCACGGCCGCGTCGTCAAACTCGGCCGAACTGATGACGGCGAGCAGCGCCTGCGGCAGGTCGTAGTTGATGTGCGCGTTCATGCCGAGCAGCACGTGCCGCAGCGGCGGCAGGTCCGTGCGGTCGCGGGCCGCGTCGAACGCGATCCGCCAGGGACCGGCCACCGGCCGGCCGGCCCGATCCGCGTCGAGCGCGTCCAGGTAGAACTCGGCGAACGCGACGTCCCACCGGCGCATCCAGTCGCCGTCGACGAAGCCGCCGCGGGCGATCTCGTCGGCGACGGCCCGCGTGGTGCGCAGGTACGTGGCGTGGAAGTGCCGCCGCCGGTCGCCGGCGGCCTCGAGGTCGGCGAGGTCCGCCTCCATTCGCGCTATCAGCGCGCCGACGTCGTCACCCATGGACCGATGATCGCACCGGCGATCCTGCGTACCCGCCTTTCCGACGGGGAATACCGCGGGGGACACCGGCGGACGGTTCCGGTTCCGGCCAGCGGAGGGACGGCGATGGCGCTTCCGATCGAGGACTACGCGGTGATCGGCGACACGCAGACGGCGGCGCTGGTCGGCAGGGACGGATCGATCGACTGGCTGTGCGTGCCCCGCTTCGACTCCGAAGCGATCTTCGCCGCGCTGTTGGGAACCGAACAGCACGGCCGGTGGCTGCTGGCCCCGGCGGCCGACGTGGTGGCGGTGCGGCGTCGCTACCGCGGTGACACGCTGGTGCTGGAGACGGAGTTCGACGCCGGCGACGGCGCGGTGCGGGTGATCGACTTCATGCCGCCCCGCGGGGAGGCGCCGGACGTGGTGCGCATCGTCGAGGGCGTCCGTGGGCAGGTGCCGATGCGGATGGAGCTGCGCCTGCGGTTCGACTACGGCAAGGTCGTGCCGTGGGTGTACCGGGAGCAGGGCGACCTGGTGGCGGTGGCCGGCCCGAACGCGGTGTGGCTGCGCACCCCCGTTCCCACCGAGGGCCGCGACCTGTCCACCCACGCCGAGTTCACCGTCTCGGCCGGTGAACAGGTGTCGTTCGTGCTGACCTGGCGGGCGTCGCACCTGCCGCCGCCGAAACCCATCGACCCGCTGGTGGAGCTGGGCGCCACGGAGGGCTTCTGGCAGGGCTGGATGTCGGCGTGCACGTACGAGGGTGAGTGGCGCGAGGCGGTGGTCCGTTCCCTGCTCACCCTCAAGGCGCTGACCTACGCGCCGACCGGCGGGATCGTCGCCGCCGTCACCACGTCGCTGCCCGAGCAGCTCGGCGGTGTCCGCAACTGGGACTACCGGTTCTGTTGGCTGCGCGACGCGACCATCACGTTGCAGTCCCTGCTGTACTCCGGGTTCCAGGCCGAGGCCCAGGCGTGGCGCAAGTGGCTGCTGCGGGCCATCGCCGGCGACCCGGCCGAGATGCAGATCATGTACGGGGTTGCGGGGGAGCGGCGGCTGACCGAGTACGTCGCCGACTGGCTGCCCGGATACGACGGGCAGCCGGTGCGCATCGGCAATGCCGCCGCGCAACAGTTCCAGCTCGACGTGTACGGCGAGGTGATGGACGCGCTGCACCAGGGTCGGCGGTCCGGGCTCAAGCGCGACGACCCGTCGTGGGCGCTACAGGTGAAGCTGATGGACTTCGTCGAGGCGCACTGGCGCGACCCGGACGAGGGCATCTGGGAGGTGCGCGGCGGCTCGAAGCACTTCACCCACTCGAAACTGATGGCATGGGTGGCCGCCGACCGCGCGGTCAAGGGGATGGAGGACTTCGGCCTGCCCGGCCCCGGCCAGCGGTGGACGGCATTGCGGGACGAGATCCGCCGCGACATCCTCACCAATGGGTACGACGCGGACCGGGCCACGTTCACCCAGTTCTACGGCTCCCGGGAGCTGGACGCGGCCATGCTGATGGCGCCACTGGTCGGGTTCCTGCCCGCCGACGACGAGCGGGTTCGGGGCACCGTCGCGGCGGTCGAGCGGGAGCTGCTGCAGGACGGGTTCGTGCAGCGCTACACGCAACCGCCGGGCGCCGGCGTCGACGGTCTGCCCTCCGGTGAGGGCGCGTTCCTGGCCTGCTCGTTCTGGCTGGCCGACAACTACGCGCTGATGGGGCGCCGGGACGAGGCCAAGGACCTGTTCGAACAGCTCCTCGCGCTGCGCAACGACGTCGGGCTGCTGTCGGAGGAGTACGACCCGCGGGCCGGCCGGCTCGTGGGCAACTTTCCCCAGGCGTTCAGCCACGTTCCGCTCATCGACACCGCCCGCAACCTGTCGACCGCCCTCGGCCCGTCAGAGGAACGGCAGCGGGAGGGGCTTCGCGGCCCTCGGGAGTGACCCGTCCTCGTCGTGCGCCTGCAGCATCCGCAGGATCAGCGCCAGCGGCGGCCAGGTCGCCCGGCCGCGCCGAACGGCGGTGTAGGAGCGCAGCGTGATGCCCGGCCGGTCGAGGGGGAGCAGGGCGACCCCGGGTCGGGTCGGGTGGTCCTCCGGCAGCAGGCCGACGCCGAGCCCGGCGACGATCAGGTCTTCGACGAGGTCCAGGCTGTCGGCGCGGTGTGCGACCGCCGGCTCGAACCCGGCCATCGACGCCACCGTGCGCACCGCGCGCTCGTCGGCGGTGTTGCGCGAGTTGACGATCCAGCTGCGGTCCCGGAACCGGGCGAACACGGCGAGCGCGTCGCCGGCCGGCGTCTGCTCGGCGTCACGTGCCGGGACGCCGAGACTCCACGCTGCCGTCCACAGTGGACTCGTCTCGATCGCCGGGTCGAACGCCGCCGGGGCGAGGTCGTAGTCGTAGACGAGGGCGAGGTCGACGTCGTCGGAATCGAGCCGCGCGAACGCCTCCGCCGGTTCGTGCTCGTGGATGAGCAGGCGCAGCCTCGGCTGGCGGGCCGCGACCTCGGCCGCAACGGGCATCAGCGAGCGGCGCACGGCGGTGGCGAAGCCGGCCACCCGCAGCACGCCGGCGGGCTCGGCGTCGGGGTCCAGGTCGAGCCGGGCGGCGTCGACGGCGGCGAGGATCGTGACGGCGTGCTCGGCGAGCCGGCGACCGGCCGGGGTGAGCCGCACCCGCCGCCCGTCGGGTTCGAGCAGCGCGGTGCCGGCCTCCCGGGCCAGCACCGCCAGCTGCTGCGAGACGGTCGAGGTGGTGAGGTACAACTCGTCGGCGACCGCGCGCATCGACCCCAGTCGCGACAGTTCGAGGAGAAGCCGCAGGCGACGGGTGTCCATCGCTCAATTGTCCGCGATCATCGAACAATATGTCCATGATTCACACGTGGACGCGGACGATTGGCGCCGGTCTACTGGGTCCATGACCACCATCGCCGCTCCCCGCCGTTCGAGTTCGGCCCGCTCGGGCGCCGCCCTCGCCGTCGCCGCAATGCTGCTCGTGCAGCTCGGGCTGGCGGCGTCGGTCGGCCTGTTCGAGGCCATCGGGCCCGCCGGCGCCGCGTGGCTGCGGCTGGCCTGGGCCGGGGTGCTGCTGCCGGTGCTGGTGCGGCCGAAGCGGGCCGAGTTCACCCGGACCAGCCTGCTCGCGTGCGTCGCGCTCGGCGTGGTGACGGCGGGCCTGACGATGCTGTTCATGGCCGCGGTGGCCCGGCTGCCGCTGGGCACCGCGAGCGCGCTGGAGTTCCTCGGCCCGCTCGGGGTGGCGGTGGCCCGCGGTCGCGGCACCGCCCGGCTGTGGGCGCTGGTCGCCGGCGTGGGCGTCGTGCTGCTCACCGAGCCGTGGCGCGGTGGCGCCGATCCGGTCGGCATCGGCCTCGCGCTCGCGGCGGGCGCCTGCTGGGCGGCGTACATCCTGCTGACCCAGAAGGTCGGCGACGAGGTGACGGGAGTGCGCGGCCTCGCCGTCTCGATGCCGGTGGCCGCGCTGGTGGCGACGGCCGTCGCGGGCCCCTCGGTGCTGGGCCGCCTCACCTGGCAGGTGGTGCTCGTCGGCCTCGGCCTGGCGCTGCTGCTGCCCGTGGTGCCGTTCTGCCTGGAACTGCTGGCGCTGCGCCGGCTGACGACAGCGGCGTTCGGCACGCTGATGAGCCTGGAACCGGCCGCGGCGCTGCTCGTCGGCGCCGTCGCGCTGCACCAGATTCCCGGCCCGGTCGCCACGGCCGGCGTCGCGTTCGTGGTGGCCGCCGGGATCGGTGCGGAACGCACGGGCGGCCGGGAGGCGATCGTGCAGACGTGAGCCGCGCGCCGCCTATCCGCTGAGATCTTGGAGTTCTGTGGTCGCTACGGGGACACGCGGGCTCCAAGTTCTCGAAACGAGTCGCGGACCCCGTCGAGGGGTCCGCGACCTGACGTCACTTCTTCTTCTTTTTCTTGTCCTTCTTCTTGTCCTTCTTCTTCGCCATGACCGCTCCCTCCCTGTGGGCGGCATATGCCGGATTTACGGCGCGCCGCACAAGGTCATCCTGCCACGGCGGCACATGGTTGCGGCGTCCCATCGACGCGTCTCAACTAAGGTCGCAGGGAGTGACAGGCCCGATAACCCGTGCCAAATAGATGGGCATGACGTCTATTGAACCGGTTCACAGGTCGAATTTGGGCGGTGTTCGGGGCGATGCGCGAGGACGCGCTCGCCGGATCGCCGCGACAGCGGTGGCCGGGCGACGGTGAACGGCGCCGGCACCGCCGCCAGCGCCCAGGTCGACACCCTCGTCCTGCGCGACGGCCCGGCTCTGTTGACGGCGTACGCCTCCGGCGCCGGGTCGTCGCGGCCGAAGGCCGCCGAGTCGCTCGTCGTGCGGGTCGACAACGCGCACGGCGACGGGCACCACGTGCGCGTTCACCAGAAGTGAGGTGAGGCGTGGGGGTGTGCGGCGCACACGCCCACGGCCCGCGGCCCGTGTCGTCAGAGACAAACGCCGGCCAGTTGGGCAAGACTGCAGACTCATGAAGCTGATGCGTGTCGGCGCCGCCGGTGCCGAGAAGCCCGTCGTCCGTGTCGACGAGGCGACCTACGTCGACGTGTCCGATGTCGTGGCGGATTTCGACGAGGCGTTCTTCCGCGCCGGTGGGCCGGCCACGCTCGCCGGCCCGGTTGCCGAGCGGATCGACGCCGGCGACGTCCAGCCGTTCGGCGATCAGCGCATCGGCGCGCCGATCGCCCGTCCCCACCAGATCCTGTGCATCGGTCTCAACTACAGCGACCACGCCGCCGAGACCGGCCAGGCCGTGCCGGCCGAACCGATCCTGTTCACCAAGAGCCCCAACACCCTCGTGGGCCCCTACGACGACGTGCGCATCCCGCGCGGCGCGACCAAGACGGACTGGGAGGTCGAACTCGGCATCGTGATCGGCCGCCGGACCTCGTACCTGGACGCGGTCGCCGACGCGGCCGCGTGCATCGCCGGCTACGTTCTCGTCAACGACGTCAGTGAGCGGGCGTTCCAGATGGAGCGGGGCGGGCAGTGGAGCAAGGGCAAGTCCGCCGAGACGTTCAACCCCGCCGGCCCGTGGCTGGCCACCCCGGACGAGATCGCGGACGTGTGCGATCTCGACATGTGGCTCGACGTCAACGGGGTCCGCCGGCAGACCGGCAACACCAGGACGATGGTCTTCGACCCGTACGTGATCGTCCACCACCTGAGCCAGTTCATGGTCCTCGAACCCGGCGACCTCATCGACACCGGCACCCCGCCCGGCGTAGGGATGGGCCACCGCCCGCCGATCTGGCTGCAACCCGACGACGTCATGGAACTCGGCATCGACGGGCTCGGCGTCGCCCGGCAGCGGGTCGTCGGTCCGCATCAGGTCAGTGTCGCCTGACGGCGAACGCCCCTACCGACCCAGCACAGCGGTCGCCAACAGCGGCAGGAAGAGGACGAATACCAGCAACGCCATCCGCCACCGGCCGGCGCGGCGGGCCAGGCCGCGTGTCACCCGTTCGGCCAGCGGTGGGTTCATCGCGTTCGGGAGGGGACGTGCGTGGATGTCGACCGCGCTCGCGGGTGTTGTTGTCATGGTTTCTCGATTCGCGGTACGCGGGTCCGACGACCACGCAACCGCTCAGGTTCGGTCTTGGCTCGACGCCCCAAGAATCGCCGCGAGAATGCCCGGCGCCCGCGTGGTGTGTGTTGGATCGGCCGCCCGCTCCATCGCGTCGCGGGCCTGGGCTTCGGCGGTCGCCGGCGGGACGACGAGCAGGTCGAGTTGGTCGCCATGTTCGGTGGTGGCAATGGCCAGGGCCGGATCCACACTGGCGAACCAGCCCAAGCGGACCATACGCGCATCGACGGTGAGGCGGCGTGGCCGCGCGTCCCAGACATCGCGGTTGAGCATCAGCTGACGGATCGGCCCGTACCGCTCGCTCAACACGTGTACCAGACCCGGCAATTCAACGTCCGGATCGGTCGAGCGTGGCCACCAGCCGCCGTCGAGGACGGCTTGGCGGGCGCGAACCGGCGCGAAGCGTACCCGTGGCGTCGACGGTGGTGTGGGCGGCGAAGTCGTGGCGCTGTCAAGCGCGATGGCGGTCATGGCATGTCTCCTGCCGTCGGCGGGCCAGCCGCCGATTTGGCGAAACCTGTGATTGCTGGCGGTACCGCACGGTGCATTCAGCGCGCGGGTGTGACACCCCGGTCGGGCAAGGATTCGGTTTCCATGGCCGCGACGTCGATACCCAGGGTCCGCAGCAGTGCGGCGTTGCTGGCGGTGTCGATGAACGCGGGAAATTCCCGGTCGACCCAGTCGGCCCTGCCATGTAGATCTCTCGATCGCAGAGTTGCCACGACCGCTGTCTTCTCGATGAACGTGGACCTGCTAATGTCGTCACCGCTTCTCGGGTAAATCCAACCCGCTGGAAGCCGCGTCTGCGACGGCGGGGATTTCACGCCACCGAGGACTTGAGTGACGACTCAACTGTACGCCTGATCGGTGCGATCAGCACGTACCGCGAGTTCTTGTCATCGCCTCTGATCCCGCCGTCACGTGGCGACCGGAATTGATCCATCCTCGACAAGGAGCTGGCCATGCACGACTCCGCCAACGCTACGAACGCGGCGAATGGGAGTCCGCCCCGGCCGACGATCCGACCCTTCGACGTACCGGCGGCCGGGCCGGCGCCGGTGAAGCCCATCCCCGACGACTATCCCCGCGTCGTGCCGTACCTGTGCGTCACCGCGGCGGGCGCCGCGATCGAGTTCTACCGCACCGTGTTCGACGCCACGGAGCGGATGCGCATGGCCGAGCCGGACGGCAGGATCGGCCACGCCGAGTTGGCGATCGGGACGGCAGTCGTCATGCTGTCCGACGAGTTCCCGGACGTGGGGATCACGGCCCCTCCCACGTTGGGTGGCACACCGGTCACGTTGACTGTGTACGTCACGGATGTCGACGACGTCTTCCGGCGGGCGATCGACGCCGGCGCGAAGCCCGTGCGTCCACTCAAGGACCAGTTCTACGGCGACCGGACCGCGACGTTCGAGGATCCGTTCGGACACCGGTGGACAATCGCCACCCGCATCGAGAATGTTTCCGCGCAGGAGATTGCCGCGCGGGCCGCCGCGATGACGGGTAGCTGAACGCACGACCGTGCTGGTGCCCCGGGCGGAAACTCCGCCCGGGGCACCAGCATCCCCCCTCGAGAAAGCTCATGCGTACCGCTGGCGACGGGAAATGAATGCCGACGATCGCCTGTCGCACCGACATGCACGTGGCAATGTCGATCGACGCATTCGGGCCGGAAGTCGCTTCCCGCGCTTGTTCACGGCCGAGTGGAGCACGGCCGGCGTGCAAGGCCGCCAACGGCAGGCTGCCTGTCACCGGGGTCTGGAGCGACGTCGCCATGTTACGCCGACGATGGGCAGCCGGTCACTAGGCGGATCGGTCGGCGACGAGCACCTCGGTGGTCAGGAAGAGCGCGGCGATCGACGCGGCGTTCTGCAGCGCACTGCGGGTGACCTTTGCCGGTTCGACGATGCCCGCCGCGAACATGTCGACGTACTCGCCGGTGGTGGCGTCGAGCCCCTGGCCGACCGGAAGCCCGCTGACATGGTCGGCCACCACGCCACCGTCGAGGCCGGCGTTGACGGCGATCTGCTTGAGCGGCGCGGCGAGGGCGACCCGGACGATGTTCGCGCCCGTGGCCTCGTCGTCGGTCAGGTCGAGCTTGTCGAACGCGCCGGCCGCCGCGTTGATCAGGGCCACCCCACCACCGGCAAGCAGGCCCTCCTCGACGGCGGCCTTGGCGTTGCGGACGGCGTCCTCGATGCGGTGCTTGCGCTCCTTGACCTCGACCTCGGTGGCCGCGCCGACGGTGATGACCGCGACCCCACCCGCCAGCTTCGCGAGCCGTTCCTGGAACTTCTCCCGGTCGTAGTCGGAGTCGCTGTCGACTATTTCGGTGCGGAGTTGCGCGACCCGGCCGGCGATCTGTTCCGGATCGCCGGCACCGTCGACGACGGTGGTCTCGTCCGCGTCTACGACGACCCGGCGGGCCCGGCCCAGAACATCGAGCCCGGCGTTGTCCAGAGACAGACCCGTCACGTCGCTGACGACCTGCGCGCCGGTGAGGACGGCCAGGTCGGCCAGCATCGCCTTGCGTCGGTCACCGAAGCCGGGGGACTTGACGGCGACGGAGCGCAGCGTGCCGCGGATGTTGTTGACGATCAGCGTCGCCAGGGCCTCACCCTCGACGTTCTCGGCGACGATGGCCAGTGGCCTGCCCGTCTGCATGACCTTTTCCAGGATCGGGAGCAGGTCGGTCAGGTTGGAAATCGTCTTCTCGACCAGGAGCAGGTAGGGCTCCTCCAGAACGGTCTCCATCCGCTCGACGTCGGTGACGAAGTACGGCGAGATGTAGCCCTTGTCCAAACGCATGCCCTCGGTCAGCTCGAGTTCGAGGCCGAAGGTGTTGCCCTCCTCGACGGTGATGACGCCTTCCTTGCCGACCTTGTCCATCGCGTCGGCGATGATCTCGCCCACTGCGGTGTCGGCGGCGGAGATCGATGCGGTGGCCGCGATCTGCTCCCTGGTCTCGACCTCCCGGGCCTGGTGGCCCAGCGCGTCGACAACGGCGGCCACGGCCTGCTCGATGCCGCGCTTGAGGGCGATCGGGTTCGCCCCCGCCGTGACGTTGCGCAGCCCTTCGCGGACCAGCGCCTGTGCCAGGACGGTCGCGGTGGTGGTGCCGTCGCCGGCCACGTCGTCGGTCTTCTTCGCGACCTCCTTGACCAACTCGGCACCGAGCCGTTCGTACGGGTCGTCCAGCTCGATCTCCTTGGCGATGCTCACCCCGTCGTTGGTGATCGTGGGAACTCCCCAGTTGGTGCCCAGGACGACGTTGCGGCCATTCGGGCCGAGCGTCACCTTCACCGTGTCAGCGAGTACGTTCATGCCGCGTTCGAGGCCGCGCCGGGCCTCGTCGCCGAAAACGATCAACTTGGCCATGTGGGTCATCCTCAAATGTCGTCGTGCCCACGTGCAGCACTGCTCGGGCCGACCTGCGATGACCGCTGCTACGGTCCCCCTCCGGGGCGCCATCCCATTCGGTTGGCACTCACATAGGGAGAGTGCTAATACCAGTGCATCACCCGCGTCCCCGTACCGCAAGCGATCGGGCTCAACCGACGGGTTCGCGGTCCCGTCGGCGGCCCTCGAACCGACTTTGCACCGGCCACCGGACGTCGTAGGCCCAGCCCACCTTCTCCAGCAACCAGATCAGCCGTGCGGACGGGTCGAGTTGACCGCGGAGCACACCGTGCCGGGCACAGGTCGGGTCGGCGTGGTGGGAGTTGTGCCAGCTTTCTCCGAACGAGATCACCGCCAGTGGCCAGAAGTTCGCGGCGCGGTCGGCGCCGCGGGTGGCGAACGGGCGTTCCCCGTACACGTGGCAGATCGAATTGATCGACCACGTGGTGTGGTGCAGCAGGGCGACGCGAACCAGGCTCGCCCAGAAGAACGCCGTCAGCGCACCCTGCCACGACCACGTCAGTAGGCCACCCAGGAGCGGCGGCCCGAACAAGGACACCAGTGCGATCGGCAGGCCGAACCGGTCGACGCGACGGATGTCGGGGTCGGCGAGCAGGTCCGGGGCGAACCGGGCCCGGTTGGACGGCTGGCGTCGCAGCAGCCAACCACAGTGCGCGAAGAACAACCCCTTCATCAGGCCGCCGACTGTCGGCCCGTACCGCCACGGCGAGTGCGGATCGCCCTCGCGGTCGGCGTACGCGTGGTGGCGTCGATGGTCGGCGACCCACTGCACCACTCCGCCCTCCAGGGCGAGCGAACCGGCCAGTGCCAACGCGACCCGCAGGTTCCGCACCGCCTTGAACGAGCCGTGCGTGAAGTAGCGGTGGAATCCGGTGGTCACGCCGAATCCGGCCACCAGGTAGAACACCAGCCCGATCACGACGTCCAACCATGACAGGCCCCAACCCCAGGCGACCGGCACAGCGGCCAGTAGCGCCAGGAACGGGACCGCCACGATCACCGCGAGCACTCCCACCGCCCATCGGGGAGGCGGCGGCTCCAACATCGGCTTGCCGGCGACGGCAGACGCCCCATCGACTGTTCCGACGACCATCTCCACGACCCCTTCGCATCGCGCCGCGGTACGGCGAACGCCAGGGTCTGGGGCGGTGGGTGAGCGGCAACGGCCGAAGCGCCGTGCCACGTTCACCATAACCTGTGATGCTCCGTCCGTCGCCGGTGCGGACTCACAGCGGGCTCTGCAAGTTCGCGAATGCCAGCCCGACCGCGATCAGTGCCATGAACAGCACCCACGCGATCAACATGACGCGGCGCACGCTCCACCGCTGGATCCGGATCGGATGCACCGGCGTCGGCAGCAGGGCGCAGAACTCGGCGTGCAGATCCCGTCCCTGCTTCTTGATCATGCTGCGCAGTTGAGTCGGCATGGTCAGGCCGCGGGTGGCCGCGAATGCCTCGGCGATCTCGTCATCGGAGAACATCAGTACGGCGCGATCGTGGACGCGCGTCGGGTCGGTGCGCAATGCCAGGACCAGCATCATGTTCCCGAGATCGACCGCTTGCCGCCACGGGCTCGGCCGCACCTGGCCGAACGCGGAGTCGATCACCAGTAGCCTGCCCTCGCGGACGAGCAGGTTGGCCGGCTTGATGTCGCGGTGCGCAAGCCCGGCGTCCCACATCTGCCGGACGATGAGGAGGCCCTGGTCGATGACGGACCGGTCGACGTCGGCCTCGCTGATCTCCTTCGCGTTGTCGAAGAACTCGGTGACGAGTAGGTACTCCCGTTCGGGGGTGATCTCGACGATGCCGAAAGGCTGCTGCGTCGGCAGGTTGGCGTCGCGCATGAGGCGCAGCATGTAGTCCTCGTACTGCACCAACCGGCGCACCGAGTTGAACGCCTTTTCGTCCTCCAACTTCCCGTACATCAGGGTGCGGCCGAACTTGTACCACCGGTCCGACCGCAGGTGGGACTTGGCGTACAGCTTGCCGAACAGGAAAGTGTCCGGATCACCCTTGACCTTGATGCGCATCGGGGTGGACCCGCCAGAGCCGGCCAGCCCGAACGCCTTGATCTCCACCGGGACCACCGCCAACTGGTCCCGCAGGCCACGCATGATCGCGTCGTGGCGGAGCCCGCTGAGGTCGAGGTGGGCCGTGCGTCCGCGCCGGTAGGAGACCGGGTAGACCGCCGTCGGGGTGAACAGCCGGAACGCGGCCAGCGGGATCGCCACCCCGAACACGAGCCCGACCAGCGCGTCGGATGGGGCGTCCTGCGCGAGGTAGACCCGGGACACGACCGTCAGCGCGAGGATCAGCGCCACGGCCAGCTTGCCCCACTCGCGTGACCGGCGTGCGGGAACCAACGAATAGAGAACGATGACCGATACCGTGGCGAGGATCGCGACCGGCCGTGACGGCATGGCGAAGCCCGACCAGTCGCCGAGAATCTCGATGCCGACCGGACGCGGCCGCTTGAGCACCTCGCTCGCGCCGAGCGTGAAGTTCTGCACCACGACCAGCGCCCCGAGCGTCACGAACAGGTGCCGCCACCGACGCCACACGACCAGAACCGCGACGATCACCCACCACACCACGAGCAGAGCCTCGGATGTGGCGAGCGAGCCGAGTGTCCGCATCAGCGTCGTCAGCCACGGCGTGCGCAGCTCGGCAAACCTGGACAGCAGAAAGTGGTCGGCGACGAGGAGATAGAACGCGGCCCGCCGGCTCACGAGGATCACGACGCAGAAGACCACCACCGTGAACGCGAGCACCAGCCAGCCCCAGCCGGAAACGTTCAGCTGCCGCGGCAGGGGCGGGGCCGCGCCGGACGGGCGGCGGCGCGGGCTACGCCGGGCGATTCCCGCCACGGGCTCCACACTGTCTACCGGCACGGTCCGATCTCCCTGCTACGTCGAATCACGACCCGGGTTCGAAGCCGCTGCCCGCGGACGACCGGATTCGGTGGTGGTCACTGCTGAGTCGTTCAACGCCGGCGCCGAGTCCCGCCACGACGTGTTCTTCCGCCAGTAGACATGGGTGAACGCACCGATGACGATCGGCAGCACGTAGGTCAGCAGCCGGAACAGCAGCACGGCGGCCACGACGTTGGCACTGGCGCCGCCGGCCTGGGTCAGCCCGGCGATCAGTGCCAACTCGACCACGCCGACCCCGCCGGGCGTCAATGGAATGGCGGTCACGAGCCGGGCGAACGCGAACACCGCCAGGACCTCGGCCCACCCGACGTCGGTCGAGGGCACCCCGGCCACGCGCAGCGCGACGAGCAGCACCGCGTACAACGAAACGTGGCTGGCGACCGCGCTGACCGACAGAGCGAGCCAGCGGTGCCGGACCAGGCCGACGACCCGGCTGCGCCACGTGACCACGGCGAGGTCCCAGCCGCGCACCGGTGGCCGTTTGAGCACGGCGAGCAGTTTCGACGCGAGGCGTCCGGACGCGATGCCGACCCGGGCGGCGAACGCCTCGCTGCGCAGCACCAGCGCGAAACACGCGACGGCGGCTACCAACGCGACCAGCCCGAGCAGCGCGGCAACGGTCCGGCCGGCGTCGGCCTCGCCCTGGATGGCGAGCAGTGCCAACGCCAGGATCGGCATGCCGAGCTTGATGAGGTTGTTCCAGATACCGCTGACGACCACCGACAGCGTGGTGCGGGACCGCGAGAAGCCCCACGACGACATCATCGCGTAGGTCAGGCCCACCGCGATCGCACTGCCGCCGGGAATCGCGTTCGACACCGCGGTGGTCGACTGGGTCAGCACGGCGGACTGCGCAACAGTCATGCCCGGGGTCGCGACGACGACCACGCCCCAGTACGTCAGCAGGTTCCATGTGGCGACCAGGAGCAGCACCGCGATCTCGCCGGCGGACAGGCTGCGCAGGACCGCGGTCACGTCGGAAAGGTTGGCGAACTGCCCGAAGACGAACCAGACGATGAAGCCGACGAGCACGACGGAGACGACGATCTGGATCGCGCGTTTGACGCCCGGTCGCAGCCTCGGGCGGGTACCGCGTGCGGCGGCACCATCGACATCGGTCATGACTCGGCCGTTTCTGGTTCCGCCTCGCCAGCGCCGATCATGGTGGCGAATTCGCGGTACGTGTGCCGGTCGTGGTCCTCGCGCAGGAGGCTCGGCCGATCGGCGGAGCGGAGCCGTTCGTCGACATGGCTGGCGGTGATCGCCGCGATCCAGGCGCGTGCGTCGAGTCCGGTGTCGTGGAGGTGGTGGCTGGAGAGGTGCCACACCTCCACGAACGTCGAGCGCGTCACGGCCTGGGAATCGGTGGCGCTCGGCAACAGTCGGCTGGCGTCCCGCCAGACGCGCATGGCGAGAAGGGCGTACAGGCATCGGAATGCCGTCCGGTCGCCGGTCGCGATCTGTGCCACATGATCGGGCAGGTAGTTGTTGTTGACGGCCGTACACGAATGTGCGGATACAGACTTCGCGGTCATGGGGAACTCCGGTGCGTAGCGGCGGGACGCGCGCCAGGGACCAGAGTGGCATCCAACGGTCACCATACGCCTCCTGGGTGGTCACGCCGGCGGGAGCGCGTGTAGCGCGAGGATGGCGGTGTCGTCGGTGATGCGGCGACCGCTGTAGTCGAGCACCGCGGTCTCGATGCTCGCGGCAACCTCCGCCGCGCCGGCCGCCGGGCCGGCGAGCACGCCACGGAGGCGGCCGACGCCGAACATGTCGCGCCCGCGCCGGGCTTCGGTCACGCCGTCGGTGTACATGACGAGTGTGTCGCCCGGCCGCAGCACCGTGCGTTGGTCACGCAGATGCGGGTCGGGCAGGTAGCCGAGGATGATGCCGTGCCGGCCGATCGCGTCGATCGTGCCGTCGGCGCGGCGGATGAGGGCCTGGTCGTGCCCACCGCAGCAGACGCGAACGGCGAATCCGAGCGGGTGGGGCCGGACGCTGGCGTATACGGCGGTGACGAACTGGGTGTCGTCGGTGAACCAGTCGATCAGGGCGGCGTTCAGTGCGTTGAGATTGGTGCTGGGCAGGAGGGCTCGCGCCGCCGAGGCGCGCAGTGTGTAGCGGGCCAACGCGGTGGTCTTCGCCGCTTGCGGGCCCTTGCCTGCGACGTCACCCACGACGGCGCCCCAACCGCCGCGCACCGAGCGGAACACGTCGTAGAAGTCCCCGAGGACGTCGGCGCCGTGTCCGCCGCGCAGGTAGCGGGCCGCGATCTGCATGCCGGGGATCGCCGGCAGGTGCGGTGGCAGCAGGCTCTCCTGCAGGGTGCGCGACAGCATGGCCGCTTCCTCGGCGGCCTCCAACGCCTGCAGGGTGGCGCGCTGGGCGTCGCCGGTGGCGGCCTCGGCCAGACGGGTCGCGGCCTGTGCCACGGCGTTGGCGTGCAGTGCCTGACGGGTGGCCCGCTTCGCCTCCACGGCCGCCACGCGCAGGGCGATTTCGCCGGCGGCAGCGTGGGACACGGTCTCCAGAACCTCGAGGTCGTGGGGCGTCCAGTCGCGGGGCATGGTGTCCATGACGCAGAAGGTGCCCAGTATCAGCCCGTCCGGCGACCGGATCGGGAACGCCGCCCACGCCACGACCCCCATCAGGTCGGTGGACGGGTTACCGCGGGCGGGGCCGTCGGTGGCGACGTCGGTGACGATCAGCTCACGGCCGGCGCCGATCACGTACTGGCAGAACGACTCCTCCACCGGGTCCTGCCGCCTCGTGGGCTCGGCTGCGCCGACCTCGACCACGCTCTTGCGGAACGAACGGGTGTCGTCGACCAGGGTGACGAACGTGTACGGGGTTCCCAGCAGCGTCGCGGCGAGCCGGGTGAGCCGGTCGAACGCCTCGTCCGGCCCGGTGTCCAGCAGCCGGGTCCGCTCGACGGCGGCCAGTCGGACGGGATCATGGACCTGCGCCGGCACGGCATGGGTGGTGTTGATGGCGATGTCGTACGAGGTCATCGGTTACCTCACTGAGACGTGCGCTGGTCGTGGCGTCAGCGTTTGGCAAGGTCGGGCAGGCTGCTGAGGTCGGCGAGGACCTGGGCGGCGACCTCGCCGAGCCGTCGGTTGTTGTGCCTGGCGTAGGTGCGGATCAGCGCGAAGGCCGCGTCGACGGTGATGCCGTTGGCCTGAGCGACCACACCCTTGGCCTGTTCGATGACGACCCGGCTGTTCAGCGCGCCCTGGAGCTGTTCGGTCAGCACCTCGCTACGGCTGATGGCCCGGGCCTGGAGCAGCCCGATCGCGGCGACATCGGCCAGGGCCTGCACGATCCTCACATCGGCGTCGTCGAGCCCGCCCACCTCGCTCCCGAAGACGTTCATCGCACCGATGACGTCGCTGCGCAGCCGCAGCGGGAAGGCGTGCACCGACCGGAACCCGAATGCGGTGGCGCGGGGGGCGAAGTGCGGCCAGCGTCCCCCGGCGCCCCGAAGGTCGACGTTGACCACGGGCGCCATGATCCGGAAGGCGTCCAGGCATGGACCCTCGTGGTTCTGCAACTGGAGCAGCTCCAGGAGTTTGGTGTTCTCGTCCGAGGCCGCCATGAACTGCAGTTGGCCCCTGTGGTCGGCCAGGAGCAGGCCGACGCTCGCGGCGTCCACCAGGCCGGCGGCCCGGTGGGCGAGCATCTGCAGGAACTCGATCACGTCAAACTCGTCGATGAGCGTGTCGGCGACCTCGACGAAGATCTGGGCGAGGCGATCGGCGGATACGGTGCTCATGGTTGGCTCCTGGCTCTGGCCGTCACGGTGCAGTTCATTGCTGATCGCGGTCGAAGCTCAGCCGCCGGGCGACGACATCGGCGGCGACCTCGGTGAGTCGACGGTCTTCGGCGTAGGCGTAGGCCCGTAGCCGCGCCAGCGCCTCGGTGAGGGTGACACCCAGCTGGATCATGACCATTCCCTGGGCCTGAAACAGTTCCGCTCCGTACTCCATCGCCCCGTCCAGCCCGTCGGCGCCGGCAGTGGCCCGCTCCTGACCGTCCAACAGCGTCGCCACGGCCAGGTCGGCGAGGGTGAGAGCCTGACCGAGGTGGATCCGCGACAGCGGTCCGGGATGGGCCCGGAACACGTCGAGTACGCCCAGGCGAGCGGCACCGACCTGCAACGGAAACGCGAACACCGCCCGCACTCCGGCGTCGCGCAGCGCCGGTGCGTAGACGGGCCATCGAGACATCGCGTCCGAGTCCAGCTCCGCCACCAGCACCGGGCGCCTCGTCGTGAACGCGTCGACGCACGGCCCTTCGCCGAGGGTGAACTGCAGTTCCTCGAGGCGCTCGCTGGTCGGGTCGGAGGCGACGGTCATGCCGTTGGTCCCGTCTGCGGTGGCAACGCTCATGCCGACGCCCGAGGCGAACAGCGCCCGCTCCGCGGTACCGCAGATCCGCCGCAACTGGTCGACGACCCCGGGAGGGCCACGGACGAATTCGCCGTCGACACCGCTCGTCATCGCGCGCCGGCTACGGGGAGGAGGGGGTGTAGGGCCTGCCGTTGGACCCCTTGTCGGCGTCCGGAGCCGACGGCAACGCCGCCGTCCGCGGGCCGGCGGTCGCGGCGGCACCCTCACGGGCGAGGAATGCGCCGAGTTCGCCGATGGTGCTCATGAGCGGTGCGGGGAAGACGACCGTGGTGTTCTGGTCGACGCCGAGCTCGACCAGGCTCTGCAGGTTGCGCAACTGCAGGGCGAGGGGGTGGGCCATCATGATGTCCGCGGCGGTGCCCAGGGCGTCGGCGGCGAGTGCCTCCCCCTCCGCTGCGATGATCTTGGCGCGCTTCTCCCGCTCGGCTTCGGCCTGGCGCGCCATGGCCCGCTTCATGCTTTCGGGCAGCTGGATGTCCTTGAGTTCGACGAGGGTGACCACGACACCCCAGTCCTCGGTGGCGACGTCGAGGATCTCCCGGATGCTGACGTTGATCCGGTCGGTCTCGGACAGCGTCTCATCGAGGGTGTGCTGCCCGACCACCTTGCGCAGGGTGGTCTGGGCGATCTGGTTGATGGCCGCCCCGACGTTCTCGATGGCCACCACCGACTTGACCGCGTCCACGATGCGGTAGTAGGCGACGGCGGACACGTCGACGCTGACGTTGTCGCGGGTAATGATGCCCTGGGACTGGATGGGCATGGTGACGATGCGCAGGCTCACCCGCTGCAGGACGTCGACGACCGGGATGATGAGCGTCAGCCCGGCCTGCCTGACGCCGATGACGCGGCCGAGCCGGAAGTGCACCCCCTGCTCGTACTGCTTGACGATGCGGACGGCGAGCGCCAGAAGAATGAGGGCCAGGACCACGACAATGATGGCTGTCCATGCGAGCGGCATGGGATCCTTCCTGCGGCCGGGCTCCGGGTGCGGGGTTGCCAGGCCGTCGATGACGGACTTCGTGGCGTCCGCCAACCGCGGGCTGCCAGCCACCAGGGACCGGAGCGGCACCCTCACCCTACGCCTGGTCGACGGCGTAGAGTGAGACCTGTCGCTCAGGTCCCCGGTGACGTGAAATCCCCGTTGCCACGGATGCGGCTTCGTGGTCGAGCCATCCCAGAAGCGGTAACGGAATCTCGTGTATCGACGCGATACCACAGCATGTACGGAGAGGCGGCGGTCGACATGACCGCAATGCGAAACAATTCTGACGTACCTCGCGCGGATCCGGGGTTGCGACCCACGGCCCGGCGGTCGCCACGCAGCCGCATCGGTGAGATGTGGGTCATCCTGGTCCTTGCCGCGCTGGTCCTGCTACTCCTGCTGGTTTTCATTTTGCAGAACGGGCAGCAATCGAAGGTGTCGTTCCTCGGCGCGCACGGAAGCCTGCCGATGGGCGTTGCTCTCCTGCTGGCCGCAGTCTTCGGCGTTCTTCTGGTGGCATTGCCGGGCACGATACGCATCCTGCAGCTGCGAGCGGCGGGTCGACGTGAGAACGCGGCTGTGACCGACCGGGCCGTGTGACTCCTGTTGCTCCTGCGTTTACCTGGCCACCCCGCGGGTACCCGTATTCGGTTGAATGATCCGGTCGTCTGGACTCCGCGACCTCACGAGTTCCTCTTCCAGCCTCATCGCTGACCGCCGTGCGGTATGCGTGAGAAATGTCGCGTCGAAGGAGTCCATTTTCGTGCATGCAGTCGTGTCATCGTTCGTCCGTGAACGAGCGGTGCCGGCACCGGCCGGGCCGAAGCCGATGATCGAGGCCACCCAGTCGACGGCGGAACTTGTCGTTTTGTGGGTCTTCGTGGTCGCTCCGTTCGTGGCGCTTCTCGCCGCCGTTCCGCTGGTCTGGGGCTGGGGTATGTCCGGTCTGGACGTGACGATGGCATTGGTCGGCTATCTGGTCGCGATCGCCGGTGTCACCGTCGGGTTCCATCGCCACCTGACTCACGGCTCGTTCAAGGCGCGCCGTGGGCTGCGCATCGCGCTGGCAGTCGCCGGATGCCTTGCGATCGAAGGTGCGCCGACGAAGTGGGTGGCCGATCATCGCCGCCACCACGCGTTCACCGACCGGGAGGGTGACCCGCATTCGCCATGGCGGTACGGCACCGGGGTCCGTGCGCTGGCCAAGGGGCTGCTGTATGCGCACTGCGGGTGGCTGCTCAACCGCGAGGTCACGAACAAGTCCCGGTTCGCGCCGGACCTGCTCGCCGACCGTGGGATCCGCGTCGTGGACCGGCTGTTCATTCCGCTGATCGTCATGTCGTTGCTGGCGCCGGCGGTCGTCGGCGGCCTGGTGACCGGCTCGTGGGTCGGTGCGTTGACCGGATTCTTCTGGGCCGGCCTGGTACGGATGGCGTTGCTGCACCACGTCACATGGTCGGTGAACTCCATCTGCCACGTTGTCGGGGAACGCCCGTTCGCCAGCAAGGACAAGGCGACGAACTTCTGGCCGCTGGCCATCCTGTCCTTCGGGGAGAGTTGGCACAACTCGCACCATGCCGACCCGACAGTGGCCCGGCACGGCGTTCTGCGCGGTCAGATCGACCCCGGCGCCCGCCTCATCTGGCTGTTCGAAAGGGCCGGCTGGGTCCGCGACGTGCGCTGGCCCGATCCGGCGCGCCTTGCCGCCAAACGCGTCCCCGCGTAAGCCGCGCCCGGCCTTCCGTCGACGACCCTGCCTGCCGTGGGCACGCCGCCGTGGCGCTCCCACTTCCGCGTAACCGATACAAGGAGACACCGTGAACGAACGTCATACCCTCGTCCGGTCCCTGCACGACTTGGGCGCAGCAGTCTGGTTGGGTGGCTCCCTGATGGGAGCCGTCGGCCTCAACGGTGCGTCCAGAAATGTGATGGACTCCGGCGACCGGGTCCGCGTCGCCGCGTCCGGATGGGCCCGATGGGCGCCGTTCTCCGCGGCGGCGATCGGCGCACACCTGGTCGGCGGGCTGGGCCTGATCCTGGCCAACCGCGGCCGGGTCAAGGGCCAGTCCGGGGTCACCGCGAACACGGTGGTCAAGTCGGCTCTCACCGTCGCCGCGCTCGGGACCACCGCGTACAGCGGGGTACTGGGAGCGAAGCTCGCCAAGGCCGGAACGGTGGACGCCGAAGGCGGCGCTGTCCCGTCGACGGCGACGCCGGATGACATCGCCACCACGCAGCAGCAGCTGCGGGGTCTGCAGTGGGCCACGCCCGTGCTGACCGCCGCGATCGTCGCCCTCGGTTCGCAGCAGGGTGAACAGCAACGCCCCAGCCAGATGCTCGGCGGTTTCACCGGCAGGGTCGGCGCCAAGGTCGCCCGGCTCGCCGGTCGCTGACCGCACCGCAGTCGTTCTGCGGGGGCACCTGCCGGCGGCGCCGGCACGTGCCCCCGCGGCGCGGAACAACACCCGCGAGATGTGTGAGAAGGAGTACAAGCCATGAGCTGGATGACGCGGGCACGTCGACAAGCCCGCACGCGCCTGGCGCGTGCCCGCCAGGCCGCGGCGGCACCGCCGTTCCCTGTGGACCACGCCGTCGACAGGTCACCACGGATGATCACCGTGGAGCGGGCGTCCACTGTGGACGACGGCATTCCGCGGGGGGTGCGGATCGCCGGGGCGTGGGCATGGCGGATCATCCTGTTCGTCGCCGCCGGATACCTGCTGCTGCGCCTGATCGGCGTGCTGCGGGTGGTCGTCATCCCGGTGGTCGTGGCATTGCTGCTGGCCGCCCTGTTCGAGCCGGCCGCGGCGGCATTGCGCCGGCGCGGGGTCAACCGGTCCCTGGCCGGCGGGGCCGTCCTTGTCGGCGGGCTACTCGTCGTCGGCGGCGGCCTCGGACTGATCGTTCGGACGTTCGTCGCCCAGTTCGACGACCTGTCCGCTCAGGTGACGCAGGGCGTCGACGAGGCCCAGACGTGGCTCTCGCGGGGTCCGCTGCACCTGTCCCAGGCCCAGTTGAGTGACGGCATCGAGCGGTTGCAGCAAGCGGTGACGAACAACCAGGGCGCCCTGACGTCCGGCGCGTTGAGCACCGCCGTCACGCTGGGCGAAATGCTCGCCGGTTTCTTCGTCGTCCTGTTCACGCTGTTCTTCTTCCTCCGTGACGGTGGGCAGATCTGGCAGTTCCTGTGCCGGCTGCTGCCCGGTCCCGCCCGTGCGCCGATCGCCCGGGCCGGGCACTACTCGTGGCACACCCTGGTGTCCTACGTCCGCGCCACCGTCCTGGTGGCGTTCGTCGACGCGGTGGGCATCGGCGTGGGGCTGGCGGTGCTGGGCGTTCCGCTCGCGCTTCCGTTGGCGGCACTGGTCTTCCTCGGCGCGTTCATCCCCGTCATCGGCGCCACCCTGTCCGGCGCGGTCGCCGTTCTGGTGGCCCTGGTCACCGTGGGGCCGGTGAAGGCGCTCATCGTCCTGGCCATCGTGATCGCCGTCCAACAGCTGGAAGGGCACGTCCTGCAGCCGCTCATCATGGGCCGCGCGGTGGCTCTGCACCCCCTCGCGGTCATTCTCGCCATCGCCATCGGTGTGGTCGCGGCCGGCATCGTCGGCGGCCTCGTCGCCGTCCCGCTGCTCGCCGTCGCCAACACCGCGGTGCGCTACCTTGCCGCGCATCCCTCCGGCGAACCGACCCCGGACCACACCGCGCCCGGTACCGAGCCGACCGACAAGGACGACCGGGCCATCGAGCATGCGGACGACGCCGTGGCCGAGCGGGCCGACCCGCAATCGCCCCCGACCGTCGACTCTTCGCTCGATGCGGATGAGGCACCGGCCGGTGCCGGTCCGAGAGCCGCCACTGCGGTCTCCGCAATGAACACGTCACGAGTCACCGCGCCATGAGCGTTCGAGGTGTCGCCCTCGATGCCCGGCGGCGACCCGGGCCGCGGGGGGCACCCGCGACCGTCCGGCCCGGCGTTCACGCTTTCAACGTCACCGTGACGTCGTACTGGCCACCGCCGGCGGCGATGCGATCGACGACACCGAGCGCCGCCAAGGTGGCCAGCGAGGCCGAGTTGTCTGCCGACACCACGGTGACCAGGCGGACCACCCCGACCGGTCGGCGCGCGACGAGAGCTTGGGCCAGGGCCGATCCCGCACCGCGGCCCTGCCAGTTGTCCGCCACGGCCAGTGCGATGTCGGCCGTGGTCGGATCCTCGGCGTAGCGGATCATGCGGCCGACACCGACCGGTGTCTCGTCGCGGCCGGCGGGCGCGAGGAGCAGGACGGCCACGTGGTCGCGCTGGTCGACATCGTCGACCAGGCGGTCCAGCATCGGCTCGGTGAGCCGCCGGGGCGCTGCCGCCTGGAACCGGTTGTGCCGCGAGCCCAGCGACAGCTCCGCGTAGAGGTCCTGCAACGCCTGACGGTCGGTCCCGACCAGGTCCCGCAGCCGGGCCGGGGTGCCGTCGGTGAGTCGGATCTCGGCTGTCGCGCCGTCGCGCGGGTTGCGGGTACGCACCCGTCGACCCGTCACGGTGTCGATGGAGGCGGTCCGCCGGAACGGTAGGAACGCGGGTTGATCGCTTCCCACCGACCTGGCCGGTTTCCCGCCGTACCGTCGTCGCGGCTCGGATACCGGGGTTTCGGCGGCACGACCGCCGTCGTCGAACCGGCGGTGGGCGGCGAGACGCGGTCCGGGCCGGGAGATGTCACCGGGTGGCCGCTCATCACGACGAACCCTTCCATGCCGGTCACCGCGACAATGACGCGCGCCAACCGGGACGGGTTGTGCAACACCAGCTGCGATCCCGGATGGTCGCGGCGGAGGGTGGCGAGGAACTTCGCGAATGTGGAACCCACGAACGTGACCGCAGCCAGGTCGACGACGATGAACCGAAGGCTCCGGGTGCGCAGCAGATCGGCGGCGTCGGCCAGCGCAGCCTCCACGGCCATGTCGATGGCGCCGGTCAACTGGATCCATGCGGAAGGGGTGTCCGGCCGGGCCACGATGCTGACGACCGGCCGAGTCCGGGACGAGAAAACCACGGCGTCACCTCTGGAAAGGAGTCTCCAGTTGGGCTGCCGTGGTCCGGAGCAGTATTCACGAGCGGCGTTGCCCAACCAATGATACGCACCGGTTTGGCGGCCTAGGACCGTTCAGGGGCGCTGTCGGACGCCCCGGGTACGGCCCGGAGCTTCCACAACGCGTCCCTCAGATGAACCGCGACGGCAGCGGGAGAAACGTTCAGGGTTGTCGCGGCTTGCGTGAGATCGTGTTCCCCGAACAACACGAGCGCCACCGCTGCGCGTTCGTTGGTGGTGAGCGTCGGGGCGGTCCCGGGTCGGCGGCCGTTGCCGGGACTGGCGTGTCGCCGGGCCAACGCGAACCGTTCGTAGGTGGCCAGGCGTCCCAGGCAGCGATGGTAGGCGGACCTGACCAGATGAAACCGGGTGACACCGCCGGCGTCGGGTGGATCCGCGTACCGGCACGCGGCTGCGATGGTGTCGCTCACCACCTCGTCGGCGGCGTCGTCGTCTTCGAGGATGAACGAGGACACGCGGAAGAGCGCTGCCGCATGCCGGCGACACAACTCGAGACCGTGGTTGTCCCACTCGCGTTGCCAGGACGTACTGCCCGGAAGGCTCGGAGGGGGAGCTCCGTGAACCGTCATGGATACCCGGCCGTTCGTGAAACGTGACAGTGGCCGGCCGCCTGGGTCTGGAGCAGCTCATGCACACGGTAGCGGGAATCCCCCGATCATGCACCTGCCAGCGCGGGAATGCGTCGATGGGCAGCGCCCACCCTGCATCCCCATGACTCGGACACCGGTTGCGACCGTCCGGACGGACGCGGTGGGCGCGGTGGGCGCGGTGGGCTCACCGGCGCCGTCCAGGGAGAGCCACAGGTCGACCGTTGCCGTGTCGCCCGGCGCGAGGCCGAGCCCCGGGATCGCGTCCGCCGCGATCCCGACCCGGATCTCCTCGCTGGCGCCGGCGCCCATGGTGACCCGGATGAAGCCGGCGAGCACAGCCTTGCGGGGAAGCAGACCCGGCCTCCGTACGCGGGCGTACAGCTGGACGACGGTCGATCCTCGGCGTCGGCCGGTGTTGGACAACCGCGCAGCGAGACCCG
>Ga0111538_10000577_pt1 | contig 49429 bp, 46 predicted proteins | sample SoiMethybrSBSTD1_FD_79669 | JGI IMG/M metagenome (GOLD analysis project Ga0111538, IMG submission 79669) | Bulk soil microbial communities from a Populus tree surrounding site in Tennessee, USA - Soil MetaG P. TD hybrid SBSTD1 (version 2)... | ecosystem: Environmental > Terrestrial > Soil >... | reverse complement strand
GGCCCCCTCGGCGATGATGTGGGCCACGTTGGCGAGCGTCTCGACGTTGTCGACGAGGGCGGGCGGTGCCGGGGTCTCGTGCCCCGGGCCGGCCAGCTCGACGTGGGCCGAGGCGCCGCTGCCGGTGTCGACGTCGTCGTCGTGCTCGACGACCTCGATCACGCCCCGCCGGTAGGGCGGGGCGATGCGAGGGAGCGGGGCGCGGCCGTCGACGACCTCGAGCATCGCCGTCTCCTCGCCGAACAGGTACTCGTGCGGCCCGGTGACCACCGAGACGTCGACGCCGTCGAGCATGTCGGCCTTGCGCATCTCGGCGATGGCCTGCTCGACCCGCTCGCGCTCGACCGGCTCACGGGCCTTGATGGCGACGACGACGTCGCCCGCCCCGACCGCCAAGCGGGCGACGAGGGCGCCCTCGAGCACCGAGTAGGGGTCGGTGCGCAGGATCGTGCGGTCCTTGTAGGTGCCGGGCTCGCCCTCGGCCGCGTTCACCACCACGGTGGTCGGCACCTCGGGCGAGCGGTTGGCCGCCACGGTGCGCCACTTGGTGCCGGTGGGGAAGCCGGCGCCGCCGCGCCCCCGCAGGCCCGAGGCCTCGATCTCGGCGATGAGCGCCTCGGGCTCGACCTGCCGGGCGGCGTCGAGGGCCCTGCCCCCGCCGGCGGCCAGGTAGTCGTCGAGCCCGGCGAACGGGGTCGCGGGCAGGGTGCGGTTGACCAGGGTCGTCATGTCGTCGCTCACTCGATGTGCTCGCCGAGCTCGCCGCCCTCGTCGGACAGGTCCTCGTCCTCGAGCTCGAGCTCGACGGCCTCGCGCCGGGTGGTCGGGTCGGGGTTCTCGGCCCCGATGTCCTCGTAGACCTCTTCGGCCCGCTCGCGGTCGGTCTCGCCGGCGCGGCGCGGCGGCAGGCCGTCGGGCGCGTCGTCGGGCTCGGGGGTGGGATCGGGCATGGGACCTCCCGGGGAGATGCGCCCCCGTTCCTACCCCCTGGCGCACCGGGGGGAAACCCCCGCGGTCGAGCCGGGGCGACAGCCCGCTACCGTGCCCCCGGCGATGTCCGATCCCGTCCCCCCGCCTCCCTCGCCGCGCCCCGCCACCCCCGGGGCCGCCGCCGGTGCCGCCGACGACGCCCCCGGCGACCCGCCCCGCTCCGGCCGGGCGGCGGGGGTCCCGGGCGAGCCCGCGGCACCGATCGGCGCGCCCTCTGCGCCCCCGTCGCCTCCCCCGGCGAACGGGTCGGGCGACGGGCCCTACGAGCCGCCGCAGGAGTGGGCGCGGGTCACCCGCCGCCGCCGGCTGGCGACGGCCCTCGTCGGCCTCGTCGTCGTGGCCGCCCTGGTGCTCTCGCTGGTGATGGTGCGCGACGCGTCCTCGGGCGACGACGACCGCGGCGACGCACCTCCCACCACCGAGCCGGCCCCGGCCACGCAGGCCGAGGTCGAAGAGGTCGTCACCGAGATCAGCGCCTTCGTCGCCGAGCAGCGCGGCGTGCCGTTCCTCGAGCCGGTCGACGTCGAGCTCGAGGGCGAGGGGGCGTTCCAGGACCGCCTCCTCGCGGACTTCGACGAGGACGCCGACCAGCTGCGCACGACCGAGGTGTTCCTCGAGGGCCTGGGGCTGGTCGATCCCGACGTCGACCTGGTCGAGTCGATGCGCAGCCTGCTCGGTGGGGGTGTGGTCGGGTTCTACGACCCCGAGACGCACGAGCTGGTGGTGCGCGGGGCGGCGCTGACGCCCTACGTGCGCACCACGATCGCCCACGAGCTCGTCCACGCCCTCGACGACCAGCACCACGACCTCGACCGGCCCGAGTACGACGAGGCCGACGACGAGATCGGGTTCGGGTTCAGCGCGGTGGTCGAGGGCAACGCCCGCCGGGTCGAGGACGCCTACCGGTCGTCGCTGAGCGACGAGGAGCAGCAGGACGCCACCGCCGAGGAGATGTCGTTGGGCGGCGACATGGAGCTGGGCGACATCCCGCTCGTCCTCGTCGACCTGATCACCGCGCCGTACTCGCTGGGCCAGGACCTCGTCGAGGGCGTCGCCGAGGCCGGGGGCGAGCCGGCCGTCGACGCCGCCTTCGCCGACCCGCCGCGCACGAGCGAGCAGGTGCTCGATCCCGCCCGCTACGCGGCCCGCGAGCCGGCCGTGGTCGTCCCGCGGCCGCAGGTGGCCGGCGAGGTGGTCGACGAGGGCGTGGTCGGTGAGCTGCTCGTCCTGCTCGTGCTGGCCGACGACCTCGGCGTCGACGACGCCCGCACCGCCGCAGCCGGGTGGGGCGGCGACTGGGGCGTGGCCTGGCGCGACGGCGACCGCTCGTGCGTGACCGCCAACCTGGTCGGCGACGACCAGGGCCAGACCGACCAGATGCGGGCCGCGTTCGAGCGGTGGGCCGGCGAGCACGACGCCACGATCACCCCCGGCGCTCCCGGCCAGCCCTTCACCGTCGAGTCCTGCTCGGCCTGACGACCGGACCCGCCGACGTCAGCCCGAGCGGGCGATCACGTCGGCGCCGAAGGTCGCCAGCGCGTCGCCGATGGCGGCCGGGTCGTACGACAGCGGAGGGATCACCAGGCGCGCCACGCCCATCTCGGCCAGCCGGCCGACCTCGTCGACCGCCCGCTCGCCTCCGGCCAGCACCGACGCGCCGGTCCACGTGACCTCGACGTCGCCGGGGTCACGCCCGGCGCCGTCGGCCGCCTTGCGCAGCTCGTCGAGCAGGGCGGGCAGGTCGCCCTTGGCGGGGAAGAACCCGTCGCCGACGCGTCCGGCCCGGCGGGCGGCGGCGGGGGAGTGGCCGCCGACGACGATCGGCACGCGGCGGTCGACCGGCCGCGGGCGCATGATCGCCTCGTGGAAGCGGACCGTGTCGCCCGAGAACGACGGCAGGTCCTGCGACCACAGGGCCCGCATGGCCTCGACGTACTCCTCGGTGCGCTGGCCGCGGTCGGCGAACGAGGCGCCGATCACGTCGAACTCCTCCTCGAGCCAGCCGATGCCGACGCCGAGGATCATGCGGCCCCCCGACAGGGCGTCGAGCGTCGCCACCTCCTTGGCCAGCACGACCGGGTTGCGCTGCGGCAGGATCAGCACGCCGGTGGCGACCCGCAGCGTCGTCGTCTGCGCCGCCACCCAGGTGAGCCAGATGAGCGGGTCGGGCATGTCGAACTCCTCGCCGCCCGGCATCTTGCCGCCCGCCGCATAGGGGTAGGTCGAGCCGTAGTCGTGCGGGACGACCACGTGCTCGACGGTCCACAGCGACTCGAACCCGGCCGCCTCGGCCGCGGTGGCGATGGCGGTGGCGCCCGCCGCGGCGGCGTAGGGACCGGTGTTGGCGAAGGCGATGCCGAACTTCATGGGCGCAAGGTAGCGCACCTTGACCCCGGGTCAGCCGCCCGGCGCGGGGCCGCTCCCCGCCGTAGCGTCGGGTCGGGCGGAACGGCGACGGGGGACTGCATGACGCTCCTGCTGGAGCTCGACGGCGTGAGGAAGCACTTCGAACGCGGGACCGAGCGGGTCATGGCGCTCGACGGCGTCGACCTCACCGTGGCCGAAGGCGAGGCGGTGGCGCTCGTGGGGCCCTCGGGCTCGGGGAAGTCGACGCTGCTGCACCTGGCCGGCGGCCTCGACGTGCCCGACGCGGGGTCGGTGCGGGTGGGCGGGGCCGACATCGGGCCGCTGTCCGCCGCCGAGCGGGCCCGGATGCGCCGCCGGGACGTCGGCTTCGTGTTCCAGTTCTTCCACCTCCTCCCGACCCTCACGGTCGCCGAGAACGTCGAGCTGCCCCTGCTGCTCGACGGTCGTCGCCGCGGACGCGGGCAACGGGTGGGCGAGGTGCTCGAGCAGGTCGGCGTCGCCCACCGGGCGGCCCACCTGCCGGGCGAGCTCTCGGGGGGCGAGATGCAGCGGGCGGCCATCGCCCGGGCCCTCGTGTGCCGTCCCCGTCTCGTGCTCGCCGACGAGCCGACGGGCAACCTCGACTCGGTCACCGGTCGGTCCGTGCTCGACCTGTTGTCGTCGCTGGTGGAGGCGTCCGGTACCGGGCTGCTGATGGTCACCCACGACGCGGCGGCCGCGACGCGGACCGGCCGGGTCGTGCACCTGCGCGACGGCCTCGTCGACTCCGCCGACGGCACCGGCCCGCCCGCCGCCCTGCCGCCCGCCGACCGCGCCACGCGCGGCTGAGCCCCCGTGCGCCTCGTCCGCCTCCTCGCCCTGCGCCGGCTGCGCAGCCGCCCGCTGCGGGTCGCCCTCGCCGTGCTCGCCGTCGCCGCCGGCACGGCGATGGCCACCAGCGTGTTCGTGGTGCGCTCGAGCGCGGCCCGCTCGGTCGACGACTACGCCCGCGCCCTCAGCGGCCCCACCGAGCTGCGGGTGGTGGGAGCGGTCCGCCGCGGCGGCATCGAGCCGGGCGTGGTGGACGCCGTGGCGGCCACCGAGGGGGTGGCCGGGGCGGTGCCCCTCGTGCAGGGGGTCACGCTGCTCGAGCGACCCGCGCCGGACGGCGGCTGCGGTGACTGCTGGGAGACCGCGGGCCGACCGGTCACGGCCCTCGGCATCGACTGCCGCGCGGCGGCGTTGATCTCCGTCGCCGGGTGCGCGCCCGACGATGTGGCCGACCGCGGGGACGCGGCGCTGTACGTCGGGCCGGGGCTCGACCCCGACCTGCGGGTGGCGGCGCCGGGCGTCGGCGTCCCGCTGGCCGGCGTGCCGGTGCTCGACGGGCTGGGCGCGATCGGCGACGGCCGGGTCGTGGTGTTCGGCCTCGCCACCGCGCAACGGCTGTTCGACCGCGGCGACCGCTACGACGTGGTCTACGTGCTGCCCGACGCCGCGTCCGACGACGGCGCCGGCCTGGCCGCGCTCCGGGGGCGGCTCGACGAGGCGGTGGGCGAGCAGAACACCGTCCTCGACGCCGATCAGGGGCCGCCCGACGTGCAGGCGGTGCTGGCCACGGCGCTGCCGATGTTCACGCTCATCGCGCTGTTCGGTCTGGGCATCGGCGCCATGCTCGTGCACAACACGGCCGCCCTCACGCTCGAGGAGCGCCGGCGCGAGCTGGCGATCGTCGCCGCGCTCGGCGGGGCACCGCGCACGCTCGCGGGCGCCGCGCTCGGTGAGGCGGCGGTCGTGGGCGCGGCGGGCGGCGCGCTCGGGGCCCTGGGCGGGTTGGTGCTGGCCGGCCCGATCGTGAGGTCGATGTCGTCGTTCACCGAGCGCAGCGCGGGCATCCCGCTGACCGTGCACGCCTCCTGGACCGTGGCGGTGGTCGCGCTCGTCCTGGGCGTGGCCGTCTCGGTGGCCGCCACCGCCGGGCCGGTCCGGCGGTCGGCGCGGGCCGACGTGGCCGCCGAGCTCTCGCACCGCGATCGCCGGGCCGAGGCGGCCGCGCCGGCCCTCCTGCGCCGGTTCGCGCTGTGGGCCGGCGGAAGCGTCGCGGGGTTGGCCGCCATCGGCGTCGGAACCCGCCACGGCGGCATCGAACCCTGGCAGGTGCCGGCCGGCGCGCTGGGGTTCGCGGTCGCCGCGCTGTGCACGATCATGGCCGGGGCGCAGCTCGCCCCCCTGGCCCTCCCGCCCCTGGGTCGGCTGCTGTCGGGCGTCACCGCCGGCCGCCTGGCGGTGGCGAACCTGGTCCGCGAGCCGCGGCGGACGGGCACGATGACGGTGGCGGTGGCCGTGGCCTCCACCACGGCGTTCATCACCGCCGGCTACCTGAACGGCGCCCGCCAGGGGCTGTCCGAGAACGTCGAGCAGAACCTCGACGGCGTCGAGGTGTCCGTGGTCGACCAGGGCGGCTCCGGCAACCTCGACACCGGGATGTCACCCGAGCTGCTCGCCGCGCTGGGCGCGGTCCCCGGCGCCGAGCCGGTGGTCCGGCGGTCCGCCGGCGTCCTCACCGGGGGAGGGACGGGTTCGACGGTGTGGGTCAGCGCCTTCGAGGACCCGTGGTTCGACGACCGCCCGGTCCTCGGCGCCTACGACGTCGCGGCCTTCGAGCGGGGCGAGGCGATCGTCAACGTGGCGCTCGCCCGCCGCACCGGCCTGCGCCCCGGCGACACCCTGCGCCTGGCCGCGCCGGCGGGCATGGTCGAGGTGCGGGTGCAGGCGGTGGTGGCGGGCGGCGGACCGTCGGAGAGTGGCGCCCAGGTGCCGTTCGACCTGTTCACCGAGCACTGGGAGCTGCCCCCGCTGCGCCGCGTGGTCGTCGAGCCGGCGGCGGGCACGTCGCTCGCCGAGCTCGAGGCGGCGGTGATCGAGACCGTGCGCACCGGCGGCTTCCCCGACGGCGAGATCCGGGTGCTCACGCCCGACGAGGTGGTCGACGAGTCGGCCGAGGGCATCGCCGACAGCCTGGCCCCGTTCTGGACCCTCCAGCAGGGCCTGCTGTTCGTGTCGTTCGTCGCCGTGCTGTCGACGCTGCTGCTCGTCGGCATCCAGCGGCGGCGCGAGATGGCGATGCTGGGCGCCGTCGGGGCCGAACCGGGGTTGCTGGCGCGCATGGTCCTGGTCGAGGCGGGCGTGGTCGGCGTGCTGGCCGTGGCCCTCACCGCCGCCGGGGGCATCGTCGTGCTGTGGGCGCTGAACCGGGTCGCGCCCCTGCTCATCGGCTTCGAGTCGCCGCTCGCCCCCGACTGGCGGGCGCTCGTCGTGTGGGGCGGCGTCTCGCTGCTCGTGACGTTGCTCGCGGCCCTCTGGCCCGCCCGCCAGGCGGCGCGCACCGAGGTGCTGGCGGGCCTGCAGGCCGAGTGACCGGCGGGGGTCGGACGGCGCCCGTCGGCCGGCGGTCGCGTGCTCCCCGGCGTCACACCCGGATGTCGACCGGGCGGCTGACCTCGTCGAAGAAGTCGTTGCCCTTGTCGTCGACGACCACGAACGCCGGGAAGTCCTCGACCTCGATGCGCCAGACGGCCTCCATGCCCAGCTCGGGGTACTCGAGCACCTCGACCTTGCGGATGCAGTCCTGGGCCAGGCGGGCCGCCGGGCCCCCGATCGAGCCCAGGTAGAAGCCGCCGTGGGCCTTGCAGGCGTCGGTCACCCGGCGGCTGCGGTTGCCCTTGGCCAGCATGACCATGCTGCCCCCGGCGGACTGGAACTCGTCGACGTAGGCGTCCATGCGGCCCGCGGTGGTCGGCCCGAAGCTGCCCGACGCCATGCCCTCGGGCGTCTTGGCCGGCCCCGCGTAGTAGACGCAGTGGTCGCGCAGGTACTGCGGCATGCCCTCGCCGGCGTCGAGGCGCTCCTTGATCCTGGCGTGGGCGATGTCGCGGGCGACGACCATCGGGCCCGACAGTGACAGGCGGGTCTTGACCGGGTAGCGGCCGAGCTCCGCCCGGATCTCGTCCATCGGGCGCGCCAGGTCGATGCGCACCACGCCCTCGGCCAGCGCCGACTCGTCGACCTCGGGCAGGAACCGGGCGGGATCGTGCTCGAGCTGCTCGAGGTACACGCCGTCGTGGGTGATCTTGGCGAGCGCCTGGCGGTCGGCGGAGCACGACACCGCGATGCCGACCGGGCACGACGCGCCGTGGCGGGGCAGGCGGACGACGCGCACGTCGTGGCAGAAGTACTTGCCGCCGAACTGGGCGCCGATGCCGAACTGCTGCACCTGGGCCAGGATCTCGGCCTCGAGCTCGACGTCGCGGAACCCGTGCCCGAGCTCGCTGCCGGCCGTCGGCAGCGAGTCGAGGTACCGGGTCGACGCCAGCTTGGCGGTCTCGACGGCGAGCTCGGCGGACGTGCCGCCGATCACGACGGCCAGGTGGTACGGCGGGCAGGCGGCGGTACCGAGGGCCCGCAGCTTCTCGTCGAGGAACCGGCGCAGGCTCGGGGGGTTCAGCAGCGCCTTGGTCTCCTGGAACAGGTAGCTCTTGTTGGCGGAGCCGCCGCCCTTGGCCATGAACAGGAACTTGTAGGCGTCGCCGTCGACGGCCTGCACCTTGATCTCGGCGGGCAGGTTGGTGCCGGTGTTGACCTCGTCCCACGTGGTGAGCGGCGCCATCTGGCTGTAGCGCAGGTTGTCGTGCTCGTAGGTGTCGAAGATGCCGCGGGCGATGGCCTGCTCGTCGCCGCCGCCCGTGAACACGAACTGGCCCTTCTTGCCCTTGACGATGGCCGTGCCGGTGTCCTGGCACATCGGGAGCACGCCGCCGGCCGAGATGCACGCGTTCTTCAGCAGGTCGAGGGCGACGAAGCGGTCGTTGGCCGAGGCCTCGGGGTCGTCGAGGATGCGCCGGAGCTGCCCCAGGTGGCCGGGGCGCAGGTAGTGGGCGATCTCGTGCATCGCCAGGGCGGTCAGGCGCCGCAGCACGTCGGACTCGACGGTCAGGAAGCGGTGCCCGCCGGCGGTGAAGCTGCCGATGCCGTCGGACGAGACCAGGCGGTAGGTCGTCTCGTCGGGCCCGAGCGGCAGCAGCTCGGTGTACGCGAACTCGGTCACGGCGGGCACGGTAGGCGGGCGCTCACGCGCCGGTCACGTTCGGTCGCCGGGCGCGGCCGGCCTCGGCGGGGGCCGCCGCCCCCGTGTGCGGGCCCGGCGGCCTCGGTACCGTCGACCACGTGACCGACGACGCTGAGACCACGGGCGACGACTACCGCATCGAGCACGACACGATGGGCGAGGTCCGCGTGCCCACCGCGGCGCGCTGGGGTGCGCAGACGCAGCGGGCGGTCGAGAACTTCCCCATCTCCGGGGTGGTGCTCGAGCGGTCGCTGATCGCCGCGCTGGCGCGCATCAAGGGCGCGGCGGCGGCCGCCAACGCCGAGCTCGGCGTGATCGACGGCGAGGTGGCCGCCGCCATCGAGGCCGCCGCGGCGGAGGTGGCCGCCGGCCGGCACGACGACCACTTCCCGATCGACGTGTTCCAGACCGGCTCGGGCACCAGCTCGAACATGAACGCCAACGAGGTCATCGCCCACCTGGCCAGCGCCCGGTTCGGTCGCCTCGTCCACCCCAACGACGAGGTGAACGCGTCGCAGTCGTCGAACGACGTCTTCCCGTCGGCCATCCACCTGGCGGCGGCCGAGCAGGTCGACTCGGCGCTGCTGCCGGCGCTCGAGTACCTCCGGTCGGCCCTCCGGGCCAAGGCCCAGGAGCTGGCCGAGGTCGTGAAGTCGGGGCGCACCCACCTGATGGACGCCACCCCCGTCACGCTCGGCCAGGAGTTCGGCGGCTACGCCGCCCAGGTCGACAACGCGGCCGACGCCATCCGCGAGACGCTCTCCGCGGTCGGCGAGCTGCCCCTCGGTGGCACGGCCGTCGGCACCGGGCTGAACTGCCCGCCCGGCTTCGCGCCCGCGGTCGTGTCCCGGCTCGCCCGCGAGCTCGAGCTGCCGCTCACCGAGGCCCCCGACCACTTCGCCGCCCAGGGGGCGCGCGACGGCCTGGTGCGGCTGTCGGGCGCCCTCCGCGGGCTGGCGGTCGCGCTGGTGAAGATCGGCAACGACATCCGGTGGATGGCGAGCGGGCCCCGCACCGGCCTGGCCGAGATCCGCCTGCCCGACCTGCAGCCCGGTTCGTCGATCATGCCCGGCAAGGTGAACCCGGTGCTGGTCGAGGCCATGACCCAGGTGTCGGCCCAGGTCATCGGCAACGACGCCACCGTCGCCTTCGCCGGTTCGCAGGGCAACTTCGAGCTCAACGTGTACCTGCCGGTGATCGCCCGCAACCTGCTCGAGTCGATCCGGTTGCTGGCCAACGTGACCCGGCTGTTCGCCGACCGGTGCGTGGCGGGCATCGAGGCCGACGTCGAGCGCTGCCTGGCCTACGCCGAGTCGAGCCCGTCGCTCGGCACGTCGCTCAACCCCTTCGTCGGCTACGAGACGGCGGCGGAGGTCGTGAAGGAGAGCGTGAGGACCGGGCGCAGCGTCCGCGACATCGTGGTCGAGCGGGGGCTGCTCACCGACGACGAGGTCGACCGGGCCCTCGACGTGCTGGGCATGGCCGAGGGCGGCGTCCGGCGGTAGCAGCCGGGCCCACCGGTCGGCGGTTCAGCCGAGCGCGGGGGAGCCGGCGTAGGGCTGGGGGTCGCCGGGCGCCGGCAGGTTGGGCCGCGACCAGCTCATGGCCTTGCCCAGCTCGGAGGCCACGTGCTTCCACTCGGGCGGGTCCCACCCTTCGGCGAGCGCGGCCACCGAGCGGTCCTGGCGCAGGTGCACGAACGCCGGCAGCTCGTTGAGGCCGAGGGCCTTGACCAGGTCGCGGTCGGGGTCGGCGAAGGTGAGGATCTTCTGCGCCCACGGCCCGAGGAACTCGCGGGCGTCGTCGGCCGAGGCGGTCACGACGAAGGCGATGCGGCAGTCGGCACCCCGGAAGTTGTCGAGGATGCGGCCGGCGGTCTCGAGCAGCCAGGCGCTCTCGTAGGTGTAGGGGTCGAGGATGACGGCCGCGAGGTGGAACGTCGTGAGCCACCCGTCGAGGGAGCGGGGCTCGCCGTCGAGCGGCGCGAGGTCGAGGTCACCAGGGGGGTCGGTCGCCACGGCGGAAGAAGGTAGTGGACGCGGTTCTCGCGGAGCAGATCACGCACGTGCCTGACCGGGGTCTGACGGTGGGCCAGGCGGGGCCGCGCCGGGACTAGGTTCCCGGTGGTCCGTTCCCGCCCGTCGTCGCCTGGAGGCCACGTTGAGCACCGGGTTCAAGATCTCTCTCTTCCTGCACATCCTGACGGTGATCGTCGCCTTCGCCCCGGCCGTGCTGATGGTGCTGCCGGGCGGCCGCGACGGGGCGGTCGGGCTGCTCGAGCGCGCCGGCCGCCAGGTCTACGCACCGGCGCTGCTGCTCGCGGGCTTCTTCGGGATCATGTGCATCGTCACCAGCGACGAGGCGTTCGAGTTCAGCGACACGTTCGTCTCGCTCGCCTTCGTGGTGTGGATCGCCATGAACGGCGTGTTCCACGCCCTCGTGCTCGCCGGGCAGAAGCAGAACGACGAGAAGAAGGTGAACAACGGCCAGGCGATCCTGACCGTGCTGCTGCTCGTCATGCTCTACCTCATGATCTGGAAGCCGGGCTGGCCCTGACCGGCGGGCGCCACCGCTCCACCGCCGACGGGCGCTGGCGGGCCCCCGCCGCCGGCCCCGCCGCCCACCGCCGGCGGTAGCGTCGACCGGGTGCATCCGATCGAGCGGCTGCGTGCCGTGGCCCGGGCCCGCGAGGTCGAGCAGTCGCTGCTGGCCTCCGAGGCTGCCTCGGTGCTCGGGTCGTTCGGCGGCGACCTGCCCGGGCTGCTGACGGCCTGCCGCCGCCTGATCGACCGCCACCCGTCCGCCGGTGCGCTGTGGTGGGCGTGCGCACGGCTGCTGGCCGCCGGCGACGTCTGGTCCGAGGCGCGCTCGATCCGCGACGACCTGGGCGGCGAGACCGTGGCCACCACGCTCAGCCTCGACCTGCCCGACGGCGCCGTCACCGCGGTCGTCCCCGACGTCGCCGGCGGCTCCGACCTCGCCTACGAGCTGACCGGCTGGCGCGACGACCTCGTCGTCGCCCACGACGCGGGGGCGCTGCACCTCGATCGCGACGAGCCCCGGGTCCTGCTGGTCGAGGCCGGCGCGGCCGGGCCGGCCACCTTCCTCGCCCCCGAGGGCACCAGCGAGGAGATCGCCGCGGCTCGCGACGCCGGTGTGGCCGTCTGGCTGGTCCTCGAGGTCGGTCGCCGCCTGCCGGGCCCCCTGTTCGACGTCGTGGCCCGCCGCGCCTCGACCGCCCGCACCCCGGGCCCTCCCGCGCGCCGCCCCGTGCCGGTCGAGGTCGTGGCGGTCGCCGAGGCCGAGCGGGTGATCGAACCCCGGCGCATCGACTGCCCCGTCCCGCCCGAGCTGCTGCGGGCGCCGGCGGGCTGGTAGCCCGCATCCGGTCGGTCGCTCCCGGGCTGCCGCGCCTCGCCGCGATCCGGTCGTGCGAGCGGCCCGAACCGCGAGGAGCAGCCCCGCGCCGCGCCGGTAGCGTGCGCCGCATGCCCGCCGACACGAGCACCGGCATCGTCTCCCGCTACATCGAGCTCGGCCTGCGCCTCGGACGCCACGTCGACGGCTTCGTCGACGCCTACTACGGGCCGCCCGAGGTCGCGGCCCGCGTCGAGGCCGAGCCCCCGCGTCCGCCGGGCGAGCTGGCGGCCGACGCCGGACGCCTGATCGCCGACCTCGACGGCGGCGACGGTGCCGGCACCGGCGAGGGCACGGTCGACGCCGGCCGGCGGCGGTGGATCCGCGCCCAGGCCGTCGGCCTGCACACGAGCGCCCGCAAGCTGGCGGGCGAGCCGATCGCCTACCTCGACGAGGTCGAGCAGTGCTACGGCGCCCGCCCCGCGGTCGTGCCCGACGACACGTTCGCGGCGGCCCACCGCCGCCTGGACGCCGTCCTGCCCGGGTCGGGACCGCTGCGCGAGCGGTACATCGCCTGGCGCGAGGGCCACGCCGTGCCGGCCGACCAGCTGGAGACCGCCATCCGCGCCCTGGCCGACGACCTGCGGGAGCGCACCCAACGGCTGTTCGGGCTCCCCGAGGGCGAGCACGTCGAGTGGGTGTTCGAGACCGACAAGCCCTGGTCGGGGTTCAACTACTACGAGGGCGGGCTGCGCAGCCGGGTGGCCGTCAACGTCGACCTGCCGGTGCTCTCGCTGTCGCTCGGGCACCTGGTGGCCCACGAGGCCTATCCGGGCCACCACACCGAGCACACCCGCAAGGAGGCCGGGCTCGTGCGCCAGCGCCGGTGGGAGGAGGAGACCATCTTCCTGCTGGGCACCCCGCAGTGCACCCTGGCCGAGGGCCTGGCCGACCTGGGGGTCGAGGTCGTGCTCGGCCGCCGGCCCGAGCCGATCGTGGCCGAGCACCTGGCTCCGCTGGGCATCCGCTACGACGCCGAGGTGGCGGCCGCCGTCGCCGAGGCGGGCGAGGCCCTCTCGTGGGTGCGGTCGAACGCGGCGATCCGGCTGCACGACGAGGGCGCGGCGGTCGACGACGTCGTCGCCTACCTCGAGAGGTGGGCGCTGCTGCCCCGCAACCGGGCGACCAAGGCGGTGTCGTTCCTCACCGACGAGACCTGGCGCGCCTACAGCCACTGCTACACCGAGGGCCTGCGGCTGTGCCGGGCCTACGTCGACGGTCAGCCCGCCCGGTTCGAGGACCTGATCACCGAGCAGGTGCTGCCCGACGACCTGGTGCCGGCCGCCTGAGCACCCGACCGGACGTGGGAGGGAAGCGGGGCCGGACGCCCCCGCTTCCCTCCGCGGTTCCGGTCAGAGGTCGCCCAGCGAGCCCGTGAAGCGCTCGGGGGCATGGGCGCCCGTGAAGGTGGGGTCGCGGAGCCAGCAGGCCTCGGTGCCCATGCCGTCGGGGTCGACGAAGTACACGCTGAGCATCGGGCCGTAGTCGCTCACGGTGCCGTCGCCCGCGCCCTGTGCCAGCACCCGCCGGCGGATCTCCTCCAGCTCGGCCGGTCCGGGCACGTCGAAGGCGACGTGGTCGAGGTGGCCGCGGTCGAGCATGGTCGTCGACCCCTGAACGTGCGGGTTGCCGGGGGCCTCGAGCACCGCCAGGCCCGCCCCGGCGCCGATGCGGATGGTCGCCGCCCGGGTGCCGGGTGGCGCCGGCGTCTCCACGATCTCGGCGTCGAGGAGCTCGGCGTAGAACGTGCACAGCCGGTCGAGGTCGGCCGTGGTCACGGCCACGTGGTTGAGGCCCGCGACCAGCGGGGGCGCCGGTCGGGTGGGGGAGGGAGATGTCGTCGTCTCGGTCATGGGCGCCAGGTTCGGCGCCGGGCGCGGTGGTGCGGCCGTGGCCCCGCGGTGGCGACGCGGCCGCCCTGGTCAGCCTGCTCCCGGCCCGGGCGGTGGGGGGCCCGGTCGGCCGGTCGCGGGGTCGGCACCGATGCGGCGGCGCAGCGCGGGGGTCCAGTGGTCGCCGTAGCGGCGCCGCAGCTCGGGCCGCCGCCAGTCGTCGGCGGACACGACGCCGCGGCAGCGCTCGGACCCACAGCGGCACGGCATCGTGAACGCCGCGCCCGACTGCGTCCCGTAGTCCACCGTCGCCTCGTCCCCCGCGCCGAGGTCCCGCCGAGCGGCGAGGTCGTAGGGGCCGACGTGCCAGAGGGTGGGGTCGCAGCTGTGGTTGCCGAAGTGGGCGCGGGTGCCGGGCGGCAGCACCAGGTGGAGGTCCTCGTCGATCGTGACCGTGTCGACGAACGGCGCGTCCGCGTGGGCGGCCGCCGCGAGGAGGCGCGCGAGCTCGTCGGTCGGCACGAGCCGGCCGCCGAGGCGGACCACGACCGTCCCCTCGGGCACGGGCTCGGTCGCGACCAGGCCGTGTCCCTCGATGGCGGAGGTCCGCACCGCGAGGCCGGGGTGCACCCACACCTCGCCCGGGGGCGCCGGGGTCGTCACCCCGCCATCGTCGCGCCGGACGGTGCGGGGCCGGGCTCACCTCGGGTCCGGCCGGACAGGGAACCGGGCCCGGCGCCGTCGCCGTAGGCTCGGCGCCGTGCGCATCCGGGTGCTCGGTCCGGTCGAGCTCGTGCGGGCGGGCGGTGCGCCCGGTGGCCTCGAGCGGCGGGCACGCGAGGTGCTGACCGTGCTCGCCCTGCAGGCCCCGGACGCCGTCACCCTCGACGAGCTCACCGCGCTGCTCTGGGACGACCCGCCCCCGACCGCGGTGCGCTCGCTCCAGTCGCACCTGTCACGGGTCCGCGCCGCGCTGGCCACGCTGCCCGACGGCGTCGCCACGCTCCAGCGCACGGGCGACGCCTACGCGCTGCGGGTCGCCCCGGGGGCGCTCGACGTCGACCTGGTGGCCGACCGCCGGCGGCAGGCCGGCGACGCGCTCGCGGAGGGTGACCACGACCGGGCGGCCGCCCTGCTGGCCGCGGCCCGGTCGGTGTGGCGGGGCCCGGTCGAGCTGCCGGCGACGACCGCGGCGCGCGCCGTCGAGGCCCGGTGGGCGCACGAGCGGCGGGCGCTGGCGCAGGACCACCTGGCGGCGGTGATCGACGGGTCCGGTCCCGCGTCCGCCGTGCCCGAGCTGAGGTCCGTCACGGTGGCGGAGCCCCAGGACGAGCGGGCCTGGGAGCTGCTGGTGCGGGCCCTCGGTCGGTCCGGGCGGCGCACCGAGGCCCTGCGGGCCGCGCAGGACGCGCGCGCTGCGCTGGCCGACGTGGGGCTCGACCCGGGGCCCGCCCTGCGCGCGGCGGAGGCCGAGGTGCTGGCGGGTGCCGACGACAGCGCGGCGGCGGACCCGGGGGTGGCGGTGCCCGGCGGCGGCCCGGACGGCGACGCGGGACCACCGTCGGCCCCGGCCGGGGCCGGGGGCCGGGGCGGGGTTGCGCGGTCGTGGCGGTCGGCCCCGGCGGGAGGCGGCCAGGTCGGCCCGCGACCGATCGGGCCCGCGACCGCCGCACCCGTCCGCTACGCCCGGTCGGGGCCCCTCGACATCGCCTACCTCGCGTTCGGCGCCGGTCCTCCGGACGTGCTGGTGCTCGATCCCGGCGCGATCTCGATCGACGCCATCGCCGACCAGCCGCTGCTCACCGGACCGCTCGACCGGTTGGCCGCCCGGGCCCGCGTGCTCACGCTCGACCGCCGGGGCCTCGGCCTCTCCGACCGGCCGGCCGACCCGTCGGGCGACGGGGGCGCGGCGACGGCCACGGTCGACGAGTGGGTCGACGACGTCGTCGCGGTCCTCGACGATGCCGGCGCCGACCGCGTCGTCGTCCTCGCCGCGTCCGACACGGGGCTCGTGGCGCTCGCCCTCGCGGCCCGCCGCCCCGACCGGGTCGCGCACCTCGTCCTCGTCCACGGCTACGCGCGCTACGTCCGAGCCGACGACTACCCGTTCGGTGTCGACGCGGCCACCGCCCGGTCGATCACCGAGGACGCCCGGGCCACCGGGCCGGGTGGGCCCGACCGCTTCGACCCGCTGTCGCACGTCGCCCCGTCGGTGGCGCGGGATCCCGACGTGCGCCGGTGGTGGGACGGCGCCGGGCGGCGCGCCGCCAGCCCGGCCGCGGCGGCGGCGCTCCAGCGGGCGGTGCTGGCGGCCGACGTCCGCCCCCTGCTGCCCCGGGTGACGGTGCCGGTGACGCTGATCCACCGCCGGGCGTGCACCAGCTGCGACGTCGGCCACGCCCGCTACCTGGCCGACCACCTCGCCCGGGCCCAGCTCGTCACGGTCCCCGGGGCCGACGAGCTCTGGTTCGCGGGCGACGTCGAGCCGATCGTGGCCCGGGTCGAGGCCGCGCTGGGCGACATCTGACACACGTCGGGCGTTGGGCCGGTGGTGGCGCCGCTTCCTAGGGTGTGCGCATGCGTTCTCCGAAGGACTTCTTCCGCCCGCTGGCGGTCGGCGCCCCCGATCCGGTGCGAGAGATCCCGTTCCCGCCGTCACGGATGATCCACTTCTTCCCGGCGTCCAACCCGAAGATGGTCGCCAAGGTGCCCGACATCGCACCGAAGGTCGACATCCTGCTCGGCAACCTCGAGGACGGCGTCCCGGCGAGCGACAAGGAGGCCGCCCGGGCGGGCCTGCTCGACGTGGGCCGGGCGTGGGACACCTCGGTTGGAACGCAGCTGTGGACGCGGGTGAACAGCCTCGACTCGCCGTGGGCGCTCGACGACATCACCGCCGCGGTCACCGAGATCGGCGACCGCCTCGACGTGATCATGATCCCGAAGGTCGAGGGCCCCGAGGACATCCACTACGTCGACCGCCTCGTCGCCCAGCTCGAGGCCCGAGCCGGGCTCGAGCGGCCGCTGCTGCTGCACGCCATCCTCGAGACGCCCCGCGGGGTCGCCAACGTCGAGGAGATCTGCGCCGCCAGCCCGCGCATGCAGGGCCTGTCGCTCGGCCCGGCCGACCTCGCCGCCAGCCGGCGCATGAAGACCACCCGGGTCGGCGGCGGCCATCCGGGCTACCTGGTGCGGCAGGACCCGCCCGACGGCGACGTCGAGGCCGACCGGCGCATCTTCCAGCAGGACCTGTGGCACTACACGATCGCCCGCATGGTCGACGCCTGCGCGTCGAACGGCATCCTGCCCTTCTACGGCCCGTTCGGCGACATCAAGGACACCGTCGCCTGCGAGGACCAGTTCCGCAACGCCTTCCTGCTCGGCTGCGTCGGCGCCTGGAGCCTGCACCCGGTGCAGATCGACATCGCCCGCAAGGTGTTCTCGCCCTCGCCCGCCGACGTGCGCCACGCCCGCCGGGTCATCGAGGCCATGGGTGACGGCACCGGGGCGGTGATGCTCGACGGGAAGATGGAGGACGACGCCTCGGTCAAGCAGTGCCGCGTCATGGTCGAGCTGGCCGAGGCGCTCGCCGCCAAGGACCCCGAGCTGGCCAAGACCTACGCCGACGACGCCGCCGCGGGGGAGTGACGACGATGCCCCACGCCACCGCCCCGACCCCCGCCGCCCTGCGACCCCGCCGCTCGGTGCTCTACATGCCGGGCGCCAACGAGCGGGCGCTCGAGAAGGCGGCCGGGCTTCCCGCCGATGCCCTCATCCTCGACCTCGAGGACGCGGTCGCCCCCGACGCCAAGGCCGAGGCCCGCGACCGGGTGTGCGAGGCCGCGTCGTCGGGCCGCTACGGCGCCCGCGAGGTGGCCATCCGCGTCAACAGCGCCGGCACCGCCTGGCACGACGACGACCTGCGCGCCGTCGCCGTCGCCGGGCCCGACGCCGTGGTCGTGCCCAAGGTCGACTCGGCCGCCACCGTGCACGCCATCGAGAAGGCGCTCGAGGCCGGGGGCGCACCGGCGTCGACCACCATCTGGGCCATGCTCGAGACGCCGGTGGCGATGCTGCGGGCGGAAGCGATCTGCTCGGCGTCCGACCGGCTCTCCGTCTTGGTCATGGGCACCAACGACCTGGCCAAGGAGCTGCAGGCCGAGCACGTGCCCGGCCGCCAGCCGCTGCTCACCGGCCTCGGGCTGGCGCTCGTCGCGGCCCGGGCCACCGGCAAGGTGATCCTCGACGGCGTGTACAACGACATCAAGGACGTCGACGGGTTCGAGGCCGAGTGCGTCCAGGGCCGGCAGATGGGCTTCGACGGCAAGACCCTGATCCACCCCAGCCAGCTCGAGCCCTGCAACCGGGTCTTCGCGCCGGCCCCCGCGGACGTCGAGCGCTCGCAGCGCATCATCGAGGCCTTCGAGGAGGCCGAAGCGGAGGGGCGCGGCGTCGTCACCGTCGACGGCCGCATGATCGAGAACCTGCACGTCGAGCAGGCCCGCCGCACGCTGGCCCTGGCGTCGGCCATCGCCGACCGCGAGGGGTGACCACCCGGCCGACCCGCTGGTGACGGCGTCAGATGCCCGTCACCCGGGGGGCGCGACGGGGGCACTAGCCTCCGACCCGGTGGCCTCGGACGTCGACGACCTCGTGACGTCGGGCGACGACGACGCCGATCGAGCTCCTCGCGGGGTCGGCGCCGGAGCGTCCCCCGACCGCTGGTGGGTGCGCACCCTGCTGATCTACGCCGGGGTGCTCGTCGTGCTCTACGTCGTCAACTGGCAGGTCACCGTGCACTTCGTCGAGGCCGTCAAGCCCTCGATGCCCTTCACCGGCTCGTCCTACCTCGACGGCTGGGTGCGCTACGACGGCGGTTGGTACAACCTGATCGCCGATCAGGGCTACACCTACTTCCCGGGTCGCCAGTCGACGGTGGCGTTCTTCCCGGCCTACCCGTTGGCGATGCGGGGCCTGGGCCGGGCCATCGGCAACATCCCCCTCGCCGGCATCCTCGTGACCGTCGCCTGCGGCGTGGGGGCGCTGGTCGCCTTCCAGCAGTGGTGCCGCGAGAGGATGCGGCCCGAGGCGGCGTTCACGGCCGTGCTGTGCCTGATGCTCTACCCGTTCGCGTACTACCTGTACGGCGCGGTGTACGGCGACGCCATGTTCCTGCTCGCGGCGCTGCTGGCCTTCCTGGCGTTCGAGCGGGGCCACATGGTGCTCGCCGGCCTGGCCGGCGCGGTGGCCACCGGCACCCGGTTCGTGGGCGTCGCCGTGCTCGTCGGGCTCGTCGTCGGGGTGCTCGAGCGGCGCGAGGTGATCGGCCGCGCCGAGGGCCGGCGCCGCGTCGAGCTCCGGCGGTTGCGCCCCGGCGACGCCGGCGTGCTGCTGGCGGTCGGCGGCCTGGCGGGCTTCATGGCCTACCTGTGGCACCGCTTCGACGATCCCCTGCTGTTCGACGCCGTGCAGACCACCTGGGGCCAGGGCGCCGGCCCCGAGACCTGGTTCAAGATCGACCTGCTCAAGTTCGTCTACGGCGAGCCGCAGCTGTACCACACGTGGGGGCTGGTGCTGCAGGCCACGTTGTGCCTGCTGACGCTCGCCACCGTCCCGGCGGTCACGCGGCGCTTCGGCTGGCGCTACGGCGCCTACGTCACCGTGCTGGTGCTCATCCCGTCGATCGGCAGCCAGGACTTCCAGGGCGGCGGCCGCTACCTGCTCGGCGCGTTCCCCACCTTCGCCCTCGTGGGGTCGGCCCTCGCCGACCGCCCCGGCCTGCGCCGCATCCTGCTCCCCCTGTCCGCCGTGGTGCTCGTGGTCTACACGGGCATGTACGCCAACGGCCGCTACATCTCCTGAGAGACGCTGCATGAGCCCGCCCGCCCCCCGCCTGTCCTTCGTGTTCCCGATGTGGAACGAGGAGGCGATGATCGTCCGCACGGTCGGCGCCGCCCGCGAGGCCGGCGAGCGCCTCGTGGCCGACGGCCGCGCCGCCTCGTTCGAGATCGTGCTCGTCGACGACGCCTCGACCGACGCCACCGGCAAGATCGCCGACGACCTGGCGGTCGACGACCCCCGCATCGAGGTCGTGCACCACGCCACCAACCGCACGCTCGGCGGCGCCATCCGGTCGGGTTTCGCCGCGTCCACCGGCGACGTCGTGCTCTACACCGACGCCGACCTGCCGTGCGACCTCGTCGAGGTCGACAAGGCGCTGCGCCTGATGCGGGTGTACGAGGCCGACATCGTGTCGGCCTACCGGTTCGACCGCACCGCCGAGGGCGTCCAGCGGGCCGTCTACTCGTTCGCGTACAACCACCTGGTCCGGTGGGCCTTCCGGGTGCGGGTGCGCGACGTCAACTTCGCGTTCAAGCTCATCCGCCGGCGCGTGCTCGACGACCTCGAGCTGGTGAGCGAGGGCAGCTTCATCGACGCCGAGCTGGTGGCCAAGGCGCATCGTCGGGGGTTCGCGATCGTGCAGTTCGGGGTCGACTACATCGCTCGCACGCGGGGCGTGTCGACGCTGTCGTCGCCGGGGGTCATCGTGCGCATGGTGCGCGAGCTCCGCGAGCTGCGCCCCCAGATCCTCGCCCTCGATGCGTCGCCGGCCGTCGAGCTCGACGACGCGACGGCGTGAGCCGGCCCGCGCCCGCAGGGGGTGGCGACGAGGGCCGCCGCCCCGATCGCCTGCTGATCGTCAACGCCGACGACTACGGCCTGACGCCGGCCGTGTCGCGCGGCATCCTCCGCGCCCACCGCGACGGGGTCGTCACCAGCACGTCGGTGCTCACGCTGGCGCCGGGCTTCCGCCCGTCGGCGGCCGCGCTGCGCGACACGCCGGGCATCGGCGTGGGGGCGCACCTCGCCGCCGTCGGCGAGGACCCGCCCCTGCTGTCGGCGCGCGAGATCCCCACGCTGGTCGACCGCCGGGGCCGCCTGGCGTCGTCGTGGCGCGTGTTCCTGCCGCGCCTGGCGGCCCGGCGCATCGACCCCGACGACCTCCGCCGCGAGTTCACCGCCCAGCTCGAGTGCCTGCGCGGCGAACGGCTGCACCCCGGGCACGTCGACACCCACCAGCACCTCCACCTCTGGCCGGCCGTGGGCGAGGTGGTGCTCGACGTCGCCGCGGACGCCGGCATCACCGCCATGCGCATCATCCGCTCGGCCGAGCGCAGCCCCGTCGGGGTCACGGTCCGCCGTCTCGGGCGCCGGCTCGAGCGGCGGGCCACGGCGGCCGGGGTGCGGTACCCGGCGACGGCGACCGGCCTCGACGAGGCCGGCACGCTCGATCGCCCCCGGCTCGACCGGGCCATCGACCGCCTGGCGGCCGACGGCGGCGACAGCGCCGAGCTCGCCACGCACCCCGGCGAGGGCGACGACCCCGATCTCGCCCGCTACCGGTGGGGCTACGTGTGGGGCGCCGAGCTCGCCGGGCTCACCGATCCTGCGGTGCGCGACCGCATCGCCCGGGCCGGGTTCCGGCTCGGCACCTACGACGACCTGGGGGCGCCGGCATGACCGACCCGCACCACCCGGGCGCCCCCAGCGAGGCACCTCCGCCGGCCGCCGGCGGGGCCGACCCCGCCCGCGCCGCCGCCCTCGTCCGCGGCGCCTACCGCCACCTCGGCCGCGGCGACCGCTTCCACGTCGCGGTGCGCTGGCGCTCGTGCCCGTTCGGCGACGTCGAGCGCAGGGTGCCGCGCCAGGGCCGGGTGCTCGACCTCGGGTGCGGCCACGGCGCGTTCGCGCTCTACCTGGCGGCCCGGGCGCCCGCCCGCGGCGTGACCGGCACCGACGTCGACGCGGCCAAGCTGTCGGCGGCCCGTCGGGCCGCCGGCCACGCCGACCTCCCCGTCACCTTCGTCGAGGCGATCGGCGGGGCGCTGCCTCCCGGCCCGTGGGATGCGATCACCGTGGTGGACGTGCTCTACCTTCTCGGCCGGGACGCCGCGCTCGACCTGGTCGGGCGGGCGGCCGGAGCCCTGGCTCCCGGAGGTTCGCTGGTGATCAAGGAGATCGACGTCCACCCCCGCTGGAAGTACGAGCTCGCCCGGGCACAGGAGATCGTCTCGACGCGCGTGACCCGCATCACCGAGGGCGAGGGCGTGGCGTTCGTGCCGCCCGACGACCTCGAGGCGGCGATGGGTGCCGCCGGGCTGAGCGTCGAGCGCACGCGCCTCGACGGGGGACGGGCCCACCCGCACCTGCTGCTCGTGGGCACGGCGGCCGGCGACCGTGGCTGACCGGGCTGCCCTCGGGGAGGCCGAGGAGGCGCCCCAGCTCGACGACGAGTACTTCGACGTCATGGCCACCCAGGCGCAGGTCCACTGGTGGTACCGCGCCCGGCGGGCGCTCGTCGCCGACCTGCTGGCCGGGCGCCTCGCACCGGGGGCGCGGGTCATCGACGTCGGGTGCGGCACCGGCGACAACCTGCCGGCGCTCGAGGCCGCCGCGGGGCGCACCGTGGTGGGCGTCGAGCTGTCGCCCTACGCGATCCGCCGGGCGCCGCGGTCGGCGGACGGCGCCGTGCGGGTGGGCGTGTCGCGCGCCGAGCAGCTGCCGTTCTCCGCCGGCTGTGCCGACCTCGTCACCAGCATGGACGTCATCGAGCACCTCGACGACGACGCGGCCCTGGCCGAGTACCACCGCGTGCTGCGGCCGGGCGGGCTCGTGCTGCTGACGGTGCCCGCGTACCGGTGGCTGTGGAGCGCGCACGACGACTGGGCCGCCCACCTGCGCCGGTACACGCGGCCGATGCTGCTCGACGCCGTCGAGCGCGCGGGCTTCCGGCCGCTGCGCACGACCTACTTCAACTCGTTCCTCGTCCCCCCCGCCGCGGTCATGCGCCGCACCCCGGTGCGCCACCTGCTGACGGTGCAGCAGGACGAGGTCGGTGCGGCCAGCCCGCTGGTCGACCGCGTGATGACGGCCCTGGCCGCCGGCGAGAGGCGCTGGGCCCGCACGGGACGCTCGCTGCCGTTCGGGCTGTCGATCGCCACCGTCGCCGCACGCAGCTGACGTCCGGCCGGCGACCCGGCGCTGCGCCCGCCCGGCCGCGTCCGTCGGCGGGCGGCGGTGCCTGGCACCTCTAGGCGGTCACGTCCCAGCCCGCCGGCGTGGCGTCCTGGGCGATGGCGTCCCAGCGCCGCCGGGCCGCCGGGACCGTGGTCTCGTGGGTCGTGATCCAGAAGCGGCCGGTGCGGACGGCGTCGACGACCCGGCCGGCGACGTCGGCCGGATCGAGGCCGCCCTCGACGAGGCCCTGGATGAGGTCGCGGAGCCCGGGCGCCTCCTCGCCGTCCTCGGCGACCTGACCCGGCATCTCGTCGACGCCCGCCGGCCGGTTGCGCTCGGACTCGTGGATGCGGGTGCGCACCCACTCGGGGCAGAGCACCGACACGCCGACCGCCGCGCCCGTGAGCCGGAGGTCGAGGAACAGCGACTCGGACAGCGCCACGACGCCGTGCTTCGTGGCGTAGTAGGGCGACATGCCGGGGCCGGTCAGCAGCCCGGCCGCCGACGCCGTGTTCACGACGTGGCCCTCCCCCTGCTCGATCATGCGCGGCACGAAGGCCCGCACGCCGTGGGCGACGCTGAGCAGGTTGACCTCGACGATCCACCGCCAGCGGTCGGCGGGGACGGTCCACGCCAGGCCCCCGACGCCCACCCCGGCGTTGTTGCACAGGACGTGGGCGGTCCCGAAGCGGCCGAACGTGGCGGCGGCGAGGGCGTCGACCGCCGCCTCGTCCCGCACGTCGGTGGGGACGGCGAGGACGCTGTCGGCGCCGACCTCGTCGGCCACGGCCTCGGCCGCGAGCTCGAGCGCCTCGGCCTCGACGTCGGCCAGCACGACCCGCATGCCCTCGGTCGCGAACCGGTCGACGAGCGCCCGGCCGATGCCCGATGCCGCCCCGGTCACCACGGCGACCTTGCCCTCGAACTCGTCCATCGACGGAACGCTAGGCGGGAGGTGTGTCGGGGGGCACATCGACGCGGACACCCGTCGAGCGGCGGGGGACAGGCGTCGCCCGCCGGCTCGGACTCCTAGTCTCGCCGCATGGGACAGTTCACCAGGGACGAGTTGGAAGAGGCGTTCGCCGACTACCAGCAGGCGTCGGCCACCGCCGGGGCCACGGGCGACTGGAGCGCGTGGGCCGACATCTTCACCGAGGACGCCACGTACGTCGAGCACCACTACGGGCGCTTCGAGGGCCGCGAGGCGATCCGGGCGTGGATCACCGAGACGATGGGCACGTTCCCCGGCAACCGCATGCCCGAGTTCCCCATCGACTGGTACGTGATCGACGAGGACAAGGGCTGGGTGGTCTGCCAGGTCGAGAACCGCATGGAGGACCCGGGTGACGGCAGCGTCCACGAGGGCGCCAACATCACGATCCTCCACTACGCCGGCGACGGGAAGTGGTCGTACGAGGAGGACGTCTACAACCCGATGCACTTCGCCACGATGGTGAAGGGGTGGAACGCGGCGGTGGCGGCGGTGACCGCCTCGGGCTGACGACGGGCCGACCGGCGCGGGTCGGGTTCAGATGCCCAGCATCTCGAACGAGACCCCCAGCCGGCCCCCGAACCGCTCGGCCACGGCCTCGGCCCCGCCCCGCAGGAACTGCTCGGGGTCGGGGTCACCCAGGCCGTGCAGGTAGGCGGCGTGGGCCTTCAGCGACTCGACGCCGACGTCGAACGTGTCGGTGACGTCGACCGCGTGGGTGGGGTGCGGGGACGCCACGACGGCGAGGTGCCGCACGCCCGACCACGCCGCGAGTCCGGCGTCGGCGAGGTCGCCGAACACCCAGCGGTTGGCGGCGTCGCGCACGGCGTCGATGGTGGCCTGGCCCGCGATGCGGTGGTCGGCCATGTTGAGGTACCTGCCGCCGTAGGTCTCGCGGTGGTTGGTGGCGAGCACCAGCTCGGGTCGGTGGCGCCGGATCGCGGCCGCGATGTCGTGGCGCAACCCGAGGCCGTACTCGAGCATGCCGTCGGCGTGGTCGAGGAACTCGACGTCGTCGACGCCGACGACGGCGGCGCTGGCCCGCTGCTCCGCGACCCGGACGGGGGCGCACTCGTCGGGTGACATCGTGTCGATGCCCGCCTCGCCCTTCGTGAGCAGCACGTACACGACCGTCTTGCCCGCCCGCGTCCAGGCGGCGACCGCCGCGGCCCCGCCGTACTCCATGTCGTCGGGGTGGGCCATGACGGCCAGGGCCCGCTGCCAGTCGTCGGGGAACGGTCCGAGCAGTGCTGCGGTCATGGTGGCACCTTCCCGTGGGGTCGGGGTCGGTGCCCTGTCTACCGCCGCCGGCGCGGCCGGCCGCGCTACGCCGAGAGCTGTTCGACGAGGCGGCGGGAGATGACCCGGAGGCAGAGCAGCTCGTCGGCGCCCTCGAAGATCGAGAGCACCCGGGCGTCGACGAAGTAGCGGCTGACCGCGTACTCCTCGGCGTAGCCGTAGCCGCCGTGGATCTGCATGGCCTCGCGGGTCACCCACTCGGCGGCCTTGCACACGTAGGCCTTGACCATCGCCGCCTCCATCGTGCCCTCGCCCTTGGCCATCAGGCGGGCCACCGCGTAGCTGAACTGCCGGGCTGCCTGGATCGTCACCGCCATGCGGGCGAGCTTGGCCTTCGTGAGCTGGTACTCGGCGATCGGCTGGCGGAACACGGTGCGGTCGAGGGCGTACTGGCGGGCGTCCTCGTAGGCGGCCTGCATGACGCCGATGGCCCGGGCCGCGGTCTGCAGGCGGCCGTTCTCGAAGCCCGCCATCTGCAGGTAGAAGCCCTTGCCCAGCCCGTCCTCGAGGCCGACGAGGTTGGCGTCGGCGACGAACCAGTCGTCGAGGGCGATCTCGTAGGAGTGCATGCCGCGGTAGCCGATCGTGTCGATCGGGCGACCCTCCATCTTTCCGCCGCCGGGGGCGCCGCCGTCGGCGCCGGCGTCCTGCACGAGCTCGAAGCCGTGGCCGTCGGCCACCTGCTTGGGCACCACGAACAGCGACAGGCCGCGGTGGATCTTCGAGCGGTCCGGGTCGGTGCGGGCCAGCAGCATGAGCACCGTGGCCCGGGCGCCGAACGTGCACCACGTCTTGACCCCGTTGATCAGGTAGCCGCCGTCGGTCTTCGTGGCGGTGACCTTGATGCCGGCCACGTCGGAGCCGAAGTCGGGCTCGGTGACCGCGACGGCCGCCATCTCCTCCGCGGTGGCCAGGCGGGGGAGCCACCGCTGCTTCTGCTCCTCGGTGCCGCCCTTGACCAGCGCCCGGGTGAGGATCTCGGGCCGGGTGATGAGCGAGCCGCCCACGCCGAGCGATCCCCGCGACAGCTCCTCGGTGGCGACGACCATGCCCATGTAGTCGCTCTCGCCCCCGGCGGCGAAGCCGCCGTACTCCTCGGGGACCGACAGGCCGAAGGCGCCGATCTCGGCCAGCCCCGCGATGATCTCCTCGGGGATGTCGTCGTTGTGGCGGTGGATGTGCTCGGCGACCGGGCGGATCTTGTCCTCGGCGAAGCGGCGGAAGGCGTCCTGCACCATCTCGAAGTCGTCGTCGAGGTGCCGGGGGCCGGGGCCGTCGATCGAGGCCAGGAAGGCGGGGTCGCGGTAGGTGGCGACGAACTCGCGGGCGCCGTCGAGGGCGCCGGCGTCGACGCCCCAGGCGGCCTCGCGGCCGTAGACCTTGGCGGCCACGTCGGCGATGGCGTCGGCGGCGAAGGCGACGGTGATGCGCGCCTCCTCGTCGCCCTCGGCCCCGTAGCCGAGCAGCGTGCGCGCCGTCTCGACCGCGGCCGCCGCGTGCGCCAGGTCGTAGGCGACGACCTGGTCGGCCTCGACCGAGCCGGTGGCCGCGAGGTGGGCCAGGCCCCGCTGGACGACGTCGCGGGCGAGATCGACGGCGGAGGCGGCGGCGTTGAGGTCGGGCGCGCTCATGGCGTCTGAAACTAGACGGGCGTCAATGGGCGACCCACGTTCCTGACGGTGTGTCAGGTGTCGGGCGCGAGCCCGGAGGCCCGCTCGCACCGGGGACACCCGGCGTCAGGAGAACGTCGGCTGGCCGAGGCCCGGGCCCGTGCCGACCCCACCCTGCTCCATCAGCTCCAGGAACTCGTCGGTCACGTCGGTGGCGCCGGTGGGGACCTCGATCTCGATCGGCTCGCCGTAGTCGAACATGTCCATGGACATGTCCATCGACATCTCGACGCCCTCGGCGGTGGGGTCGATCTCCGCGAGGCTCTCGATCACCGGGCGCATGTCGAGCTCGAGGGTCACGCGGCGGACGTGGTCGTCGGCGTCGACCCACACCTCGAGCGGCACCTCCATCGCGAGCATGACGTCGAGCACCGCCGACATCTCCTCGTCGGTCGGGCCGCCGCCCGCCGATCCCAGGGCCCCGAGCTGGTCGTCGAACTCGTCGGCGGTGATCCCCTGGGCGGTGAGCATGTCCTCGTAGGTCGACACCGCGCCGAGGCCGTGCGTCTCGACCCCCCGGATCTCCTGGGTGCCGAGGTCCTCGACGTCGCTGCCGCTGGCCGCCATGTCCAGGAACACGTCGGTGCTCACGCCCTGGGCCCCGGTGGTCTGCGCCACCTCGGCCATCGAGAGGCCGGTGAGGTCGACGCTGCCCCACTCGTCGTCGCCGAGGCCGGCGATCTCGGCGAGGGGGCCCAGGTCGTCGGCGGTCGCGCCCTCGGAGTACGCGAGGTCGGCGATCGCGCGGAAGAACGGGGCCTGGACGTAGAGCGTGGTGCCGTCGGTGACCATGGACACGGTCAGGTCGCTGGCGAGCACCTCGCCGGCGCCCATGTCCTCCATCATCGAGCGCATGTCGAGCACCATCGACGAGACGTCGCCGGCGACCTCGCCGGTCATCATCTGGCCGCCGACGTCGAGGTCGGCCTCGCCGGGGGCCCTGCCGTGCATGGTCATGTCGACGGCGACGCGGTACGACTCGCCGTCGGCGCCCCGGGCGACGTCCGCCAGGTAGTCGCTCGTGGCCGCGAACTCCCCGACGCCGCTGCCCGTCGCCCCGTCGGGCGCCGGTGCGCCCTCGGCCGCGGTGGCGTCGTCGGACGTCGTCGCGTCGTCGGGCCCCGCGAGGTCGCCCGCGTCGGAGGCGCACGCCCCCAGGGTCATGAGGCCGGCCACCGCCAGCGCCGCACCGTGTGCCCGCATGGTGTTCCTTCCGCCGCGTCCCATCGGACGTCCCGCACAGTAGACCGACCCCGGCGGCGACATGACGGCGATTCCCTTGCGGTCCGGCGACGGCGCCGACCTGATCCCCTCAGCGCTCCACCAGGTGGAGGAAGGCGTCGGTCACATCGGTCGAGGACGCGGGAGGGCCGACGACGATCGACGGGTCGCCGTGGTCGAACAGGTCGATCGACATGCTGACGCCGCCGAGGTCGGGCATCGGCTCGTCGACCACCGCGCTCGCGGCGTCGAGCAGGTCGTGCATGTCGAGGTCGAGGGCGGACCGTCGCACGCGCCCGTGGTCGTCGATCCACACCTCGACCGGGATCTCGGTGGCGAGGATGCCGTCGACGGCCGCTGCCACCTCCTGGTCTCCAGCCGTGCCGGCTCGGGCCAGCAGGTCCTCGAACCGGCCGCGGACCTCGGCGACGTCGAGGCCCTGCGCCGCGATCATCCGCTCGTAGGTGACGAGGGCGCGCAGGCCGCGCACGTCGGCGCCGTCGATCTCGGTCGTGCCCGTGCTCTCGACGTCGCGGCCGCCTTCGACCATGCGGAGGAAGAGCAGCGGGTCGAGGGTCTCGGCGCCGAGCATCCGTGGCACCTCGGCGGGGGTGAGGCCGGTGAGGTCGACACGGCCCCACCCGTCGCTCACGGCGGCGACGACCGCCGCCGCGGCGGCGAGATCGGCGTCGGTGCCGATGCTGCCGTCGGTGCTGTCGCCGCGGTCGCCGGGGGGCGGAGCGGCCAGGAACGGCATGTGGATGTACGCCACCGACCCGTCGGTGATCGTCTCGGCCGTGAGGTCTCCCGGGGGGAGGCCGGCGTCGCCGGGGTCGGCGCCGAGCGCCTCCTCGATCGGAGGTGCGCCCGCCGCGAGGTCGATCGAGTTGTGCACCCATCCCGCGGCGACCATCCCGGTGACGGCCGGGTCCGCGCCGGACGGGTCGCCTGCCGCCTCCCCGTCGGTGATCGACGTCATCCGCGCCTCGAACCGGAACGAGGTCTGCGTCGAGGCGTGCACGGCCTCCGCCAGCTCGGCACCCGCCTCGCCGGTCGCCGTCGCCGGCGGATCGCCGCCGTCACCGCAGGCCGGGAGCGCCACCACGGCGCCGACCGCGATCGAGAGCACGACGCGCCGGGCTCGCCGGGCGGGGGAGAGGGACTTCGCTGCCATCGGGCTCGCCTTCCGTTGGGTGGGTGCAGGCTCGTCCGAAGTTACTTTGCATACGAAGGTTTTCCACCGCCGGTCGTCGTGGGGCGGGTCTGGCTACCGGGTGGTAATGCTCCGTAGCGTGTCGGCCATGGCAACGATCGACCGCCCGTTCGGCCGCGACCTCGAGGACTTCGAGGTCGGCGACGTCTACCGCCACTGGCCGGGCAAGACCATCACCGAGTACGACGACCACCTGTTCTGCATGATCACCATGAACCACCACCCGCTGCACACCAACAGCTGGTACGCGGAGAACGACACGGTGCAGAAGCAGAACGTGGTGGTGGGCAACCTCGTCTACTCGCTGGTGCTGGGCATGTCGGTCCCCGACGTCAGCGGCGCGGCCGTCGCCAACCTCGAGGTCGAGTCCCTCCGTCACCCCAAGCCCACGTTCCACGGCGACACGATCTACGCCGTCACCAAGGTGCTCGGGAAGAAGGAGACCTCCGACGGCAAGCGGGGCATCGTCACCGTCGAGTCGAAGGGCATCAACCAGCGCGAGGAAGAGGTCTGCGCCTTCACCCGCCGCCTGATGGTGTGGAAGCGCGAGTTCTCGCCGAACCGCCGCTACCCCTACGGCGACGAGGTCTTCGCCGGCGAGTGATCCCGGGCGGGGGCGTCGCTCGCGCTGCTCGCCGTCCCCACCTTGCGCGCCACCGCCAGGTGCCCGCCCAGGTACCCCGCGACGCTGGCGACGGCCATGCCGCCGAGCGCCAGCGCCGCCCCCCACCCGTGCCGCCCCCGTCGGCGGGCGACGTACGACGCCGAGTAGAGGGCCAGGCCCACGGCGTTGCTGTTGGCGTGGACGACGCCGACCCGCTTCGACACGGGGTCGGCGGCCAGCCACTCGGCCATGCCCGTGACGGCGGCCGGCACGGCCGCGAGGTTGCCGGCGCCGAGCAGCCGGGTGGCGACCGGCCGGGCCGCGCGGCCGCCGACGAGGTCGACGAAGGTGGCGCTGGTCCAGAACCCGATGGGGAGGTCGGTCAGGAAGGGGTGGGCGGCGTGGCCCATCCACCGCCCGGTGAGCAGGTCGCGCAGCGGACCGGGCCGGCCCAGCGGGGCGAGCGCCCGCTCGTAGAGGGCGACCGGCCGGTCGAGGCCGTCGGCCTGCTCGACGTGGTGCACGGCGGCGGTGATCGCGTTGCCCATGGGGGAGGCCTGCCCCGGAGCGCCGGGCGGCAGACCCAGCTCTCGCCACTTGTCTGCAACTTGTCTACAATGCGGGCACGACCCACGGAGGACCGCATGGACCATCGCATCAGGGAGGCGGCGCACGGCTTCGACGCCAACGCCGACGCCTACGAGGCCGCCCGGCCGTCGTACCCCGCCGAGGCCGTCGCCCACATCGTCGGCCACGGCGGCATCGGGCCCGGAACCCGGGTGCTCGACCTGGCCGCCGGCACCGGCAAGCTCACCCGGCTGCTCGTGCCGACCGGCGCCCACGTGGTGGCGGTCGAGCCCGTCGCCGCCATGCGCGACCTGCTCGTGGCGGCGCTGCCCGCCCTCGAGGTCCACGACGGCACCGCCGAGGACCTGCCGCTGCCCGACGCCTCCGTCGACGCCGTGACCGTCGCCCAGGCGTTCCACTGGTTCGACGCGCCGGTGGCCCTGGCCGAGCTCGCGCGCGTGCTGCGGCCCGGCGGCCACCTGTTCCTGGCGTGGAACACCCGCGACCGCAGCCACGACTGGGTGCAGCGGTACGGCGACCTGCTCGTCGACGGGCCCGACGCCGAGCGGCCCTACGACAGCTACGACGACGTCGACTACGCCGGCGTCGTGGCCGCCGCCGGCGCGTACACGCCCGTCGAGCTGTGGGAGCACGCCTGGGAGCAACCGATGGACGTCGACCTCCTGGCGGCCCGCGCCGAGTCGACGAGCGTGGTCGGCGCGCTGCCGGGCGCGGACAAGCAGCGGGTGCTCGACCGCGTCCGCCACCTGGCCGGGACGCACCCCGACCTGGCCGGCCGGCCCTGGTTCGGCTTCCCCTACACGACGCGCGTGTACCGCTGCCGGCGCCGGTGACATCCTGCGGGGCGTGAGCGACCATCCCGCCTGGAGCCCCGATCCCCGCGTCGCCCCCGCCGCCGCCCGCTTCGGCGACGACGCCGACCGCTACGACCGGGCCCGGCCGGGCTACCCCGAGACGCTGCTCGACCTGCTGGCGGTGCGGACCGGGCTCGGCGAGGGAACCGCGGTCCTCGACCTGGCGGCCGGCACCGGCAAGCTGACCCGCCAGCTCGTCGCCCGCGGCGCCGACGTCGTGGCGGTCGAGCCGTCGCCCGGCATGCGCGACCGCCTGACCGCCGCCCTCCCCGGCGTGCGGGTCGAGGACGGGACCGCCGAGGACCTGCCGCTGGCCGACGGTGCCGTCGACCTGGTCACCGTCGGGCAGGCGTTCCACTGGTTCGACACCCGGCCCGCGCTCGCCGAGATCCACCGGGTCCTGCGGCCGGGCGGGTGGCTCGCCCTGCTGTGGAACGAGCCGCCCCCCGGCGGGTGGGCGGCCGAGCTGTGGGACCTGCGCCACGAGCTGACCGGGTTCACCCCGGCGTCCTACCCGGGCGACGGCTGGGCCGGCGCCGTCGACGCCGACCCGGGGTTCGGCGACCGGGCCGTGACCCGCGTGACGGTCGAGGTGGCGACGTCGGCGGCCGTGGTGCTCGACGACAGCGCCAGCCGCAGCTACGTGCACGTGCTCGACCCCGACGACCGCACCCGGGTCCTCGAGCGCCTCGCCGACTTCCTGGCCGACCACCCCGAGACGGCCGGACGGGACCGGCTGATCGTCGAGCGCCCGTGCGTGCTGCACCTCGTGCCGCGGGTGGGGTAGCGGTGGGTGGGCCCCCCGCCTCCCGCGGGGAGGCGCTCATGGCGTGGGGAGCCGCGTCCCTGCGGTCGCTGCCGTGGCGGTCGATCCGAGACCCCTGGGCCGTGCTGGTGTCCGAGGTGATGGCCCAGCAGACCGGTGTCGACCGGGTCGTCCCGAAGTACCACGCCTTCCTCGCCCGCTTCCCCGACCCCGCGACCTGCGCCGGGGCCCCGGTGGGCGAGGTGCTGCGGCTGTGGGCGGGGCTGGGGTACAACCGGCGCGCCGTGGCCCTCCACGGGTGCGCGACCGCCGTCGTCGAGCGCCACGGCGGCGCCCTGCCCGACGACCTCGACGCCCTGCTGGCGCTGCCGGGCGTCGGCCCGTACACGGCGCGGGCGGTGCTGGCGTTCGCGTTCGAGCGGCCGGTCGGCGTCGTCGACACCAACGTGGGCCGGGTGCTCGCCCGGTGGACCGGCCGCTCGCTGCGGCCCGCGGAGGCCCAGGCCCTCGCCGACGCCCTGGCCGCCGGCGCCGCGCCCGCGGGCGGCGAGCGGGCCTGGCGGTGGAACCAGTCGGTGATGGAGCTGGGCGGGGCCGTCTGCCGCCGCCGGCGCCCCGAGTGCGGTCGGTGCCCCGTGGCGCGCTGGTGCGGCTGGGCCGAGGACGGCCTGGCTCCGCCCGACCCGGCCGACGGCTCGGCGGGGATGTCGACCGGCCAGCCGCGCTTCGAGGGATCCGACCGCCAGGGGCGGGGCCGGCTGGTGGCGGCGCTGTGCCGCGGCCCGGTGCCGGTGGACGACGTCGCGGCCGTCATGGGCTGGCCCGACGACCCGGCGCGCGCCGACCGGGTCGCGGTCGGCATGCTGGCCGACGGACTCGCCGTCCGGGCCGGCGCCGAGCTGCGCCTGCCGTAGCCGCGGGCGCGTCCGGCCCGCAGCGACGCAGGGCGTGGCGGCGGGCACCGGCGTCGCGCCCGCCGTCCGTATGCTCGCCCGCCATGGGACGCCTGCAGTCGATCCTCGCTCGTGTGACCCGGGCCGGCCGGCGGCGGTCGGCGGGCGCTCCTGCCGACGGCGGTGTGCGCATCGTGTACGCCCCCGCCCGCGACGGCGATCCCGATCCCGGCGAGGTCGTGTGGGCGTGGGTGTCGTACGAGGACGATCCCCGCCAGGGCAAGGACCGGCCGGTGCTGGTGATCGGGTACGAGCGCGACGGCGGACGCCTGGTGGCCGTGCCGCTGAGCAGCCGCGACCACGCCGACCGGCGCGACGCCGGGGAGTGGGTGCCGGTGGGCACCGGCGCGTGGGACCGCGAGCGGCGCGAGAGCTTCGCCGACGCCGACCGCGTGCTGCGGTTCGCCCCCGACGACGTGCGCCGCGAGGGTGCGGCGCTGCCCCGCGACCGGTTCGACGCGGTCGTCGCCAGGGCGCGCGCCCTCGGCCACGTCCGCTGACCCGGCGCGTTCCGGCCGGACCTGGCTAGACGTCCTCGGCGAGGAAGTCGAGGACCCGGCGACCCACCTCGTCGGGCCGCTCGACGTGCAGGAAGTGGCCGGCACCGTCCACCACCTCGACGCGGGACCCCTCGTGCGTGAGGACGCCGGCCGCCAGGGGGGCCAGGTCGGCGCCCATGCAGCCGTCGGTCGCCCCGTGCAGGTACAGCGTGGGCAGCGGCGGCGTGCCGTTGGCCGCGTTCTGCAACGCCACGACCTCGGGGTCGTCGGTCAGCCCGACACCGCCGATCGTGGCCCGGTAGTAGGCGATGGCGGCACCGAGGTTGGCCGGATCGCGCAGGGCGTCCTTGACGTGGGGCAGGTCGTCGGAGGCGTCGTACCCGGGCGACCAGTCGGCCCACAGCCGGTCGATGAACGCGAGGTCGTCCATCGGCACCGCCATGTCGGCCAGCGGCGACTGGAAGAAGAACATGTACCAGGACCTCCGCAGCTGGTCGTAGGAGAAGAAGGCGCTGGTCAGGGTGGCGGGCGGCGGCACGGCCATGGTCACGAGCCGCCGCCACCGCACGTCGGGGTGCTGCACGGCCGAATAGGCCGCCAACGCCCCCCAGTCGTGGCCGACGAGCACCGCGTCGTCGCCGGCACCGAACGCGGTGTGGAGGGCACAGGCGTCGAGGCCCAGGACGCCGGTCTGGTAGTGGCCGTCGTGGGGTACCGTCGTCGGTGCGTACCCCCGCAGCCACGGGGCCACGGCCCTGTAGCCCGCCGCCGCGAGAGAGGGGAGCAGGTGCCGCCACGTCCAGGCCGAGTCCGGAAACCCGTGCAGGCACAGGGCGAGAGGCCGATCGCGGTCGTCGACGTCGCCGGCGGCGAGGTAGCCGAACGTGAGGCCGGCCGCCTCGACCGTTCCCTCGGTGACGGGCGCATCAGCGGTGTCCGACATGGCCGGGAAGCTAACCGACGGCTGCCGGGGGGCGACGCCCCGGCGGCGCCGGTGATTGTGGTCACACCCACCGCTTGCGCGCACAAGCGTTGGGTAACGTCGCTCGGGCGCTCACGGCGCGACGAGGGGAATCATTGCTGAACGTCTCCTTCTTCGGTGTGCGGGGCTCGACCCCGTGTCCCTGCGACGAGAACCGCCGCTACGGCGGCAACACCTCGTGCGTGCAGCTCGACGCGCCGGGCCACGATCCGATCGTGCTCGACCTCGGTACCGGCCTCCGCCAGCTGGGCCGCACGTTGCCCACCGACGGGTCGTTCCGGGGGTCGGCGCTGGTCACCCATATGCACTGGGACCACGTGCAGGGCCTGCCGTTCTTCGCCCCGATCCTGGCGCCGGGCGCCAGGCTCGACATCTACGGCCCGCCGCAGGAGGCCGGCTCGCTGGCCGACGCCTTCCACCAGTTCGTGCGCCCGCCGTTCTTCCCCGTGACGGTCGAGGAGCTCTACGGCCAGATCGACTTCCACGACGTGACCGACTGCGACGTCGAGATCGACGGCGCCAAGGTGCGGGTCCGGCCGGTGCCGCACGTCGGCGCGAACAACGGCTACCGGGTCGAGGTCGGCGGGGCGGTGGTGGCGTACCTGGCCGATCACCAGATGCCCCACGACGGCAACCACGCGGTCAGCGACGCGGTGCTCGAGCTGTGCGACGGCGCCGACCTCGTCATCCACGACGCCCAGTACACCGCCGACGAGTTCGCCGAGAAGTACTACTGGGGGCACTGCACGGTCGACTACGCCGTGTTCGTGGCCCAGGAGGCGGGGGCCAAGCGCCTGGCGATGTTCCACCACGACCCCGCCCACGACGACGACACCGTCGACTCCCTCCTGGCCCACGCCCGGCAGGTGGCCGAACCGTCCGGCCTCGAGGTGCTGGCGGCGTCCGAGGGCCTCACCGTCTCGTTCGGCGGCTGACGCCGTCGATCGGGCCGGCGGCGTGCGCCGGCACCGGTCGGCCCGTTGCGGGGCCCGTCGGCCGTCCCCGCGACGCCCCCGAGCGCCCGCCGCCGACGGCCCCGCAGATATCTGACGGTGTGTCATCTGTCGCTAGGGTGCCGGGTGTGAGCAGCGGATCCTCGGCCTCGCCGGCCATCGACCACGCCCGGTTCCGCCAGGTCCTCGGGCACTTCCCGACCGGGGTCACCGTGGTGACCGCCAGGGGCGCCGACGGCCCGGCCGGCCTGTGCGTGGGCAGCTTCGCCTCGGTGTCGCTCGACCCGCCGCTGGTGGCGTTCTTCGCGGGCAAGTCGTCGACGACGTGGCCGGCCATCGAGGCCGCAGGCCACTACTGCGTGAACATCCTCGCCGACGACCAGGAGGAGGAGGCCCGGGTGTTCGCCGGCAAGGCCGACGACAAGTTCGCGGGCATCGGCTACCGGCCGTCGGTGGTCACCGGCGCGCCGGTGCTGCACGACGTCCTGGCGTGGATCGACTGCGAGATCGAGGCCGTCCACGAGGCGGGCGATCACTGGATCGTGGTCGGCCGCGTGCTCGACCTCGAGATCGGTCACGAGGGCGGTCCGCTGGTCTTCTTCCGGGGCGGGTTCGGCCGCTACTCGAGCTGAGGCGCCGTGCCGATCTACGCGCTGGGCGAGCGCGAGCCGACGATCGACCCGGCGGCGTACGTCCACCCCGACGCCGTGCTCATCGGCGACGTGCGCCTCGGACCCGAGTCGTCGATCTGGCCCGGCGCCGTGCTGCGCGCCGACGGGGCGCCCATCACCGTCGGCGCCCGCACGTCGATCCAGGACGGGTCCGTCCTCCACGTCACGCCGGTGCACGCCACCACCGTGGGGGCCGAGTGCGTGATCGGGCACCTCGTCCACCTCGAGGGGTGCACGATCGAGGACGGGTCCCTGGTCGGGTCGGGGGCGGTGGTGCTGCACGACGCCGTCGTCCGCACCCAGGCGCTGGTCGGCGCCGGCGCCGTGGTGTCGGGTGGCGTCGAGGTGCCGTCGCGGGCGATGGCGCTCGGGATCCCCGCCAGGATCCGGCCCGACGCGGTCGATCCCGACACGATGATCCGCATCGGCATGCTCAGCTACGTCGAACGCGGCGCCCACTACCGCGAGCAGCTCCGCCGCCTCGACTGACGCCACGCCGAGGTGCGTTTCCCCCGCGAGATCGGGCGCCCCGGCGCCCGATCTCGCGGGGGAAATCCTCGGTGGGGTGGCAGGGTGGGTCGATGGAGCTCCGGCGGGTGTGCGTGTTCTGCGGGTCGTCCGACGGGGCGCGGCCCGAGTACCTCGACGCCGCCGGCGCGCTCGGCCGCACCTTGGCGCGCCGCGGCGTCGGGCTCGTCTACGGCGGGGCGCACGTCGGGCTGATGGGCCGCGTGGCCGACGCCTGCCGAGAGGCCGGCGGCGAGGTCACGGGCGTCATCCCCGAGCGACTCGTCGACGCGGAGGTCGCCCACACCGACCTCGACGACCTGCGGATCGTGGGCTCGATGCACGAGCGCAAGGCGCTCATGGCCGACCTGTCCGACGGGTTCGTGGCCCTGCCGGGCGGCTTCGGCACGCTCGAGGAGTTCTGCGAGGTGCTCACCTGGAGCCAGCTCGGCCTGCACCCCGTGCCGAAGCCCTGCGGGCTGCTCGACGTCGCCGGGTTCTACCGACCGCTCGTCGAGCTGTTCGACCGGGGCGTCGCCGAGGGGTTCATCCGCGAGGTGCACCGGGGCCTCGTGCTGGCCGGCGACGACGGCGAGGCCCTGCTCGACGCGCTCTCGGCGTGGACGCCCCCGCCCCCGGTGCGCAAGTGGGTCGGGTGAGCGCCGGGCGTGGCCGGGGGCGCCGGGGCGGCCCCGCGTGAGGGTCCGTCGCGTCGGCGGCCGACCCGTCGGGGCGGCGACGCTCGCGCTGGTGGCGGTCGGGGGCCTGTGCATCGGGGTGGGCGCGGGCCTGATGATCGCGTCGGCCCTCGGCGTCACGTCGTGGGACGTGCTCACCACCGCGGTCGCCGACCGCGCCGACGTGTCGGTGGGGGTGGCCGGTGCCCTGCTGAGCATCGCCGTCTACGTGGCGTGCGCCCCCTTCGGGCGGCTGCCGGGCTGGGGCAACCTCGTGCTGCTGTTCGGCGTGTCGGCCGCGGTCGACGCCACGCTCGCGCTCGTCGACCAGCCGGGCCCGTGGGCCGGTCGCGTCGGCCTCTACGTGGTCGGGGTGCCGCTCGTCTGCCTCGGGGTGGCCCTGATCGTGCAGGCCGACATCGGGGTCGGCCCGCTCGAGATGGTCATGCTCGTCGCCACCGACCGGTCGGTGCCGCTCGTGCGCGCCCGCGTCGTCATCGAGGTGACGACCCTCGCCGTGGGGTGGGTGCTCGGCGGCGCGCTCGGGTTGGGGACGGCGGCGTTCGCGCTCGCCGCAGGCCCGCTGATCGCCGGGTGGTTGCGCCTGCTCGGCCCAGGACGTGCCCGAGCCGAGGAACTCGAGCCCGGCTCAGGACGTGCCCGAGCCGAGGAACTCGAGCCCGGCGACGGGCAGGTTCCTCAGGACCATGAACGTCACGAGCACGACCGCGCCGACGACGAGCGCCCACCGGGGCGGGCGTAGGGGCCGCACCTGCCGGCCGAACAGGGGCGCGATCACGGTCAGCCCCGCGTAGGCGAGGATCGCCAGCAGGAACGGCAGCAGCAGGTTGTGGTCGAGCGCCCCGACGACGTCGCCGTGCAGCAGGTCGTGGGTGCCCCGCAGGCCGCCGCACCCGGGGCAGTCGAGCCCGAGCAGCGTGCGGCTCGGGCAGGGCGGGAACACGCCCGGCCCACCACCCGGATCGCCGATGCCGACGTAGGCGACGGCGGCGAGGCCGGCGGTCACGGCGGCGACGCGTCGCCACGCCGAGGCGGGGGTCGGTGCGCCGCCCGGGCGGCCGCCGGTGCCGGGTGCGGGTGCGGACGGCTCGGGCCCGGGACGCGGGTCGGTCGACCGCGCTGGGGGGAGGGGAGGCCCCGCGACCGTGTCCATCGACCGTCACGGTAGTGGACGCCTGCGGTGGTCCGGGGTGCCACCGCAGGCATCGCGCCCCGGGCCGGGGGGGTCGGTGCGGGCTCGTGCCGTGCCAGGCACCGCACTAGGTTCGTCGGATGGACGTCGGACGCGTCGGCATCTGGACCGGTCAGCTCGACCTGCAGTCGGCCGCGCAGGCCCGTGAGGTGGCCGCGGAGCTCGACGAGCTGGGCTACGGCACGCTGTGGGTCCCCGAGGCCGTGGGCCGCGACGCCCTCAGCCACGCGGGCCTGCTGCTCGACGCCACCCGGCGCCTCGTGGTCGCCACCGGTGTCGCCAACATCTACAACCGCCTCCCCGGCGTGACGGCGATGGCGCAGCGCCTGCTCGCCGACGACTCGGGCGGGCGGTTCCTCCTGGGTCTCGGCGTGAGCCACCAGCCGATGGTCGAGGGCATGCTCCACCAGGACTGGGGCAAGCCCTACTCGTACATGCGGTCCTACCTCGACGGCCTCGACGGCGCGTTCACGGTGTCGCCCGCGCCGGCCGAGGAGCCGCCGCGGGTGCTGGCTGCGCTCGGTCCGAAGATGCTCGAGCTGGCCGCGGCCCGGGCGTGGGGGGCCCACACCTACTTCGTCCCGGTCGAGCACACCTCGGTCGCCCGCGGGCACCTGGGCGAGGGCCCGATGCTGCTGGTCGAGCAGGGCGCCGTGCTGGCGACCGATCCCGAGGTCGCACGCGACGCCGCGCGCAAGCACATGCGCATGTACCTCACGCTGCCCAACTACGTGAACAACCTGCGCCGGCTCGGCTGGGGCGACGACGACCTCGGCGACGGCGGCAGCGACAGGCTGGTCGACGCACTCGTCGCCTGGGGCGAGCCCGAGGCGATCGCCGCCCGTGTGGCCGAGCACCTCGACGCGGGGGCCGACCACGTGTGCCTCCAGGTGCTCGACCAGGACGTCACGAAGCTGCCGCTCGACGAGTGGCGCACGCTGGCACCGGCCGTCCTCGGCTGACACGCCCGCCGCCTCCCGCTCGTCCGGGCCAGTCAGACCTCCCGCTCGTCCGGCCCGTCCGGACGGGCCCGGCAGCGACGTCGCGCCGCGGGGTCAGCGGGCGCCGGGCCGTCGGGCCAGGTGGGCAGGTGTGTGCCGGGCCGGCCAGGGGCGACGGCGGCCCCGCCCCGCGCCCACCAGCCAGGTGCCGGCGGCCAGCAACCCGGCGGCCGCGACGGCGGCGGCCGCCACGTCGGCCCCGGTGCGGGGCAGCCGGCCGCGGCTCGTTCCGCCGCCGGACCCGGTGGCCGCGCCGCCTCCGCCTCCGCCAGCCGGCGGCGGCGCCGGGCGGGGCGGGTTCGGGTCGCACACCGGGTCGGCGGGCGGATACACCTCGGCGGTCGCCACGGTGGGGTTCACCACGACCTGCACGACCGTGGCCGGGCGCAGATCGGCGCCGGGCGCGTTGGGATCCTCGATCCAGGTGCCGTCGGGCCGCAGCGTCCACCCGGGCCAGTCGGTCGGGTTGCCGGCGGCGTCCACCGCGGCTCCCGGCCACAGCAGCGATCCGACGAGCTGGTCGACGGGGATCGCCGACGTCGCGCTCGGGGGTCCGGTCGGGGCCCCGTTGTTCCACGTCGCCACGCTGAACCAGTTGACGGTGGCCACGGTCGGCGTGAACCCGACCGCCCCGATCGCGTAGTCGAGGAAGGGCAGGTTGTTGCGACACACCCCGGCCGCAGTGAGCGTCACGGCCTTGACGGGCGTGGTCTCGGTCGAGGTGTTGTCGTCCGGCGTCCCGTCGGGGCCGTCACCCGTCACGGTCGTGGTGTTGACGATGGCCGCCGGCGGCACGGCGGGGTCGGGCTGGGGGAGCGGGCCGACCGTGACGGTGAGCGAGATCGTCACCGACGCCCCGGGCGCCAACGGCCCGGGGAAGGCGGCGGTCAGCCTGCCGCCGAACCCACCGGCGTCCTGCCCGGTCACGCCGACCGTCCAGCCGGCGGGCGCCACGATCGACGCGGGGTCGACGGCGAGCGTCGAGGGGATCACGTCCGACACCACCACGGTGGTGGCCGGACCGGGCCCGGCGTTGCGGACCGTGATGTCGTAGTCGAACGTGTCGCCGGTGCCGACGACGACGTTGCGGTCGTCCGTCGTGCCGGTGACCCGGTGCAGCTTCTCGATCTGGAGGTCGAACGGCAGCGGGCGGTTGGTCGCGGTGCAGGTCACCGCGGTGTCCAGCGGCACGACCACGGTGGCGCCGGTCAGCGTGCCCCCGGTGCACGCCCACGAGACGAGCTCGTACCCGGCCGGGCCGGCTTCACCGAGGGCGTAGCTGCCGGCGCCGACCTCGGCGTCGGTGACCGCGGGGTCGCCGCTGGGGCCGGAGATCGGCGTGGGGCCGGTGGCGGTGAGCGTCCACTCGTCGGGCTGCACGGGCGACCCGGCGGGCTGGTCCAGCGCCTTGACGAGCGTGAGCGTGGGGGCGATGTCGTCGTTGACGATCGTGCAGGTCGCCGTCTCGCCGAACCCCAGCGTCACCTGGTCGCCCGCCTGGATCCCGCCCACGCACGCCCACGCCGACGCCTCGTAGCCGTCGGGACCGGATTCGGCCAGCGTGTAGGTGCCGACGTCCACGGGGGCGTCCGTCACGGCCGGGTCCCCGCTCGGTCCGCTGATGGTGGTGGTGCCGCCCGCGGCCGACAGCACGAAGTCGGCCGGGCCGGCGGTGCCGCCGTCGTCGTTGGTGACGGTCTTGACCAGCGTCAGGCGCGGTGCCAGCGGCGTGGGATGGGTGGTCGAGCAGTCGGCGGACCCGGCGCCGCACGTCGTGGGGGGCACGGCGGCGTCACCGGTGGCGACGTTGCGCAGCGTGGCCCCGAAGGAGGAGGCGCCGACCGTGACCGCGTACGAGACCGTGGCCACCTGGTTGGCGGCGAGGCTGGGGATGGTCCACTCGAGGGATGTCCCGGTGAGCTGGGCCGTGCCCGCGCTGGCGACGATGCTGCCGCCGACGAGCGTCGCGTCGTCGAGGACGTCGTCGAGGTCGTCGGTCACGTCGATGCCCGTCACCGTGGCGTTGCTGGTGTTGGTGGCCGTCAACGTGTAGGTGACCTGCCCCCCCGGGACCACGGTCGTCCCGCTCGTCGGGGTCGACGACTTCGCCAGCGTCCACGACGGCGTGGCCGCGTTGGTGGCCGTGCACGTCACGGCCGCGGCGAGCGGGATGGTCACCGTGGTGCCGGCGAGCGGGGCGCCGGTGCAGCTCCAGCCGGCGAGCTGGAAGCCGTCGGGGCCCGACTCGGTCAGCGCGTAGGCCCCGGCCGACACGGTCGCGGCGGTCACGGCCGGGGAGCCGGTGGCGCCCGTGATCGGCGTCGGTCCGGTGGCCGTCAGCGTCCAGGCGGTGGGGAGCACGGGCGACGTCGGGTCCTGGACCAGCGACTTCACGAGCGTGAGCGTGGGGGCGATGTCGTCGTTGACGATCGTGCACGTCGCCGAGTCGCCGTAGTCGAGGGTGAGGCTCGCCCCGGTCAGCGTGCCGTCGGTGCAGGCCCACGGGCCGGCCGTGTAGCCGGCGGGTGCGGCGGACTCGGCCAGGGCGTAGGTCCCGGGCGCGACCGCGACGTCGGTGACGGCCGGCGTGCCGCTGGCTCCCGTGACGGTGGTCGGGCCCGTCGCCGAGAGCGTCCAGGCGCCGGCCGCGGCCGTGCCCCCGTCGTCGTTGGTCACCTGCTTCACCAGCGTCAGCCGCGGCGGCGTGAGCACGGCGTTGACGACGGTGCACGTGATGGCGTCGAGCGGCGCCACCGTGACCTCGAAGCCGGTGGGCCCGGACCGGGTCGTGGGGACGGCGGCGCCCTCGCGCGTCGTGCACGTCGCCACCTCGCCCGACGGCTGGACCACGATCTCGAAGCCCGGCTGCGCGGTCTCGGTGAGGGTGATCACCCGCTCCGGGTCGGTCGGCGTGGTGAAGTCCGTCTGGAACGAGACGGTCCCGCCCGACTGCGTGGTGGCGCTGGCGGGGGTGACCCCCGTGCCCGCGGACGTGAACGTCCAGCCGGCCCCCGGGGAGGTGGTGCCGTCGGAGGCGCGGATCACCTTCTTGAGCGTGACGAGGGCGTCGCAGCTGCCGCTGGCCAGCTCGCGCAGCGCGGCGCCGAGCTCGGCGAAGTTGGTGAGGAAGTAGTCGACGTTCTCGGTGGGTCCGGAGATCGCCTGCAACCGCTGCACCGAACCCGGCGAGGCGCCCGTGCCGATGCCGACGGCGACGATCCTGGTGGGCACGTCCTTCAGGACGTTCGCCGAGGCCACCGCCGAGTCGACGTCGATCTGGTCGACGCCGGTGCCGAAGTCGCTGTTGCCGACGGGGACGCCCGGGTTGCCGGGGATGCCGTGGGCCGTGGGGTCGCCGTCGGTCAGGAACAGGACGCCGTCGTACTCCTGGCCCGAGTCGGTCACCTGGCCGAGGCCGCGGTCCCAGTTCGTGCCGCCGTTGGCGGATGCGGGCCGGGTCAAGCCGTTGATCTTGGCCCGTGCGGCGGTGGCGCCGGCGCCGGTCGCCACGGTCTGGAACACGAGCGGGGCGTTGGCGGCCGAGGTGTTGGCGGGGGCGAACGTGGCGAAGTTGAACACGCCGATGTTCGACGGCGTGCCCTCGAGGGCGGTGACGAAGCCGCTGGCGGCGGACTTGAGCTGCGCCAGCTCGGTGTCGTCGATCGAGTTGGACAGGTCGATCACGATGGCGATGTCGAGGCCGCACTGGTTGTTCGGCTCCAGCGCCGGGTTGATCCGGGGCGGCCCCACCGGGATGAAGGCGTTGGGGTCGGGCTCGTCGATCGGCGGGGTCTGGGCACCCGCCGGTGCCGCGGCGTTGCCCAGCGTGGCGACCGCAGCCGCCAGGACCAACCAGACGAGCGTGCCGCCGATGGCGCGCCGGCGGCCGGTGGGACGCTGAGACATGGCCACTCCCTGTGGTGCTGCGACCCCGTGGTGCGAATGAATACCGCTCGACACGGCCGAGCGAAAGGGGTGGCGACGTCGCCACGTGCGGCGCGGTATTGGGTTTCCGGCACGCCGCACCGCCCGGTAGACTTGACCCACGGGTCAAGTTCGAGGGGGCCACGCGAGCGGATGAAGCGCAGAAACGGCCGGCGCGACGACGCCGTCGACACCGGCACCACGTCCACGTCCACGTCCACCTCCGCCGACGGGGCCGATCTCGGCCTCGACGACCCGCTGCTGTCGGGCACATCGACCTCCGCCCGCCGGGGCTGGCGGCTGATCGGCCGGCTCACCCGCGAGCGGCGGACCGGCATCGCCCTCGGGGTGGTGGTCGGCCTCGCCTGGACCGCGGCCAAGGTCAGCACCGGCCTGCTCGTGCGCAACGCGGTCGACGAGGGCATCGTCGCCGACGACACCGGCGCCCTGCGGCAGTGGGCCCTGATCCTGGGGGCGGTGGCCATCGCCTCGGCCACGTTCACCGGGCTGCGCCGCTACGTGGCCTTCCGCGAGGCCCGCTGGGTCGAGGCCAGCCTGCGCGACCGGCTCTTCGCCCACCTGCAGCGGCTGCACTTCTCGTTCCACGACCAGACCCAGACCGGCCAGCTCATGAGCCGGGCCAACACCGACCTGCAGCAGGTGCAGGCGTTCGTGGTGATGATCCCGCTGACGATCTCGAACGCGGTCACGGTGCTGGCGGTCACGGTCATCCTGTTCACGATCGACCCCGTGCTCACCCTGCTGGCGCTCGGGTCGCTGCCGTTCCTCAACGTGCTGGCCACCCGGTTCTCGCGTCGGCTGTTCCCCAGCGTCATGGGCATCCAGCGCGAGTCGGCCGAGCTCGCCGCCGTCGTCGAGGAGTCGGTGGCGGGCGTGCGCGTCGTCAAGGGCCTGGGTGCCGAGTCGGTGCAGGCCCACCGCCTCGCCGCCGAGGCGCAGGACGTCTACGACGAGTCGATGCGGGCGGCCCGCACGCGCGCCGCCTTCCTCCCCGGCCTCGAGCTGCTGCCGAACATCGGGCTCATCGCCGTGCTCGGCTACGGCGGCCACCAGGTGCTGAACGGCAACCTCACCCTCGGCACGCTGGTGATGTTCAACGTCTACATCGCGATGCTCATCTGGCCGCTGCGCATGCTCGGCATGATCGTCGCCCAGGCCCAGCGCGCCGCCGTGTCGGCCGAACGGGTCGACGAGGTGCTGTCGACCGAGCCCGCGGTGCAGGACCCCGCCCGCCCGGTCGAGCTCCCCGCCGGCGGCGGAGAGGTCGAGTTCCGCGCCGTGCGGTTCGGCTACGGCCGGCCTGCGCCGGTGCTCGACGGGTTCGACCTGCGCGTGGCGCCGGGGGAATCGGTGGCGCTCGTGGGCGCCACGGGGTCGGGCAAGTCGACCGTCGCCCGCCTGATCCCCCGCTTCTACGACGTCGAGGCCGGCGCGGTCGCCATCGACGGCGCCGACGTGCGCGAGCTGCGCCTCCGCGACCTGCGCCGGGCGGTCGGGATCGTGTTCGAGGACACGTTCCTGTTCAGCGACACCATCGCCGCCAACATCGCCTTCGCCGACCCCGACGCCCCGCACGACGCCATCGAGCGCGCCGCCCGCCTCGCCGGGGCCCACGAGTTCATCAGCGAGCTGGCCGAGGGGTACGCCACCGCCATCGGCGAGCGCGGCTACTCGCTGTCGGGCGGCCAGCGGCAGCGCATCGCCATCGCCCGGGCGATCCTGGCCGACCCGCGCGTGCTCATCCTCGACGACGCCACCTCCGCCGTCGACCCCACCAAGGAGCACGAGATCCGCGACGCGCTGACCGAGGTCATGCGTGGCCGCACCACGATCGTGATCGCCCACCGGCCCGCGACCATCGCCCTCGCCGACCGCGTCGTGCTGGTCGAGGGCGGCCGGGTCGTCGCCACCGGCACGCACCACGAGCTGCTGGCCCGCGAGGCCCGGTACCGCACGGTGCTGGCGGCCGCCTCCGCCGCGGTGGCGGCCGACGACGGACACCACGAGCCCGACGGCGGCGAGGCGAGCGCCCTCGACGGCGACGCCACCGGCGCCGGCTCGACGGTCAGGAGCAGCGCCTGATGTGGATGCAGGGAGGGGTCAGCGAGGAGGACCGCCTCGACCGCCCGGCCGCCGGGCGGGTGATCGTCCGCACCGCCCGCATGCTGCGCCCGCAGGCACGGCGGGTGGCCGCCGCCCTCGTGATGGTCGTCGTGTGGACGGGCACCGTGCTCGCCGGCCCCTACCTCGTCAAGTACGGCATCGACCACGGCATCACCGACCGCGACTCCGGGGCCCTCAACACCGCGGTCGTCGCCTACGTCGTCGTGGCGCTGCTGGCCTACGTCACCTACCGGGTGCAGATCACGCTGATCAGCCGCGTCGGCGAGGAGTTCCTGCGCCGCCTGCGCATCCGTGTGTTCGACCACCTGCAGAGCCTGTCGATGTCGTTCTACGACCGGTCCAAGGCCGGCGTTCTCGTCTCGCGGATGACGTCCGACGTCGACTCGCTGTCCGAGCTCATCCAGATGGGCCTGACGATGTTCGTGTCGAACGCGCTGCTGCTCGTCGTCTCGCTGTTCGTCCTCACGTTCGTGTCGTGGCAGCTCATGCTGGTCTGCGCCATCGCCCTGCCGCCCGTGATCCTCGCCAGCATCAAGTTCCAGCGCGACTCGAACGTCGCCTACCTCGAGGTGCGCGACCGCATCGGCACCACGCTCTCGCACCTCCAGGAGGGCATCGCCGGGGTGCGGGTCGTGCAGGCCTTCGCCCGCGAGGACGTCGAGGTCGAGCGGTTCGAGAGCGGCAACCGCGACCTCTACGACAGCCACATGCGGTCGGTGCTGATCTCGGCCTGGTACCTGCCGGTCATCGAGCTGGCGGGGTGGGGCACCACCGCCCTCACCCTCGGCTTCGGCGGCTGGTGGGTGCACGAGGGCATCCTGACGGTCGGCACCGTCGCCTTCTTCGTGCTGGCCCTGTCGAACCTGTTCGAGCCGGTGCAGCAGCTCAGCCAGCTGTTCAACATGGTCCAGTCCGCGGGGGCGGGCCTGCACAAGCTGTACGAGCTGCTCGACGAGCCGGTCGAGGTGGCCGAGCGCCCGGGGGCCGTGGACCTCCCCGACGCCGGCGCCGTCGAGGTCGAGGGCGTGTCGTTCGCCTACGGCGACGGTCCGCCGGTGCTGCACGGGGTCGACCTGCACATCGCCGCGGGTGCACGTCTGGCGCTGGTCGGTCCCACCGGTGCCGGCAAGTCGACGCTGGCCAAGCTCGTCGCCCGGCTCTACGACCCGACGGTCGGGACGGTGCGGTTCGGCGGCGTCGACCTGCGCGACGCGACGCTCGACTCGCTGCGCGGGCGCATCGTCGTGATCCCCCAGGAGGGGTTCCTGTTCAACGGGTCGATCCGCGACAACGTGCGGCTGGCCCGGGCCGACGCCACCGACGACGAGGTCGACGACGCCCTGCGGGCCGTCGGCGCCTACGACCGGTTCGCGTCGCTGCCCGCCGGCCTCGACACCGAGGTGCGCGAGCGCGGCAGCCGCCTGTCGGCGGGCGAGAAGCAGCTCGTGTCGCTGGCGCGCGCCGCGCTGGCCGATCCGGCGCTGCTGGTGCTCGACGAGGCCACCTCGAGCCTCGACCCCGGCACCGAGGCGTTGGTCGAGGCGGCCGTCGACCGCCTGCTCGACGGGCGCACGGTCGTGGTCATCGCCCACCGCCTGTCGACGTCGGAGCGCGCCGACCTCGTGGGCGTGGTCGACGGGGGCGAGCTGGTCGAGCTGGGGACCCACGACGATCTCGTCGCCCGGGGCGGCGCCTACGCCCGGCTCTACGCCACGTGGGTGGCGGGCACCTCGGGGGCGCCGGCCGCCCCCACCCTCGCCGACTGACCCCCGCTGCAGCGCGGCGACCGCATCGCGTCGGCGCCCCCGGCGCCCGGCCCGCCGGCCGATCGGCCGATCGGCGCCGTCGATCGGCGGTGTCGCGTCACGGGCGGACGGGTACATCTGAGGGAGGGGCAGGGGGCAGCCGGCCGTATCGCCACACCAGGTGGCCGCCGGACGCGGACGGCGACAAGGAGGCGAGATCGTGCTGCGCATGCGACCGAACGAGACCGACAGCGGCGGCCGGCGGGGCGGCGGCGGGCGCCTCGTCACCGCCCTCGCGGTCGTCGGCGCCGGAGCGGTCCTGCTGCTCTTGCTCAACGGCACGTTCTTCGACCTGCCCGACTGGTTCGACGGCGGCCGGAGCGACCCTGCGCCCCGCGGCTCGGTCACGTACAAGGGCCAGCAGGCCCGCACGGCGTCCGAGCGGTTCCTGGTCGACATCGGCGACGGCGAGGCGATCGTCGAGGTCAAGGCCAAGCAGAACTGGGACCGCCACGGGTGGCTCATCGACGGCGACTTCCAGTCGACCAACGGCACGTCGAGCGTGTCCGACCCCGCGGACGGTGACCGGCCGGCGAGCCTGCGCGTGGCGATCGACTACTGCGCCGACGGCACGATCACGACGACCACGGCGAACGACGACGGGCAGATCGTCGCCGTCGCCTTCGAGATGGGGTCGATCGTGGTGTGCGACACCACGCTCGAGCACACGGCCGAGAACGACGCCGCCTTCCGCCAGGACGACACGCCCGCCGACTTCCACGGCAACTTCGTGAGCTTCGTGTCGCGGGCCGCCGAGGTGACGGCCGCCGCGTCGGCCTGCCCGCGCGAGGAGCTGGACGAGTTCCGCACCGACGAGTACCGCGCCTTCGCCGTCGACCGGCTGGCCGAGCGCTACAACATCCCCGCCGACGACGTCGACGTGACCGTGGGCGAGGTCGGCGCCTCCGACGACGAGACCCGCGACGCCCTGCAGTCGGCCCTCGACCGGGTGACGTCGATGCAGGACCCGGACGACCCCGACGTGCACTACGAGGCGCTGTCGATCCAGTACCTGGCCGGCGACGGCGAGGCCGTGACCGACTCGTGCTACGTCGACGCCGGGGCCCGCGACCTCGACAGCCTGGGCACGCCGCCCGACGCGTGATCGGTCCGGGAGGTGGGCCGGCTGGTCTCGGCGTCGGAGCCGTCCCGTCGAGCGGCACCGCGCCCTCCGGACGAGCGGTGCCGCGCCGTCCGGTCGGGCGGCGGAGCCGTCCCGTCGAGCGGAGTCGCGCCGTTCGGTCGAGCGGCGCCGCGCCGCCCGGTCGGGCGGCGCGGCAATGACGTGCGCCCACGGCCTCTCGAGGCGATGACGTGCGGGCGCCGCACGCGATCGCCTCGAGAGCTCGCATGAGCGAGTCATCGCCTCGCCCTGCACGGCCGCGAGGCGGCGAGCAGGCCGTCCCGGCCTGACCGTCCCGCGGACGGTGAGGTCGAGCTCGCCCGGGCACGGCCATGACCTCGCAGGTCATCGCTTCGGTTCCCTCGCTCCGTCAGAGTCGGTGTCAGCGAGACGCACCCGCACCGTCCAACCGCACACGCCGATCCGGAGGGATCCGATGTCCGCCTACGCGATGGCCCACCTGTACGACCCCGCCCCCCACCCCGAGGTCGTCGAGTACATCGAGACGATCCAGGACACGCTCGACCCGTTCGGCGGCCGGTTCCTGGTCCACGGGCCCGAGGTCACCGTGTTCGAGGGCGAGTGGCCGGGCACGGTCGTGATCATCGAGTTCCCCGACCGGGACGCTGCGGTCCGCTGGTACGAGTCGCCCGCCTACCAGGCGATCCTGCCCCTCCGCACGAAGAACATCGACGGCACCGCGCTGGTGGTCGACGGCGTGCCCGAGGGCTACGACCCCCGGGCCACGGCGGCGGTCATGCGGCGCATGCTGCCCAGCCCCGAGTCGGGCGGCGGCGCCTCCAGCGCCGCCTGACCCGGGGGCGCTCTCCGGGGGACCGGACGTCCGGGGCCGGCGCGGGTGGCGCCGGCTCCGGCGCGTGTTGTCACGGGTTCCGGCCTTCTCGGTGACGTTGTGGTTGGTGGGCCACCGCAACGTGGCGGAGATGGCGCGTGTGGCGCTGGCGGACCCGGGCGCCGCCGGCGGGTCAGGGTTGTCCGGGGCGGTTGTCCCGGGGGTTGTCCGGTTCCCGCCTTCTCGGT
>Ga0111538_10000576_pt1 | contig 49430 bp, 46 predicted proteins | sample SoiMethybrSBSTD1_FD_79669 | JGI IMG/M metagenome (GOLD analysis project Ga0111538, IMG submission 79669) | Bulk soil microbial communities from a Populus tree surrounding site in Tennessee, USA - Soil MetaG P. TD hybrid SBSTD1 (version 2)... | ecosystem: Environmental > Terrestrial > Soil >... | reverse complement strand
CGGAACCCTCGGAACCTCCGGAACCGTTCAGACCACAGCGCGCGCTGCAGGCGCGCGATCGCTCAGACACTCGGCGACGCGCGTGAGCGCTTGCTCGAGACCGGCGCGCGTGCGCGGTGTCCCGAGACAGAGGCGCACTGCCTTCGGATGGTGATCGCCAACGGCAAACTCGGACGAGGCGTTCAGCACCACACCGCGCGAGCGTGCCTGCGCGACGAAGCCGTCCGACGACCACCGCGCCGGCAGCGACAGCCAGACGTGATGACTGAGCGGATGCGTTTGATACCGCTCGCCGGCGAGCAGGCGCTTGGCCATGATCTGCCGCGCCGCTCCCTCGTGCCGCTTCCACTCGGCGATGCGCGCCGCGGTTCCGTCCTCAATCCAGCCGCTGAGGAGATCGGCTCCGATCGGCGACGTGCTGATCATGGTCGTCCACACTGCGCCCGCGATCTTGTCGAGGAATGCAGCCGGCGCCACCACGCAGCCAAGCCGCAGGCCGGGAAACAAACTCTTCGAGACGCTGGTCACGAACACTGTGCGCTGCGGAATCAGCGGCGCCAACGGCGTCCGTTCGGGCGACAGGAAACCATAGGTGTCGTCCTCGACGACGATCAGCCGATGCTTGTCCGCTATCGCCGCCACTAGCCGGCGGCGGCGTTCGGACATCACCGCCGACGTCGGGTTCTGCATACGCGGCATGCAGTAGAGGACGCGCGCGCGCGTCGAGCGGCACGCCGTTTCGAGCGCATCGGGACGGATCCCTTCGCCGTCCATCGGGATGCCCCGCACCTTGAGATGCATCTGCTGCGCGATCCTCCGCACGCCCGAGTACGTCAATTCTTCGGTCAGCAGGGTCTCGCCAGGTTCGAGCAGCGACGCCAGCGCCGTCGTGAGGCCGTGCTGCGCGCCGGCGGTGAGCACGATGTACTCAGGGTCGGCCACCATGCCGAGCTGCTTCAACCACGCCGCCATCGCCTGGCGATGACGCAGATGTCCGCGCCTCGGCGCGTAGCCGAGCAGCTGCGTCCATGGCAGCACGCGACGCTGGAAGAGATGTGCGGCGAGGTTGGCGACCTCTTTGTCGGGCATCAGCACATTAATGCTGAGATCGAGCAGGGCGTTGTCGCCCCCCGCCTCGTCATACGGCTCCTGCCCGCGGATGAACGTGCCTCTGCCGACGTGACCGTTGATCAGCCCGCGACGCGCCGCCTCCGTGTACGCGCGGGTAATGGTTGTCACGGTGACACCCAGGTGGTCGGCGAGGTCGCGGTGCGGCGGCAGCCGCGACCCGGCCCGCAGCACCCCGCTCTGCACGTCCTCGTCAATCGCGTCGGCAATAGCCCGGTAGACGGGGCCCTTGCGGGAATCGAGATTCGGCAGCCACATTGTCATTGCAGCAATATACGCATTGCTGCCCTGTCAATCCACATGTCCTACTAACACAATCGGCATGGTCCGCGGATGAGGACCACGAAACGTCCGCCCAGGGATCCGCGTCTTACCAGACGAGGTGCTATTCTCAAACCATCATGGGTAAACGGATTTTTCTGTTTCTCGTCACCAACCTCGCCATCGTCCTGACGCTGAGCATCGTGGTCTCCGTGCTCGGCGTTGCCGGCGGCCCTGACCTCGGATCGCTGGCGGTCTTCTGCCTGGTCTGGGGCATGGGCGGCGCGTTCATCTCGTTGCAGATGTCGCGCTGGATTGCCAAGCGAGCGACCGGCGTACGCCTGATCGACGGACGCAGCGGCAACAGCCAGCTCGATTGGCTGTATCAGACCATCGAACGGCTGACCCGTCAGGCGAACCTGCCGATGCCGGAAGTGGGCGTCTACGAGTCGGGTGAGGTGAATGCGTTTGCCACCGGTCCCAGCAAGAACCGCAGCCTGGTCGCCGTTTCGACCGGCCTGATGCGAGCGATGCGCCCGGAAGAGGTCGAGGGCGTGTTGGCTCATGAAGTCACGCACATTGCCAACGGCGACATGGTGACCATGACGCTCCTTCAGGGCGTGCTGAACGCGTTCGTCATGTTCTTCGCGCGCGTGATTGCGTCGGCCGTTACGCGTAGCGACGACGGTCGGCGTGGCGGTGGCGGCATGTATTTCCTCGTCGTGATCGTGCTGCAGATCGTCCTCGGCCTCCTGGCGTCGCTGGTGACGGCATGGTTCTCACGTCACCGCGAGTTCAGGGCCGACGCCGGCGGCGCACACCTGGCCGGACGCGAGCGGATGGTGGGGGCATTGCAGCGGCTCGCCAGCTACCATGACGCCGTCGATACGAGCCATCAGGCACTGGCCACGATGAAGATCAATGGCGTGCGCGGTTGGGCCGCGCTCCTCTCCACGCACCCGCCGCTCGAGGCTCGCATCGCGGCGCTGCAGCATCAGCGGTAAAAGGACGGCGGGTCGCGCCGAAGCCTTGGCGAAGGCGGACCCGCCCTACAGCCCGTGTTTACGACCATCATCGCCACGGAGACTCTTGCCGGCCATCTCGACGGCGACTGGGTCGTCGTGGACTGCCGATTCGATCTCCAAAACGAACAGTGGGGCCGCGAGCAGTACCAGGCCGCGCACATTCCTGGCGCGGTATACGCGAGCCTCAGTCACGACATGGCCGGGCCGAAAATCGGCACCAACGGCCGTCACCCGCTGCCGTCGATCGAGGGGTTGAGCGCCACGCTTGGACGACTGGGCATCGCGCAGGGCACACAGGTTGTTGCCTACGATCAGGACTCGGGGATGTACGCCAGCCGCTTGTGGTGGCTGCTTCGCTACGTGGGCCACGATGCGGTCGCCGTGCTCGACGGCGGATGGGCGAAATGGATACGCGAGGGCCGGCCGACGCGCAGCGGTGACGAGATCCGCGCGGCGGCGAAGTTCATCGCGGCGCCACGGCTTGGAATGCGGATCGGCGTTGACGAGGTGCAGGCACAGCTTGGCAACGAGAAGACGCTGCTCGTGGACGCGCGGGCACCCGAGCGATACGAAGGTCAGACCGAACCGATCGACCGCGTGCCCGGTCACATCCCCGGTGCGGTGAACCATCACTATCGATCGAACGCCGCAGACGACTTCACGCTGCTGCCGCCTCCACAGCTGCGCGAGTCCTTCCTGAAAACGCTGGGAGCACACGACCCGTCGCACGCCGTGATGTACTGCGGCTCGGGCGTGACCGCCTGCCACAATCTGCTCGCCATGACCCACGCCGGTCTGCCCGGCGCCCGGCTGTACGCCGGGTCGTGGTCCGAATGGTCGGCCGATCCCGCGCGCCCCGTTGCAACTGGGCCGGAAAAACCCCCAGCCAAGCCGTAGGCGTCAACGCGGCGGCCCTCTACTCCGTCAAAGAGGGCCGGAGGGGATATGTCTCGCGTCATCTGTGTAGCCGCCGCGCTGCTGATCGTCACGACTGCTGTTCTACCCGCTCAACGAAATCGCGACCGCGACCGCCCATTCGGCCTGTCGCAAGACGACTGGTGCCGCGAGGCTCGCCGCGTAGACTTCTGTGAAGTGCGCGAAGAGACGTTGCGCAACCAGAGCACGATCGACCTCGACGCGCGCGGCAACGGCGGCGTGTTCATCCGCGGCTGGGATCGGTCTGATGTTCAGATGCGCGCGCGTGTGACCGTCCGCGACGACAGTCGTGACGCGGCCGCGCAGCTCGCCAAGCAAATCCAGATCACCACCACCGGAGGGCGCATCCAGGCCGATGGTCCTCGCGACCGCCGAGATCGCCGGCGAGACTGGGATGACGACCGCTACTGGTCGGTCGAGTTCGAGCTTCAGGTGCCGCGCAAGGCGGATGTGCGCGTCGATGCCACCAACGGCGGCATCATCGTCGAGGATGTACGCGGCCGCATCGATGCACACACCATCAACGGCGGGATCGTGCTCGGCGACGTGAATGGCGATATCAGAGGCGAGACGGTCAACGGCGGGCTGCAGGTCGAGCTGGCCAACGAGAAATGGGACGGCCCAGGACTCGATTTGAAGACGGTCAACGGCGGGGTCAGGCTGTCTGTGCCATCAGGGTTCTCCGGCGAGCTCGACGCCAGCACGTCCAACGGCGGCATCGCCGTTGACTTCCCGATCACCATCAGCGGGTTGATCAACAGCCGGCGTCAGATTCGCGGCACTCTCGGATCCGGTGGGCCGAGGATCCGCCTGGCTGCAGTGAACGGCGGCATTTCGATTTCGCGCCGATAGTCAGGTCAAAAGGCAAAGGGCAAAGGTCAAGTAAAATTGACCTTTGACCTTCAGAGCTCTTCCCTTCGTCCTCGTTCTAACCCTCAGCGTCGTCGTCGCGCAGCAGCAGCAAGAGCGCTTCGATCGACCATCTGCTGAGCGCGACACGCTCGCGCTGTTGAAACAGCTCGTCGCACTCGACACACAGAACCCGCCCGGCAACGAGATTCTCGTCGCGCGTCATCTCGACGGGTTCCTACGCGGCGCGCCCGGCATCGAAACACGCATCCTTGACCCCGGCGATGGCCGCGCGAATTTGATCGCGCGTTTGAGGGCGACCAGGCCCACCAAGCGTGCGGTGCTCGTGATGGGCCACATGGACGTGGTCGGCGCCGATCTTTCGAAGTGGGCGTCACCGCCATTTCAGCCCACCGAGCGCGACGGATACCTCTACGGACGAGGCACCATCGACGACAAGGGTGGGCTGGCGGCCACCGCCGTGGCCATGCGACTGCTGTCGGCGCGACGCGACTCGCTCGATCGCGACATCATCCTGCTCGGCACGGCCGCCGAGGAAGGCGGCGATCAAGGCATCGGCACGGTCATCGCGAAGCACTTCGATCTGATTCAGGATGCGGAGTTCGCGCTGAACGAGGGCGGCCGCGTTCGCGCGCGGAGCGGGAAGGTCTTTTCCATCAACATCCAGGTCACCGAGAAGATCTCCTACGCCGTCGTCGCCACCGCGCGCGGCACGTCGGGCCACGGGTCAGTGCCGCTGCCTGACAATCCGATCGCGGCGCTGTCGCGGGCGCTGGCCCGCGTCCACGACGCGAAGCAGCCGGCGCGCGTGAGCGACGTGACCCGTGCGTATTTCGGCGGGCTCGCGAAGGTCGAGCAGGATCCCGCGATGCGACAGGCGATGCAGGCGATCAGTACCGCCCGGGCCCAGGCCGATGTCGACCAGGCTGACGCCGTACTCAGCCGCGACCCGGTGCACAACGCCGTCCTTCGCGATGCGGCGTCGCTGACGATGATCAATGGCGGCATTCGCGCCAATGTCATTCCGTCCGACGCGACCGCCACGCTCAATGCACGCATCCTTCCAGACAGCGACATCCGCGCCTACGTGGCCGACCTCAATCGCATTGGCGCCGAAAAGCAGGTGACGTTCCAGGTTCAGCGCGAGCCGCAGAAAGCGCCACCGGTGTCCTCTACGAAGACACCGCTCTATCTGGCAATGGAATCGGTCGGGGCCGCGATGGCTCCTGAGGCGGCGGTCGTGCCAATGCTCTCGACTGGCGCGACCGATGGCGCCGCGCTGCGGGCCGCCGGCATTCCCACTTATGGGATTCTCCCCCTGCCGCTCGAACAGGAAGACGAGCTGCGCATGCACGGCGACAACGAGCGTGTGCCCGTCTCGTCGCTCGGCTGGGGCGCCGAGTATCTCTATCGCGTGCTCTCGACCATCGCGACGAAGTAATCGACGAGCGGCGAAGTACGATAACTCCCGTGACTTCCATCGTCCCTGAACACTCTCCTTCTATCTGGGAGACCGTCAAGGAAGCCGTCCGCGGCTCTCACCAGGACTTCACCGAAGCACCCATCGGACGAGCCGTCGTGCTGCTCGCCGTCCCGATGGTGCTCGAGATGATCATGGAGTCGGTGTTCGTCGTCGCCGACGTGTTCTTCGTCGGCAAGCTCGGCGCTGATGCTGTCGCGACAGTGGGCATCACCGAGTCGTGGATGACCATCATGTACGCGCTCGCCATCGGCCTGTCGATCGGCGGGGCCGCCACCGTCGCGCGACGCATCGGTGAGAAGGACGGCGATGGCGCCGCCAAGGCGGCCGTGCAATCGATCATCCTCGGGCTGGTTGCCGCCGTGGTCTTTGGCACCATCGGTGTGCTGTTCGGACCGCAGATGCTGGCGCTCATGGGTGCGAGTGACGAGGTGATGCGGATCGGATCGACGTTTCCGCGCGTGATGCTCGGTGGCAGCGGCACGGTCGTGATGATCTTCCTGATCAACGCGGTGTTCCGCGGTGCCGGCGACGCGGCGATTGCGATGCGTGTGCTGTGGTTCGCCAACGCGATCAATGTCACGCTCGGTCCATGCCTGATCTTCGGCATCGGGCCGTTTCCAGCGCTCGGCGTCGTTGGCGCCGCGGTCGGTACGACCATCGGGCGCGGCAGCGGCGTCCTCTACCAGCTGTATCACCTGACGCGCCGCGGTGGGCGCATCGAGCTGCATGCCCGCCACTGGCGGTTCGATCTCGGTGTGATGCGAACGATCCTCCGCATCTCAGGGACAGCGACCTTCCAGAACCTCGTGAACACCGCCTCGTGGATGGGACTGGTCCGCATCCTCACCGGATTCGGTAGCGCTGCGGTCGCCGGCAACACGATCGGCATCCGCGTCATCATCTTCGCCTTGCTGCCGTCGTTTGGGATCAGTAACGCGGCGGCCACGCTGGTCGGCCAGAACCTCGGCGCCGGCAAGCCCGAACGCGCCGAGGAGGCGGCATGGAAGGTCGGGCTCTACAACACGATTTTTCTCGGTGGTATCGGGCTGATCTTTCTCCTCTTTGCACCGTTCATCATCAGCTTCTTTACGACCGACCCAGAAGTGGCGCGCTACGGCGTCAGCTGTCTGCGCATCGTTTCTGCGGGGTTCCTGTTCTATGGCTACGCAATGGCCTTGATCGCCGCCTTCAACGGCGCCGGCGACACCCGCACGCCGACGCTGATCGCCCTCGCGTGCCAATGGGCGTTCGAGATTCCGCTGGCGTGGCTGCTGGCTCGCCCGTTCGGCTTCGGGCCGACCGGCGTGTTCATCGCAGTCACCATCGCGTTCTCGACCATGTCAGTGGTCAGCGCGTGGTTGTTTGCAAAAGGGACCTGGAAAACAAAGAGGGTGTAGCGTGTTCAGGTCGGTTCGTGAACGATATAGAATCAGTCCGCAATGAGCAGAGTTGTCTACACCGAGACGAAGGACACCGCCGACCAGGAAGCGCTTCGTATCGCCCATCAGGTTCGCCTGGTCGGGGCCGAGGAAGAAGGGAACAGCGTCAGCGTTCTTCCCGGCGGCGTGTATGGATTCACCTACTCCCCGGGCCTGCCGGCCGCCCCGCTCTTCGCGGTGCGCCGGTACCGCAGCTATGAGACGCACAAGCTGCCGAGCGGTGACGTGTACGTGATCGGGTTCGCGAAGACCGACGTCGTTCGCACGCTGTCAACGACGACCGAGGAGATGACGCTGCAGATTCATCCGCAGCCCGAAGGCGAGTACGGCACGCTGGTGACGATCCCCTACTCCCGCATCCGCCACCATCGTCAGTACGCAGCGCCGAATCAGGACGGCTTTACCGTCACCGTCAAGCCCTGATGCGCCGGGCTTGACGCGTCAAGCCGTAATGTCGGGCTTCACGCGTCAAGCCTTGACGCCGACCTGACAGGTCACACCGGTTCCGCCGATGCCGCAGTAGCCATCGGGGTTCTTGTGCAAGTACTGCTGGTGATAATCCTCGGCGTAGTAGAACGGCTGCGCCTCGAGGATTTCGGTCGTGATGCGACCGTAGCCTGCCGCTCTCAAACGATCCTGATATGACGCCCGCGACGTGTCGGCCGCCTGCTTCTGTTCCGGCGTCGAGGTGTAGATCGCCGATCGATATTGCGTGCCGACATCGTTGCCCTGGCGCATGCCCTGCGTCGGATCGTGATTCTCCCAAAAGAGCGTCAGCATCGCGTCGTAGCTGGTCACCTTCGGGTCGAACACCACGAGCACGACCTCGGCATGCCCGGTCATGCCTGAGCACACTTCCTTGTATGTCGGATTCGGCGTGTAGCCACCGGCATAGCCGACCGCCGTCGAGTACACGCCAGGCGCCTGCCAGAACTTCCGTTCGGCGCCCCAGAAACATCCCATGCCAAAGACCGCCTGCTCGAGTCCGGCGGGAAACGGCGGCGTGATGCGCGCGCCGTTCACCGCATGGTGCTCGGGCACCGGCATCGCTGTCTGACGGCCGGGCAACGCCTGGTCGGGTCGCGGCAGCCGCAGATTCATCGGAGTGCTGAATATCGCCATGTAATCCTCAGTGTAGGCCGGGTCCTGATCTTCGGACCCGGCTTACCACTAAGATGCGCCAAGTGACGATGGAGATTCAATCCACAGAACGGCGCCGACCTCTGCCTGAAGAGGGGCCGCTTTCCATAGTTTTCGAGGACGAGTGGATCATTGTGCTCGACAAGCCGCCCGGCATCGTCGTGCATCCCACCTACAAGAACTGGTCAGGGACTCTACTGAACAGCGTGCTGTGGCGGATGCGGGACCGCGCTGGTACCCAGCCCGGCATCCTGACGCGACTGGACAAAGACACCTCAGGCCTGGTCGTCATGGCACTGACGCCGGACATTCACGCGGCGATGCAGCGCGACCAGACCGCCGGCCGCGTCCACAAGGAATACCTCGCCGTCGTGCAGGGATCGCCCGAACCAGCCAGCGGATCCATCGTGCGTCCGCTCGCTCGCGACGTCGCCGATCGCCGGCGCGTCGTCGTGACGGAGGCCGGCGCGCCGAGCGAGACGCGGTACCAAGTGATCGCAGGTCTCCGCAATGGCTTGTCACTTGTCCGCTGCGAACTGGTGACCGGACGGACGCACCAGATTCGCGTGCACCTCGCGTCGGGCGGCTGGCCGATTGTCGGTGACGCGCTGTATGGCGTCACCGACTCGACGATCGCGCGCCAGGCGCTTCACTCCTGGCGTGTTCGATTCCCGCATCCGATCACTCGACAATCTATTGAGCTCGAAGCCCCAATCCCGAGCGATATGCGGTCGCTGATCGGAGTAGAGGCGGGTCTTTAGACCCGCCTGCAGCATCAAAACGAGACGTTATAGAGCACCTTGAAATTCCTGCCCATCTCCGGGGTCAGGTCTTTGATGAGCGAGAGGTGATTGCGATAGAGCTCGTTGGTCGCATTGTCGAGCCGCGCGGTGATCGTGTTGGTCGCTTTCCCGCTCATGAACGAGTACGAGCTGTAGAAGCGCAGCAGCTGATAGCCGTCGGTCGGCGTCTCGGTCGGGAACAGCCGATCCTGCGTCGCCGCCGCGGTGACTTCGCCGCCGGCCTGGAACGCATTACGCTGATAGCGAAGCCCGCCGCGGAATCGCAGCGGTGGAATTCGCGGCAGGGGCTCGTCGGTGTCCTTGAGTGTGCCACGGATGTAGTCGAGTCCCAGTTCGACAGCGATGCCAGACGTGACCTGGAAGTCTGCGTGTGACTCGACGCCCTGGAGAATGCTGTCGGCGGCGATGTTCTCGACGATCGGGAACTCGTCGGTGGCAATTGGTTCCGCGCCGATGTCGCGGTCAGGGAACCGGGCGGCAAACTCCGGCAACCGGCGCTGGAACTCGGCTTCCGTCATCGGCGCTCTGAAGACATAGTCGCTGATGTCGTTGCGGAAGTAGGTGACCTCGCCCGAGGCGCGCCCCGACCGCCACCGGAGCGCGATGTCGAAGCCCAGCGCGTGCTCCGGATTCAGGTCGGGGTTGCCGACTTCGAAGGCGAAGTTTCCCGGGTGCGCCCCGAAGTAGAACAACTCCTCGAGTGCCGGGTAGCGCGCCGCGCGCGCCAGGCTGAGTGCGACGGTCAGACGATCGTTCGCCGCCGCCGGGCGCAGCAGCAGCCCGAGAGATCCCGAACCGGTCGTGAAGCTGCGGTCGGACTCGGCGTTGGGCTCGTAGCGCGAGTGATCGACGCGTCCGCCAAACTGGAAGGTGACGTGGGGCCAGGTCACTTCCTCGTAGACAAACGCCGCGAAGCCGCGCTGATCGACTGCGGGTGAGAGTGCTTCCTCTCCAACCGCGTCGAATGCCCGGTTCAGAAACCAGCCGCCAGCGCTGCCCTTCAGTCTGCCGACGGCTCGGTGCGAGCCCATCACCTCGACTTCTTCAGTGTTGTTCGTGAAGCTCGTGCCGACCGTGTCGCCCTCGAGCTCGTCGTGCTTGTAGCGGCGAACCGCGAGCGTCGCCCGATAGGAGTCGATCGCGCCAGGCAATCCGTTCGCGCCCGCGCGCAGCGAGAAGGCATTGCGCCTCGGCGTCAGCTGTACCTGGCCGTCTTCGACGACGGGGATGCCGTATTTCGTGTTGTCGTAGCCATAGCTTCCACCGACATAGCTCTTCGCACCCGTCCACGACAGCCCGACGTTGCCAAAGCCATTCCTCGATTGCGAATTGGCGAGATCGCCCTCTGGCGTCGCGACGTCGCCTGAGCGAGCGCCGCCTCCGCCCAGGTGCAGTGCGAACGTGCCATTGCCCAAATGCACGTCGCCGGCCGCCGCGGCCTCTGTCGCAGCGGTGCCGAGATTGAAGGTGAAGTTGCCGCTCGCACCCATCATCGGCTTGGTTGGAATCTCATCGGTGATGACGTTGACGAGTCCACCGATCGCGTTGGCGCCGTAGAGCAGCGTGGCCGGGCCGCGCACGACTTCGATGCGCTGGGCCGCCGCCGGATTGATCTGCACGCCGTGATCGCCCGACTGGCTCGAGAGATCGCCCATCCGCTGCCCGTCCTGCAGGATCAGCACGCGATCGCCGTCGAGCCCGCGCACCACCGGCCGCGCCGGCGCCGGACCAAAGCTGCGCGACGCCACGCCGGGCTGACTCTCCAGCGTCGCGCCGAGCGACATTTCGAGCTGCTTCGAGAGTTCCTGTCCCGCGAGAACTGATGTCGGTTGGAACGACTCGAACTGACTGCGCGCATCCGGACCGACCGACAGCACTTCTTCGAAGTGCAGCTCCGGATCGACCAGCACATCGATCCGCGCCGCGCCAGCCGGCATCACTTCGCTCCGGCGCGACGAGTAGCCCTGGGCGCGAACAGCAATGTGGTACGAGCCGGGCGGAACGTTCTCGAACGTGAACGTCCCATCGGCGCCCGACATCGTCTCGCGCTTCTGCTCCTCGAGGGTCACGGTGGCACCCGCGATCGGGGCGCCGCTCAATGAATTGACTAAACGGCCGGACAGCTGTGTGCCGGCCTGCGCGGCAACGTGCGGAGAGATCGCCAGCGCCACCGCGAGCACGACGCACGCAGATAGAAACCCACGTACATGCATGAATGCATCTCCACTCTCAACAACTTGGTTTTTCGGCGAACTTACGCGTCGAGATATGGAGAGGACGGCGGAGCGCGAAGCGGTGGCTGCGCCGCGAAGAACGCCTCCGGCGCGCGGACGACATCGACGAGGATCAGGATCGCGCGATCAACGGCCGGGGCGAGATGATGCGCGACGGTGGCTGACGGCCGGACGATGCGCGTCCAGTGACAGAGGACGCAGTGCAGGGGTCGATGGGCGGTTGTCGAGGTGTCGCGATGGATGCTATGAGACGACGGATCGTGCGGCACCACGACCGATGCGCAGATCGCCTCGTGACAGTCGTCCTGGTGCGGCGCCGCCGACCAGACACTGAGCGTGGCGAGAGAGAGCAGCGCCGGTGCGGCAATCGAGCGAGCGTGGCCGCGGAACCACTGCAGCATCTGAACCAGACTGCCATCCGGAACTGGGGGTGTCAAGGACGCTGCGGCACGCAGTTGGCTACGATCAAGACGTGACCGCGGATATTCGACGAACGGCAGGCCAAAACGCGTCGCGGAGCAGCAGCGCGACGCGCCGGGCTTACTGGCGTCGAAAAATCTTTTCCTCTTTGGTAACGGGCGCGCTCGCGGCAGCGGGCGCGACCTGCGGCGGCGGCTCATCGGGCAGCCCCTCGTCTGGACCATCTACAGCTCCAACACCGCCGCCGGCAGACCCGCCCGTGATCCGGATCTCACCGAGTGGCGTGGAGCCGCGGCAGTTGGTCGTTGCCGTTGGTGAGCGAGTCACGTTCATCAACAACGATACGCAGCCGCACGACATCGCCGGCGGCCCGGATCCGGCGACGCCGGACTGCAGAGAGATCGATGCGGTGGGGTTCCTGGTGCCCGGACAAAGCCGGCAGACTGCGGCATTGGCGGTCGCCCGCGCCTGCGACTACCACGACCATCAGAACCATGCACCCATCTTCACCGGCCGCATCGTCATCCGCTGAGCGGGTGCGGCCGGTCGTGCGCGCGGTTGTCTGCGCGTTCGTGATGGGCTTCCTGTTCGATCCGACGCTGCGCGCGCAGACCACTCAGGAACATCAGCCAGCGGCCGCCGAGGGCACGTGGCAGTGGATGGTCGATGGATCGTTTTTTTTTGGTTTCAACTACCAGCACAGAAAATTCACCGACTTCTCCGCGTGGGAGTCGCAGAACTGGCTGATGGCCGCGGCCGCGCGCCGAATGGGATCCGGCACGTTCTCGGCGTCCACGATGCTCTCGCTCGAGGCCTGGACGCTCAAGGACATCGGCTCACCGCAGGCGTTTCAAACCGGTGAGACCTTCAGGCGCGCACCGCTCATCGACTACCAGCATCCGCACGATCTGATCATGGGCCTCGGCGCGACCTACAGCGTGCCGTGGCGTCGGCTCACGTGGCGAGTGTCGGGTGCGCTGGTCGGAGCCCCGGCGCTCGGCCCTGTCGCGTTCATGCATCGCGCGTCGGCAGCCGACAACCCGCAGGCCCCGCTCTCGCATCACTATCTCGATTCCACGCACATCACGCCGGGCGTGATCACGCTTGGCGCAACGGCCCGTGAGTGGAGTCTGGACGGCTCATGGTTCAAGGGACGCGAGCCGGACGAGAACCGCACCGATCTCGATCTTGGCGCGCTCGACTCTTACTCCCTGCGTCTGGGGTGGGCGCGCGGTGGGTGGAGCGCCCAGGTGTCTGGAGCGGCGCTGACCATGCCTGAGCTCACGACGCCCTACGACGCCAAGCGACTCACCGCGTCGCTGAGCCACGTCATCCCCGGACGAGGGCTCGCATGGACGGCCGCATTCGGCCAAAACCGCGAGATTCACGGCAACCTCGAGGCGTATCTCCTCGAGGGACGCATCAATGTGAGGCCGCGCGACGTGGTGTTCATGCGCGCGGAATCGGTGGCAAAGGACATACTCGACGCCGGTTTCCATCCGCGCGGAATTTTTCACCGCCACCGACAGTCACAGGTTGGCGCCCTGACAATGGGCTACGTTCGCGATCTCTGGAGGGCACGCGACGGGAGGATTGGGATCGGCGGCGACGTGACCGGTTATCTCGTTCCCAGCAACCTGCGGGAATCGTATGGCTCGCCGGTCTCGTTCCACGTCTTCCTCCGCTACCAGCCGGGACAGGTCGCTAATGCGGCAGTCACCCACGTGCATTAGGATCACGGGAGTCCTATGTCCATCACGCGCCGGAAATTTATCCAGGGCGCTGCTGCGTCCGCCGCTCTCATCCCGCTGTCGATTCGCGCCGAGCAGGCCGCATCCGATCCCGCACAGCGGCTGTTCAAGCACGGAGTCGCCAGCGGCGATCCGCTGACCGATCGCGTCATGCTGTGGACGCGGGTGACCGCTCCCGCGACCCGCAGCGCGACCGGACCGATTGACGTGCAGTGGGTGGTCGCCTCCGATGATGCGTTGCAGCAGGTCGTTGTGCGCGGCACCGCGCAGGCAGCGATGGAGCGCGACTTCACGGTCAAGGTGGACGCCGGTGGTCTCGGACCTGGCCGAACCTATTACTACGCGTTCACCACCGGCGGCGAGCGCTCGGCGATCGGCCGCACCAAGACACTACCCAGTCGCACTGACCATCTGCGCGCGGCGTTGGTATCGTGCTCCAACTATCCGGCCGGCTACTTCAACGTCTATCGCTGCGTCGCATCCCGCGACGACCTCGACGCGGTCATTCACCTCGGCGACTACATCTACGAGTTCGCGAACGGCCGCTACGGCGACGGCTCGGCGTCGGGCCGCGTGCCGCTGCGACCCGGCGAGGCCTCGACGCTCGAGGACTACCGCGACCGGTACGCCGCCTATCGCAGCGACATCGATCTGCAGGAAGCGCACCGACGCCATCCGTTCATTGCCGTCTGGGATGATCACGAGTCGGCGAATGATGCCTGGTCGGGCGGCGCAGGAAATCACACGTCCGCGCAGGGCACCTGGGCCACACGTCTGGCGGCAGCCTACCGTGCCTATCTCGAGTGGATGCCAATCCGCGAATCGGCCGACCCGAAAGTCCATTTGTATCGGTCGTTCCGTTTCGGCGATCTTGTCGATCTGATCATGCTCGACACGCGCGGACTGCGCGATCAGCAGGCGGTCACCACCGACACAAAAACGCTCGCCGATCCGGCGCGTTCGCTGCTTGGCGCGGCGCAGGAGGCGTGGTTCTTCGACGAGCTGCGAACGTCGCAGCGGGCAGGGTCGAGGTGGCGCCTGATCGGCCAGCAGATCGTCTTCACACCGTTGACGCCTCCTGGCTTTCCCGTGGCCAACCCGGACCTGTGGGATGGCTATGCGCCGGCACGCAACCGTGTCTTCGATCTGCTCGCGAGCGAGAAGATCACCAATCTCGCGATCCTCACCGGCGATATCCACAGCTCCTGGGCGATGGATGTCCCTCGCAACCCTTACGCGGGATATGACCCGACAACGGGCGCCGGTTCCGTTGCCGTGGAGTTCGTGACACCAGCCATCAGCTCGCCGCCCTTCTTCGCGTCGCCCGAGCTGCGTCAACGCGCCGCCATGCTCCGTCCGCTGGCGCGGCACCTGAAGTTCCTCGAGGGCGAGCACAACGGCTATACGCTGCTCGACATCACGCGGGACCGCGTGCAGGCGGAGTGGTACCACGTCGAGACGGTCGCGCAGCGATCGGATAAGGAAAGCAAGGTCGCCAGCTTCGTCTGCGAGAACGGATCCTCGCGGCTATCGCCCGCGTAGAGCGCGGGCTTCAGCCCGCGCGTCGGTAGTGTCCGGCTTTAGCCGGACACCGGACCTTGACGAGCAGTCTTACAACTTGTAAGCTTCGCTCGTGGCTCGTCGCCTTCCTCACCCGCCACGGCTCTCCGCCGTCGAATCCCTGATTCTCGAACTGCTGATCGCCAACGAAGACGCGATGTACGGCCTGCAGCTCGTCGCCGCCTCCCGTCGTCGTCTCAAACGCGGGACGATCTACGTGACGCTCGGGCGCATGGAAGAGAAAGGATTCATCGCCTCGCGTCTCGAGGCCGCGCCTGCGGAAGCCGGCGGCTTGCCACGACGGTTGTACCAGCCGACGGCGCTTGGCCGCCGCCTGCTGGCGGCGTGGACCGCTGCAGCGCAGCACTTCTCGCCGAGGTTTGCGCAGTGAGCCGCCCAGGTACTCGGTTACGCGCGCTTGCGGCACGCGTGTGCAGCCAGAAGACGATGGAGCGGCTGATCGATCCGGTGATTGGAGATCTGCAGGTCGAGTACGCATCGGCGATCGGCATGAGACGTCGATGGCTTGCGCGACTCACTGGCTATAGTGCGTTCGCGAAGGTGAGTTTGTGGTGCGGTCTGTTGGGGCTGAGAGAGGCGCGCCATAGTTGGAGCAAGGAAGACCGGCAAGGACTGCTTCACACACTCTGGCTCGCAGGCTGCTCGATTGTGATTGTCAGTGTCCCGCTCTGGCTCTTGGAATTGCCCAGGACGCGCGACCTGCTGGAATCAATGAGAGACACAGAGTTTCCACCGGACGCGAGCGTTCAGCGTCTGATGCTCTACTTGCTGCCCGCTATTCTGCCGCTGGGACTACCTGTCGGCCTGGCGCTCGGCGCCGCACTCGCCACGCATCGACGTGCAGCATCGCACCGCTTGATTGCAGCGGTCATGTTGGTTGCGTTGGCGGCTTGCGCACTCTCACTTGTCACCCTCGGGTGGCTCAGCCCCACAACCAATCAACTTTATCGAGAAGCAATAGTTGGCGAATACGTCGTGAAGGGCGACCATGAGTTCACGCTCCCGGAATTGAACCGTTTGGTACGGCCGTTTGCGCGCGCGAGATTTGGTTGGGGAGCGTACGAGCGCGCGTCACGACCAGATGTTCGGCAACAGATCGCGTCGCTTGTGTTCGAGTTCCACCAGCGGCTTGGCATTGCGATCGCACCGCTCACGTTCTGCGCGTTCGCCCTCGTCCTCACGATTCGTCGTCGGGCCAGGCGGACTGGAATCTTGGCCGCGGTGAGCGTTGCTGCTATTGGTTACTGGATGATGCGATGGCTCGGGTACGGGCTCACCCTGAGCGAGTCTCTTTCGCCCCCGCTCGCTGCGTGGATGCCCCAGGTCGCGCTCATTGTGACGACGATTCTCGTGGGAATACCGAGGACGTTCATCCGAACACGCGTCTGAGCATCTCGACACTGTCCATCGCCATTCTGACGACGGACGTGAGCAGCAGCACGGCGCTCGCGATCACGACGGCATCGACTGCCGCTTTCACGCGCGGCAGGTGCAGGAATTGCCGCAGCATCGTCAGCAGCGGAATCACCAGCAGCGCGGGGGTGATCATCGCCAGCCACGCCACGAACGCGCCGAGCCAGCCGCCGGCGAAGTAGCCGACGGCGACGACGTAAGCGCCGACCGGTCCCGGCGCCGAGCGGCCAATCACCACAGCCTGACTCAGTTCCTCGTCGGTCACGACTCCCTGCGTCACCACCAGGTCCTGCCGGATCTGCGGCAGCGATCCCATACCGGCGAACGACGTCACCGTCGCCTTCAAGAGCAGCAGGTAAAGCGCGACGATGCTCATCGATCGACCTCGGCGACGGCCGGCGCCTCGGGCGAGGCCATCACCACGCCGAACACCGCGGCGACGAGCAGGATCCGGATCGGCGTGACTCCCATCAGCGCCAGCACCACGGCGACAGCGGCGATGATGCCGGCGCGGACGGCATTCGTGCCTTGCACGTACGGCCGCAGCAGGTTCCACGCGGCCATGAGCACGAGCAGCGTGGCGACGATCATCGCGATGGCGATGACACCGCGGACAAGGGGAAGCTGATCGATGGTGGTCAGCATGGCGCTGAGCACCGCGATGAGCACAGAGGCGGGCACCGACGCCGCAGCCAGCGCCACCAGCGCGCCGCGCCAGTGCGCCAGGTGCCAGCCGAGCGCGACGCAGTAGGCCAGGATGTTGGTGCCCGGGGTCAGTCGCGAAACGGCGACGAACAGCGCATGGGTCTCGTCGGTCATCCAGCCGCGAGCGCCAAGCGAACGGCGCAGCAGCTCCATCGATGCCAGGCCGCCGAGCGTGCGGTTGACGTCGAAGAACACCAGCCAGCCGATTCCACGGGGCGAGGGTTTATCGAATCGCATCACGTGTCCTGACATCTCGCGTTCACCAATTCCCGATGCCGGCTCGCGAACGCGACGAGCGGCGCCTCAGGGAGCGCGCCGTAGTCGTCGGTCCCACTGAAGCTCCACGGCCACGCGCCCGCATACCCACTCGCCAGCGCGAACTCGAGATAGTCCTCGAGCGTCCGTTCGGGATGCGAGACACCGGGCGGATGCTGGCGCGTCCCATCGCCGGGGAATTCGCCGAGCACGACGCGCCTGCGTACGCCGAGCGTCGAGGCGGGCCTGCCGAAGATGTCGGCGTCGCGGTCCGGATGCTTCAGATCGGGATACGAGTGCAGCTGCAGAAAATCCAGCTCCAACGCCGGATCGTCCCACGCCCACAGATTATGCAGCCGTGCACAGCTCATCGTCGTCAGCGCCGGCATGTGTGCGTGCACCAACTGGTTGGCGCGGGTGACCAGCTCCCCGAGCACGGCGAACGGCAGCGGACGCGAGACGCGTGAACTGAGGTCGCGCTCCCATTCCTCGACGATGAAGTCGGGCTCGTTCATGAATTCGATGGCGTGAATCTGCGAGGACAGGTCGGCACGCTGCCCGTTGCGGCCGTAGCGGAAAAACAGCGGCTCGAACACACCACGCAACAGCGACTCACGGCCGATTCGGTCGCGCAGCACGCGCGAGCGCCCGTCCGGGAGACGGACTTCAAGCAGTTCGCCGGTCGCCGGATCGGCAATCGTCTCGCGGACGCCTTCGAACATCCAGCGATGGTCGAGCAGGACGAGCACGAGCCGTATGCCCGCGTCGCGCGCGATCTCGAGCGCCGCATCGAGATCGATGAAGACGTGCGGATCGAGGCCGGTCGGGAAACCGCGGTCATCGTAGAGGATGCCGCTGCGGCCGTCGGCGAAGAGGAACCAGCGCGCCACGGTGAAACCGAGCGCCGCCATGCGATCGAAATCGGCGGCTACGGCGTCGCGCCGTGTCGAGACGCCAAGATGCGTTCCCCAGACGTTCGCGCCGAAATCGAGACCGTAATAGACGGTTGTACCGTCAGTGGACCAAGGGTAATTGCACCCATGCCAGAACGTATCTACCAAGGCTCAATGCCCAATGCTCAATGCCCAATGCTCAATGCCGAATGCTCAATGAGGATGTGGCTTGCGCGTTGCTTAACTATGAATGAACAACGCCTGACACCAAGCGGAAAACCATACGATATACATGAACGTCTGTTGGAATTCGCGGTTGAGATAGTCAACGCAGCGCAATTCCTGCACACTCGCGGCCCGATCGGGCGCGCACTTTCTTATCAATTGCTCTCAGCCGGAACGTCGGCAGGCGCGAGTGCCGAGGAGAGCGATGGTGCATCGAGTCACGACGACTTCATCGCAAAAAATCGAATCGCGGTGAAAGAGGCCAAAGAATCCCGATTTCGGCTTCGCGTCTGCCGCCGATCCAATCTGCTCGATACTCGGTTCGACCCACTCGTGCAGGAATCAGACGAACTGGTCCGGATCCTCGCCAAGATCGTTCACAACGCCCTGCGGAACAGAAAGGATCGTTGCCCCACGTGCGGGCAACGGCGCAAACCGCGGCGACGAGGGCGCTCCGACGACGACTCGAACCCAGAACCTTGAACGTAGAACCTAGAACCCATTGGGCATTGCGCATTGAGCATTGCGCATTGGGCCTTGTTCCGCGTTCAGCGCGCCTCCATCGTCGTCACGTACTTGTCGATCAGCGCGCGGTTGGCGCCTTTGTAGGCGACCGAGTATTTCCGGATCTTCGCGCGATCGACGTTCGACAGCACCTGCCCACTGCGGAACAGTTCGTACTGCGACGTGATGGCCGCCAGCAGCATGTCCTGATCGGTCGCGTGCCGCTCGAGGTATTTGTCCGCCACCGGCAGCGCCTCGCCGAATCGGCCGGTCATCGCATAGGCGATGGCCAGGCGTCTGGAGATCTCATCGTTGGCCGGTTCCCTGTCGTACGCGGGCTTGAGAATATCGATCGCGGATTCCGGCTGTCCGTCGCGCAGACGGGCATCCGCGACCATCGTGTAGACAACGGCCGGACGCGGCTCGGTGCCGAGCGACATCTGCCACACGCCAGCGGCGTCGCGATCGCGTCCGACCGACGCGTAAATCGCGCCGAGATAGAACGCTGCCGGGAAGAAGTCACGACGCGGACCAGCGGCCAGCTGCAGCTGCGTCGCCGCCTGATCGAGCTGGCCCTTGCCGAACAGATCGACGCCGCGGAGGAACGCCGCCACTGCCTGGTCGCCCGCCGTCAGCGCCTCGAGCGCCGCCGGACCATAGCGGCCGGCGCGCGCTTCAACCATCGCATCCTTGAGCGTGGCCGATCGCTTCTCCACCATGTTGAGCAGCTCGGTCAACAGTTCACCCTTCATGGTTCCCGCCGCATCGAACTTCGGCAGAGACGAGGCAAACGACACCGCCGCCGCGGTGACCGCCGCTGGAGCGACCGTTCGTGCGCCGGCCGCGCGCTCCAGGACGAATGGACGCACCAGCACGCCGACCGCTTTGTCGTCGCGCATGATCTGCGCGCGAGCGACATATCTCCCTGGCGGCAGCGCCTGAGCGCCCATGATGCCGCTGGCTGTGCGCCAGGTCGGCTGCCTGCCCGGCACGAGTTGCACCGGCAGTGACGCGAGCGCCGGCGCGTCCTGATTGTCGGCAATCTCGAACGTGACCTTCGCGTTGTTCCAGGTCGCGTCCGAGTTGGAATAGAGCTCGATGAACGCCGCCAGCCGATCGTCTACCACGTACGGCTCGACCTCGGCACGGATGCCCTGACCCGCCGGCGGAAGATTGCCGATGATCAGATCGCCCATCGCCAGCGGTTCGCCCGCCATCTTCCAGGCATTCACGTCGCGAACCACGCTGCCGCGCCGGCCTTCGTCATCGACCACGCCGAATCGCAACGAATAGATCCCCGGCTCGAGCATGACTCCGCTGACGAAGTGCAGCGGCTCATTGGGACTTCCTGCGCCCGGCGACAACGTCGCCTTCGTCAGAAAACTCCCCGCCACCTGATTCGCATCGTTGATGACGATGTAGCCGACGGTGTACGACGCGGGCTTGGCCCCTGGCGCACCGACCTGCGCCGAGACAGTCATGCGCACCTTTTGACTGGCGGGATCCTGCTGCGCAAACGTGGTCACGCGCACGGGCAGACCCGAGACCGGGAACGGCGAGGAAAGCGCGTCGCGGAGGTTGTCCTCCGCCGATCGCTTGGCCCTGAACGTCTGCGACGTGACGAATGCCTGACGCGATCTGATCGTCACGTTCTGGCGCCGCACTTCGACGTCGATACGATGCCGATCGCCTTTGCTGTCGCTGGGCCGCTGCTCGACGCCGAGGATGTAGAGCGCCGAGATCTCCGAGGCGAGTCGATCGAAGATCGGCTCGCCCGTGCCGGCAATGTGGAACAGGCTGCCACGGGACATCGTCGCCAGCGCCTCGAGACCGGTGACCTGGATGCGGCGATCCTGCAGCTCGGTCGGTGGCTGCTCGGAGATCGTCACGTCGCCGCGCTGCAGATCGACCAGCATCACATTGATCGCCGTTCGCGCCATCCCGGCCATCTGCACGATCGAGCGCAGCTCGCTGGTGTCGTCGATGGCCAGGCCTTCGGAGATCAGAATCAGCGACTTGGGTCCGTCGATGTACGACAGCCTTTCGAGAATCGAGCGCAGGCCGATCAGCGACTGGTCGGCGTCTTCCCTGATGTTGCGCGCAATCTGAGACGACTCGGAGATGATGTCGCGCTCGCACTGCGCCCGCTGCATGGGGTCGGTCGAGCGGCATTCACGGTTCATGACGGTGGCGAGCGTCAGCTGATCGCGCTTCTCTTCGATCGCCAGCGCTTCAGAGACGCCGATGTTGTACTGGCCGGCGGTGGTGCGCGGCTGGTTGCCGATGAGGCCCTGCATCGCCAGCTTCAGTTTCAGCTTGTCGTTGGTGAAACTGACACGCGGGCCGGGCTCGGGAAAGGTGATGAAGGCGATCTGATCGAGCGGACTCAGACGATCGACAAACCGCTGCGCAGCCGCCATGATCGGCCGCAGCGATCCAGGCCGGATGTTGATCTGATCGACGGCGAGGATGATCTGCCGGCCGTTGGGCGGAGTCAGATTGCTCGTGTAGAACGTCTCACTCTTGTCGGCAACCTGCTTCTTGGCCGCCTCCACATCCACTTTGACCAGCTCGGCGGAGACGACGCGGCGAACCTCGCCGTCGATCTTCACCGAGAAATCGGGAGCGCGGAGATCCTCCACCGGGCGCCCGTTGCGATCGACCACGGCGACGTCAACCGCTACGAGATCGATCCCCGTTCGGAACGTCGGTCCCTGGACCGGTCCGTCGGGAGTCTGCGGCGACTGCGGCGTCTGCGCCGACTGGGGCGTCTGCGATGTCGGCGACGTCTGCGATGTCGGGGCAGTCTGCGCCGTTTGAGAGGTCTGCGGGGTCTGCGGTGACTGGGCGGCCACGACGGCCAGCGCAGCGACCGAAAGCAGGACGGCGAGCAGGAACTTCATAGCGCGGATCCTACGCCCATCGCCCCCCGATGCCCAATGCCGAATGCTCGAGGTGTGTTTCTTGACCGTGCCTTCCGCCGTCGCCACGGTATGGCGTAGTTACCTTTGGCACACATGCCTCGCGTGCGAAAGGGGCACACTGCCAGACCTATGGCTTTGGGCTTTGAGCTTTCGGCTGGAGGACGTGATGAAGGAAACGTATCGAATGGCTCGCGAGATGGTGGTCGTGCTGACGCTGGCGTTACTGGTGTTCAGCCCCGCGGCGATCGTGCTCGTGGCGCAGACGACGCCGCAGCCGCAGGGACCGCCCGCAGGCTTGCCCGACCTGGTTGGCATGTTGAAAGCCACTCCGGGAGTCCTCGGGGTTGACGCGGCGCGAACGCTCAGCGGCAAGCAGGTCATCTTCGCCTGGTTCGAGAACAAGAAGGCGGCGCTGAACTGGTACTACAGCGAGGGCCACCAGCGGTTGGTCAAGACGTTAGCAGGTGGCAACCCGGGGCGAACGCCGATGGCAGACGTGCCGGACGACGGGCGGCCGATTCTGGCGATCGCGTCGCTCACGTTGAGCGACAAGTCGCAAGTCTCCGGTGTGCAGCTGCCCGTTTCTCAGATCGCAATCGAGCTCTACGCGCCGCTGCCCGGCGGGATTGCCGCGGGCGGACGATTCGCGCCGAGCAGTGTCAAAGTGAACGGATTGATGGAGGTGTCTTTGGCGCCCAAGTAATTACACGCCAAACAGCTCTGGGTCCCAGCTCAAGCCGAGCTCCCCTGGCGGCGCCATGTAGCCCGCCAGGGCGGACGCGGCGACGATCGCCGGGCTGGCGAGGTACCCCTCGCCGCCGACACCCATGCGGTTCTGCCAGTTGCGATTGAAGGTGGTGATCGCGCGCTGACCCGACTGCAGCGCGTCAGGACCCTGCCCGAAGCACGGGCCACACCAGGACTGCCGAATCTCGCCGCCCACGGATCGAAACACGTTGGCAATCGATTCGCCGCCAAGCCGAGGGTCGGTGCGCTCGATTTGCCGGGCCACGCCACCCGATCCCGGAAACACGACGAGCGGCCGCGCGGCTTTGCTCAATCCCGCTCGCCGGGCGTGATAGAGCACCAGCGCCGCCTGCAGCAGATCGTCGTAGCTGCCGTTCGTGCACGACCCGATCAACGCCTTGTCGAACTGAATCCGCTCGCGTGCGACCTCATCGGCGGGATACGCATTGCCTGGACTGAATGGTTTGGCAATCATCGGCGCCACGTCGCCCAGTGACAGCGCTTCGTCGATGTCATATCGAGCGTTCGCGCCGGGTGCCACGGGTGGATACGGCAGATCGCCGAGCCCCTTCGCGGCGTACCACGCGCGCGTGATCTCGTCGGCGGCGAAGATGCCGTTGAGCGCTTCGGCCTCGGCCATCATGTTGGCGATCGTGTTGCGATAGGCGATTGGCAGCTGCCTGTCGCGATCGATGAACTCGACCGACATCCCCTGCGACTGCTTCGCGCCCCAGCGGCGCAGCAGCTCCAGCACGATGTCCTTGCCGCTGACCCACGGCCGAAGCCCGCCGCTGAACACCACTCGCCGTGCGCGGGCCAGCGTGAAATAGACGTAGCCCGTCGCCCATCCAAACCCGAGCGTCGTCGAGCCCACACCCATGCCGACGGCGCCGTAGGCGCCATACGCGCGGCTGTGCGAATCGGCGCCAGGGATGAATTGTCCCGGCAGCACGAGACCTTGTTCCGGGAAGTAGAAGTGAAAAATACCGTCGCCGGGAGTCGCGTAATACGGTGGCTGTAGCCCCTGCTCCCGCGCGAAAGCGCGGCCGATCCCCGTCTGCTTGTCGTCGTCTTCGCGGCCGGTGAAGACGAAGTGATCGTTGGCGATGGCCGCCTGACGCGGATAGATGAGCCCGCGCGTGATCTGGTTGAAGGTGTGAATCGCAAACGGCGCAGTGCCGTCCGACGCCGGAAGCAGATCGGCATACACGCGCAGGGTGTCACCCGGCTTCACCGATTGCTGGTCTTTGTCCACGCGATGCGCCCAGACGATCTGCTCGGTCGTCGTCAGGTCTCGCGCGATGTCCTCGTCGGGGAACTCGATTCTCGGCTGGCGTTCGATCGACGCGCGGAACTCGCGGCGCCCCGCGGCGACGATGCCGCCGGTTTTTCGAAGCTCGTCTTCTTTCGGCGTGAGCGGCTTTGGATCGTAGATCCTGCCTTGCGTGAGGTTGGCAATCTGCCGTGACTCGGGGTCAAAGGAGAATTCGTCTCCGTCCCGAGCGTCGGCGACGGCCTCAGGGCTCTGCACGACGTGCAGTCCGAGATTCAGGGCATTGCGCCGAAAGATGTCGCCCATGTTCTCGCCGCAGATGATCACCATCTCGAGACCGACTTCCTCGGCGATCGCCTTGAGACCCGCTGGACTCATTTCGCGCGACGATCCGATGGCGAAGCGATCGCCGGCAATCACGAACGTTTCTCCGCGATGGACGCGGGCGCGGAAATCGGGCATCAGGTAGCGGAAGGCGCCGGCCTTCCACCGCTCGTCGAGGGTTTCGAGTGTCTCTGACACGCAGTCAGCGGCTGGGGTGATCTGGTCCGTATCGATAGCGTCGCGCTTCTTGCCGTATTTCGTGCCTGGGAGAGCGGAATCCCAGAAGATCAGCGCCTTGCCATGGATGAGGCGTTTTTGCACCGTTGTTACATTTCCCGAGGTCTCCGTGCCGATGTCCGCTGCTGTCGCGCCTGGCTTGAGGGTTGCACTACGAATTACGTGCATTTAGGCCGATCTTAGCCCGTTACACGGCTTTGATATGATCCAGATCCCGCGTTCGCCAGGCGCAAAACACACATGAGCTCCCCCCGAAGTACGGTGATCGAAACCCGGCAGCAGGCAGATCGTCGCTCGCCTCGACGCCGAGCGCCGGCGCGGGCCAGATTGCGTGTGGCGCCGCCGCGGGAGGTCGAGTCAACCGATCTGAAAAACCCGGCGCTCTACATCAATCGAGAACTCAGTTGGCTGGAGTTCAACGAGCGCGTCCTCGCGCAGGCGCGTGACCAATCACATCCCCTGCTCGAGCGAGTGAAGTTCTTCGCGATCACCGGCACGAATCTCGACGAGTTCTTCATGATTCGCGTCTCCACGACGCTGAAGAAGATTCGCGAGGAGATTGAGGACGTCGCGCCCGACGGCTACAACACCGAGCAGCAGCTCGACGCGATGCGCCAGCGCGCCCGGCAGATGCTCCAGGATCAGGCAGCGGTCTGGGGCGAGCTGCGGCAGCTTCTCGCGGCCGAGAAGATCTCGTTCATCGAGCGCGACGAGTGGACGCCGGAGATTCGCGAGCATCTCACCGGATACTTCTCACGCGAGATCTGCCCCGTGCTGACGCCGCTGGCGTTCGACCCGGGCCATCCGTTCCCGTTCATTTCGAACCTCAGCAAGAACTTCGCGGTGGTCGTCCGCCACGGCGGCCGCACCAAGTTCGCGCGCGTGAAGGTGCCTGATACGCTCCCGCGATTCATCGCGCTGCCCGAGCCGCTCTCGGCTCCCGGCACACTCGGGTTCGTGTTTCTCGAGGACGTGATTCGCGCCAATATCCACGAGCTCTTCCCCGGTACGCAGGTGAAGGGCGCGCATCTGTTCCGCATCATCCGCGACACCGACCTGGAGATCGAGGAAGACGAAGCTGACGACCTGCTGGAGAGCGTCGATCGCAGCCTGAAGCAGCTGCGGCGCGGAGCCATTGCGCTGCTGCACGTGGAAGCCGACATCCCCACGCGCGTCCTCAACATCCTCGTCGAGAACTTCGAAGTCATTGACGATGTGGTGCTGCGGACGACGGATCGTCTGGGCTTTGGAGACTGGGCACAGCTCACGCGCATTCACCGGCCGGAGCTCAAGGACGCGCCGTTCCAGCCCCGAACGCTGTGGCGCGCGGACGAGGATCCGGAATCGATCTTCGACTGGATCCGCTATCAGGACGTGCTCGTCCACCATCCGTTCGAGTCATTCGGATCGGTCGAGACGTTCCTGCGCGCGGCGGTCCAGGATCCACACGTCATCGCGATCAAGATGACGCTGTACCGGATCGGCCCGAACTCGCCCCTCATTCCGCTGCTCATCGCTGCCGCCGAGGCGGGCAAGCAGGTGGCAGTGCTCGTCGAGCTCAAGGCCCGCTTCGACGAGCGCAACAACATCCTGTGGGCGCGACGGCTTGAGACGCACGGCATCCACGTCGTCTACGGCTTCGCCGAGCTGAAGACGCACGCCAAACTCTGTCTCGTCGTGCGACAGGAAGCCGACGGCGTCCAGCGATACGTCCACACCGGCACCGGTAACTACAATCCGGAAACGGCGAAGGTCTACACCGACCTGGGTCTGTTCACCGCCGACCCGGAGATCGTTGCGGACGTCTCGGACATCTTCAACTATCTGACCGGCTACTCGAACCAGCGTGAGTTCAAGGGTCTGCTGGTGGCGCCAGTGCAGCTGCGCAACCGGCTCACCGAGATGATCGACCGCGAGGCCGAGCACGCGCGCAACGCGCGGCCGGCGCGCATCGTCATCAAGGTGAACTCGGTCACCGACGACCAGATGATTCGCGCGCTGTATCGCGCATCACAGGCCGGCGTCCCGATCGACCTGATCGTCCGCGGCATCTGCTCTCTGCGTCCTGGCATTCCCGGCATCAGCGACAACATCCGCGTCCGCTCCATCGTCGGCCGCTTCCTGGAGCATTCGCGGATCTACTGGTTCCAGAACGGCGGGCAGGAGGAGATGTTCATCGGCAGCGCCGATCTGATGGAGCGCAACCTCGAGCGGCGCGTCGAGACGCTGGCGCCGATCCGCGACCCGGAGATCCTCGAGCACCTCCGTGACGTCGTCCTCGGCGCGTATCTCCGCGACACCGATCGCGCGATGGTCCTCGACTCGACCGGCAAGTACGAACGGCCGGCGGACTCGACCGATCGCTTCAACGCGCAGCAATTCCTGCTGAAGAACTACACGGAAGCCAACGAGTAGCGTAGTGTCCGGCTTTAGCCGGACGTCATGCTATAAGTGCCTGCATATCTATGCGACGGCGTCTTATCGCACTGACGGTCTGCGCATTGCTCTCGTCGATCACTCTTGCGGCGCAGCGCGGTGGGGGCCCGCCGCGACCGGCTCCTGCGCCGACGCCCCGATGGCCCGACGGTCGCGTCAACCTCGGCGCGCCGCTCGGCGAGACTGGCGTGTGGGAGCGCCGCAACGAGCACCTCGTCATCAATCCGAAGTCGTATCAGGCGGACGCGACGAAAACTGCGCGCGTGCACATCGATCAGGTGCCGCTGCAGCCCTGGGCGCGGGCGCTGACCAACTACCGGCACGAGATCTCACTGGCGAGCGAGCCGTACACACGCTGTAAACCCGCCGGAGGCCCGCGGCAGTTCATGTCGCCGTACGGCCTGGAGATCGTGGAGTTCCCCGAGCTCAAGCGCGTCTACATCTTCAACATCTCGAACGCGATGAGCTATCGGACGATCTACATGGACGGGCGCGAACACCCGAAGAACGTCGCGCCGACGTACCTCGGGCACTCGATCGGGCACTGGGAGGGCGACACACTGTTGATCGACTCGGTCGGGTTCAGCGAGCAAGTCTGGATGAACCGCGACGGCCTGCCACACACGTCGCAGCTGCATTTGATCGAGCGACTGACCCGCCCGAACTTTGAAACGCTCAACTACGAGGTCACGATCGATGATCCCGGCGCCTACACCGCGCCGTGGACGAGCGGTTACACGCTTGGCTGGTCGAAGGGACTGGCGCTGTTCGAGTACGTCTGCCAGGAGAACAACATCTCGCCAGAGTCGATGGGCGGGGATGCGCTGACCAGCCGGATCGTTCCCTGATCGGCTGGTGGTTGGTGGTTGGTGGTAAGTGGTTGGTGAGTGGGCCAAGGAACTACTGCTTCCGATAGACCAGACGGATCTTCGATTCGGATCCGTTCGCGCGAGTCGTCGTTGTCAGAACGAGAATGCCACCGGCTTCGAGGGACCATCGTTCGTCGCGTGTCTCACCACGTTCCGTGCGCGTGATGACCAGCACGGCGCCGTCCCATTTCGTCGAGTAGCCCATCGTCGTGGTCAGCGTTCCCGGTTGACCCGACAGTCCTTCAACGACTCCCCCGACGACTCCGACCGGCTCATAGCGATCGATCCTGATCCCAGCGGCAGAGCGTCTTTCGACAGTCAGGAACGTGACCGGTTCAGCTAGCGGCCTCCCGAGTGCCGAAGTCGTTCGCTCGACTTGCTGCACCGTCAGTTCTACTGCAGCATCTGAGGAGGCGTCATGAACGTTGTCCAGGATCCAGCGGCCGGAGAGATCAGGGTGGTCCTGTGCCATAGGACCGCGACTACAGACCACCAACATGACGCAGAACACCGATAGCGTGCGCATGGTTCCATTCGACACCGCTTTTCGCGGCGGGGGCCCTACACCGCACTTAACTCCGGCCGATAGTGCACGACGCCGCCGACTCCGTTGAGCGCTCCCGCCTCGAGCTCGACAGCCATGAACGCTTCGGGCGGCGAGGGAAACTCGCAAGTCAAGCCGAAGGTGTGCGCAGGCACGAAGCCGAATCGCGGGTAGTATTCGGGATGTCCGAGCACAACGACTGCCTCATACCCATTCCTGCGACAGGCCTCGAGACCCGCGCGGATCAACTGACTTCCAATCCCCGACCGCTGACGTTCCGGGCGCACTGCCATCGGCGCGAGGCCGGCGATTCGGCGATTGACGGCCGGCTCGATCGTCACAGGCGTGAACAGGATGTGTCCGACGACCCGGTTGTCGATCGTCGCGACGAGCGAGAGATAGCCGTCACACCCCCGCAATGTGTCGACGAGACGAGCCTCGAGCGTCTCGCCGAATGCGAGCTCATTCGTCTCGCGAACGCCGTCGGCGTCACCCGGTTGTTCGAACCGTACGGCAATCAAAAATCACCATCACGTCCGGCTGAAGCCGGACACTACGATCGCGGCCTGGGGCCGATGAACGCGATCGGCGCGGCCGCGAGCAGAATCGCCACGACGAGGACGAACGCGAGCGGGCCGATCGGCCAGAGCAGGGCGAGCGGCAGCCGCGTCGGGAGCGGCGCATCGGTGCGCCACAGCCCGACCGCTACGCCAGCCAGATACACCACGAGAACCGTGTTCATCTAACCACTAACCACCAACCACTAGCCACCAACCACTAACCATTGGCCACCGCCTCGATCTGCGGCAGGTGATTGCGTTCGTGCCCGGCGGCCCACGCCATCATCCAGTTCACATCGAGCACCCCGAACTCAGGATGCGTAAACGTTTTTGCTCGCTGCGCCGGAGTCAGTGACCTGCAGAGGGTCAGCGTCATGCGCCGGAGCGCGACATACGTGTCGAGCGCTGCCAGTGCCGACTGGCCGGACTCGTTGGCCATCCAATCGTCCTGTTCGAACGGCTGGACGACGTAGTGGTCCTGGGCGAGGGCAAAACGGAGACGGTTGGCGAACACCATCTCGATCTGCGCCAGATGCGTCAGCACCTGTCGCGCTGTCCACTTGCCCGGCGCATGCGAGTGCTCGTCCTTGGCGCGCGGCCACGTGCGAACCATCGACTCGATCCGCCTCGGCGTGTCCTCGAGACACGTCAGGACATCAAGACCTTCGACAAACTTTCCATACGGATTGTTGCTCACTGTGACATTCTGCATGCTCGACCGCCCGATCCCAAAGTGCTGCGCGAACTCTTCCCCCTGCTGAAGCTCGCCGGGCCCGTGATCCTCGCCGAGATCGGCTGGATGGTCATGGGCATCGTGGACACCATCATGGTCGGCCCGCTCGGTCCGGCAGCCATCGGTGCGGCTGGACTCGGCAGCGGCGTCTTCACGGCGATTGCGGTCTTTGGCATGGGCCTGATGCTCGGCCTTGACGCCTACGTCTCGCAGTCGCACGGCGCCGGCGACGAGGCGGAATGCCGGCGCTGGCTGCACAGCGGGGTGTGGCTTGCCGCCGCGCTCACGCTGCCGATCATGGGCTTGGCATGGCTCGTATACGCATCGCTCGATGCGTGGGGGCTGCATCCGGAGATTCGCGTGCTCGTCGGCCCGTACTTGCGGGGCCTCTCGTTCGGCGCGCTGCCACTGCTGTTCTACGCGGCCTTCCGCCGCTACCTGCAGGGCATGCACGTCGTGCGGCCGGTCATGTTCGCGCTGGTGACCGCCAACATCGTCAACGCCATCGGCAACTGGATCTTGATCTACGGAAATCTCGGCGCACCGGCATTCGGCGTCGAAGGGTCAGCGTGGGCGACGACGATCGCCCGGATCTGGATGGCGGGATTTCTTCTATTCGCGATTCATCTCGAGCACAGGCATCGTCTCGCGCGACAGCCGCATGTCCCATGGACGCTGGACGTCTCGCGCATCAAGCGGCTGGTCACACTCGGCTTTCCTGCCGCATCACAGGTGACGCTGGAAGTCGGCGTCTTCGCCGCAGCGACGGCGCTCGCCGGTAAACTCGATCCGGTGTCGTCAGGCTCGCATCAGATCGCGCTCAACATCGCGGCGCTGGCGTTCATGGTGCCGCTCGGTCTGTCGTCGGCGGGCGCGGTGCGCGTCGGGCACGCGGTCGGCGCGCGCGATGTATCGCGAGCCGTGCTCGCTGGATGGACGGCGCTGGCGACTGGCGGCGCGATCATGGCGGTGATCGGGCTGGCACTCTTCCTGTGGCCGACAGCGCTGATTTCTGTGTTCACGACGGATCAGCGTGTCATCGACATCGGCGTGCGCCTGCTGGCGATTGCCGCGGCGTTTCAACTCTTCGACGGCACGCAAGCCGTCGTGACAGGCGTGCTGCGCGGAGTTGGCGAGACGCGCATGCCGATGATCATCAACGTCATCGGTCATTGGTTGTTCGGCCTGCCCGTCGGCTACGCGTTGTGCTACTGGTACTGCTGGGGTGTTCTCGGTCTGTGGATTGGATTGTCGATCGGTTTGATCTTCACAGCACTCGTGTTGACGGCCGTCTGGTGGAAGCGGACGAGTGAAGTCATTGTTTGAGTTTTGAGTTTTGAGTCTTGAGTTACACGATGCTGAATGACGTCCACTGCCACTTCTTCTCCAGCAAGTTCTTCTCGGCGCTGTCGCGCCAGCGTGGACGCAGCGAGACGTCCGAGCAGCTCTGTCGCGAGCTGCAGTGGGACGACCCAGGCACACCTGACGCGCTCGCCGATCGATGGATCCGTGAACTGGATACGCACGGCGTTGGACGAGCGGCGCTGATTGCCAGTGTTTCCGGCGACGAAGAATCGGTGGCCACCGCCGTCGCGCGCCACCCTGACCGGCTGGTCGGATTCTTCATGCTCGACCCGGCCGCAAACGACGCGCCCCAGCGCGCGCGGCGCGCCATCGAGGAGCTCGGACTGCGCGGACTCTGTCTCTTCCCCGCGATGAATCACGTGCCGCTCGGCGACAGCCGCGTGCAGCAGGTCGTCGAAGTCGCCGCAGGACGACCCGGAACCGCGGTGTTCATTCACTGCGGCGTGTTGTCGGTCGGCGTCCGCCGAAAGCTCGGTCTGCCGAGCGCCTTCGATCTTCGACTCGGCGATCCGCTTGGCGTCGCGCGGCTGGCGCTCGCCTATCCCAATCTTCCGTTCGTCATTCCGCACTTCGGTGCTGGGATGCTGCGCGAAGCGCTGATCGCAGCGGACACGTGCGCGAATATCCATCTCGATACGTCGAGCTCGAACGGCTGGATTCGCTACACGCCAGGACTGACGCTCGAGGCGGTGTTCAAAGCGGCGATTGGGGTGGCGGGTCCGCGGCGTCTGCTCTTCGGGACGGACTCTTCGTTCTTTCCCCGTGGCTGGCAGCGCGCCATCTATGACACCCAGAAAGCGGCGATCGCGAGCCTCGGAGTGAGAGAAGCCGATGAAGCGCTGATCCTGGGTGGGAATTTCGACCGCCTCTTCCCACGTTCGTAGGGGCGACGCATGCGTCGACCTATCGTGACGGGAATCCAATGCGGCGAACCAGATCCTGGAATCGCGGGTCGGCGTGCAGCGCGTCGAGCACCGGGTAGACGCGCAGGATCACCATCGAATCCGATCGCTCCGCGAATGCTTGCTCGAGTTGACTGATCGCCCGGTCGCGATCGCCGAGACCGGCATAGGCGATGCCCAATGCGAACGCGGATGTGTAGCGCTGGCCGGACAGCTTCTTCAGTGCTTCGATCGTCTCTCGCGCGTGTGCTCGCGAGCCGGCCATCCCGTAACCAAAGGCGAGCGTCGAGAGCATGCGTGGCCCGGTTGACAGCTGGTTCGCTCGTTCCAGCTCGCTGACCGCCTCATCGAGGCGGCCGACTTTCAGATACGTCAACCCCAGGATGTTCCTCGCCATCGCAAAGTCCGGCTCGACCTGCAGCACGTTCTGCAGCGCCGCGATGGCCCGATCGTGGCGGCCGGCCCAGTAATAGATCTCGCCGACGTCGGTGTTGATGCTGAGCGACACGGGTTCGATCTGCTGTGCGCGGGTAATGTGCTCAATCGCCTCGTCGAAGCGCTCCAGCGACGCGAGGTAGTACGCGTACCAGTCGTGTGCCGTCGCGTAGTCGGGGTCGAGCGCGAGCGCGCGCCTGAACTCGGCATCGGCGCCAGCGAGATCCCAGTCGTAGACCCACTGCACGAACGCCAGGGAGGTGTGCGCCTCAGCGAGCGAGTCGTCGATGGCGACAGCCTTGAGCGCCGCATCTTTCACCTTCGGCATGGCCTCATGGGGCGGCAATGCGCCCCAGATGCCAAGCAGGTTGTAGCAGTCGGCGAGGCCGGTATAGGCGAGCGCATATTTCGGGTCGCGGGCCAGCGCCTGCTGGAAGTATTCGAGGCCGCGCAGGAAGCCCTCTTCCGTCCGTTTGTTCCAGACGTAGCGACCCTTGAGATAGAGCTGATACGCCTCCGAGTCGCTGGTATGTGACGTGAGTCGCACGCGATCGCCCGCCTGAAGGCCGAGCGCCTGCGACACATCGCCGGTAATTCGCTGGCGCATGGCGACGAGCGATGAGAGCTGTCCCTGGTACTTCTCCTGCCAGAGCCGATGGCCATCGGTGCCGTTGACGAGTTCCAACGTCAGCGAAAGATCGCCGCCACTACCGGTCAGACTCCCGAGCAACACGGTCCGCACCTTCAGCTCGCGCGCCACACGTTGTGGATCCGCCGGCTGCCCCTTGTAGCGGAAGGACGCCTCTCGTGACGACACTTTCACCCGCTGGAATCCGGACAGACTTTCGATCACACCTTCCGCCAGCCCGTCCGACAGGTACTCCTGCTCAGGATCGATCGATGTGCTGACGAAAGGCAGCACCGCGATCGATTCGACGCGACCGGGCGGTGCACTCGTCTCCCCGCGCGACCAGTTCGTGACCGCGACGATCGCAACCAGCAACGCTGCAACCACACTCACTTCGAGCAGGCGGGCCCGGTGCCGTACGAGATATCGCGACAGCCGATAGCCAACCTCGTCACCGCGCGCGTGTACGGGAAGTCCCTGGAGATGACGCTCGAGATCATCCGACAACGCTGCGACCGTCTGGTACCGTCGTAGCGGCTCCTTGCGGAGCGCCATCATGACGATGTTGTCCAGGTCTCCGGCCAGGTGGCGGCGATCGCGGCCAACGGCGGGGCCGACGTCCACAACCACACTGGGCTTGAGCGGCTCGTCGCGGCAGATGATGTCGTCGATTTCCGGGAGCGTCCGTCCATCCAGACGGTACGGTCGGCGACCGGTCAGCAGCTCGTACAGCAACACACCGAGCGAATACACGTCCGTGGCCGGCGTCATCGTGTCGCCGCGCACGTGCTCCGGGCTCGCGTAGGGCGGCGTCATCGCCCGCGACATCACCGTCGGCTCGGTCTGTTCCTCGGCACTGTCGGGCTCCAGAGCCTTCGAGATGCCGAAGTCGAGCAGCTTCGGCGTACCGTCGCTCGTCACCAGGATGTTGCTCGGCTTCAGATCGCGATGGATGACGCGGTGATCGTGCGCGTACTGCACGGCGTCGCAGACCCGGCGAAAGAGCGCGATCCGTTCGGTGAGCGGCAGCTGATGCACGTCGCAGTAGGCGTCGAGCGGCGTGCCTTCGACGTACTCCATCACGAAGTACGGGAGGCCGTCGCTCGTCGTCCCGCCATCGAGCAGCCGGGCAATGTGCGGATGATCGAGATTGGCGAGAATCTGCCGCTCCTGACGGAAGCGCCGAAGCACGGCGTCGGTGTCCATCCCGCGCTTGATCAACTTGATCGCGACGCGCTTCTCGAAGGCCTCGTCGGCGCGCTCGGCGAGGTAGGCGCTACCCATCCCGCCGGCGCCCAGCGTCCGCACGATCCGGTAGGGGCCGACACGCTCGCCGATGCGGCTCGTGTCGAATTGATTCAGAGCCTCGAGCGCCGCAGCGGCGCCAGCCATGACGACCGTCGGGCTCTCGAAGAGATGGGCAGCTTTCGCGGCTGAGTGGACGAGCGACTCCACTTCGCCGCGAAGCGCTTCGTCCCCCCCGCAGCGAGACGAGACGTAGGCGGCACGCTGCGACTCGGGCTCGGCGAGCGCAGCAGAGGCGATCGCCTTGATGCGCTGCCACTCGTCGCGCGTCATCATCGTGTAATACGCGCTGAACAGGTCATTTCAGGCTCACACGCCTGATAGGCCGTCATCGCGGGTCAGCTCGCGGTAGAGCCAGCCTTTCGCCAGCGCCCACTCGCGCTTGACCGTCGCCGGCGAGATGCCCAGCGCAGCCGCCGTTTCCTCGACGGTCAACCCGCCGAAGAACCGCATCTCGACGATACGGCTTTGATCGGGATCGAGCTGTTCGAGTTTCTGGATGGCGCGATCGAGGTCGAGGGCATCCACGACGTCAACAGCGGCGCCAGGCGCGGCGAGATGTTCATCCAGGGGTTCGGCGACGCCACCACCACCGCGCTTCTGACGCAGGTGACGACGGGCGTGATCGACGAGGATGCGGCGCATCAACTGCGCGGCAATGGCGAAGAAATGACCGCGGTTCTGCCAGTCCACTTCGCGCTGGCCAAAGAGCTTCAGATACGCCTCGTTGACGATCGTCGTGGCCTGCGGCCGGTCGTGTCGCCACTCGCGCGACAGATGGCGCGAGGCGAGCGTGTGGAGTTCCTCGTACACAAGTGGGACCAGACGCTCGAGCGCGTCCTGACTGCCCCCCCGCCACTCGTGCAGCAGCTGCGTGATCTCCGCTGCTTGGGCGCCGGAGCCCGGGGCGCGAAGGCGGCCGGCGGTTGGTTCTTGCATGGTTCGTGGTGCGTGCACAGTGTAGCCGGAGAGGCAGGTCGCGAGACCCGCCTCCGCCCAGGCCCTTGAAAACGACCATAACGGGCCCGTCCCGTCTAAAGGACGGGATGGCCGCGCCATCCCAGGAAAGGTACGGATGGCGCCACTCTCCGGAACTTTCCCGCGGCTGGCGGCAATCACGCCACGAATGCGGGACGCGGCCTCTGCTTCCGACGTTGACCTGATGCGGCGAACCGCTGCCGGCGATCGCGGGGCGTTCGAAACGCTCTACCGGACGCATCACGCCACGGTCTACCGCTTCGCGCGGCTCATGACCGGCTCGACGACGATCGCCGAGGACATCGTCCAGGAGGTGTTTCTGGCCCTGATGCGCGATGCCTCCCGCTACGATCCCGCGCGCGCAACGCTGACCACCTATCTCTACGGATCGGCGAGACATCACACACGGCGGCGTCTGCTGCGCGACCGCCTGCTCGTCAGGCTCGACGATCAGGCTGACCTCTGCGAGGTGTCATCGCCGGCCACGGTCGCCGACGACTTGATTCGTCAGCGCGACGTGCAGCACCTGCGCCGCGCGATCGTCCGACTCCCGGCTCGCTATCGAGAGGTGATCGTGCTGTGCGATTTGCAGGACGTCAGCTACGCCGATGCGGCGCGCGCACTCGGATGTGCCATTGGAACCATCCGCTCTCGGCTGCACCGCGCGCGGCATCTGCTGGCCGACAAGCTGCAGCGTGGGCTCGCCTGCGCAGACACGGCGCGGCGGCCGGCCATGCGGTGTGAGGTGTGAGGTGCGAGGGATGAATCATCAGGAACGCAGCGATTCCCGCCTCGCGCGATCGCTGGAGGTGCTGGCAGAGGTCGAAAGCGGCAGCGCAGCGCCGGCACGCGTTGAAGCCGCCGTCATGGCTCGTTGGGATGCTGCCCACGCTCCGCAGTCCCGTTCGAGGAGCAGGCGTGTGGTGCGCGTGGCGGCGACGACGGCCGCCGGCCTCACGCTCGTCGGCGCGCTGGCGTGGCAGCGCGGCACGAACGAACCGGCCAGCGTACCCGAGACCGTCCGGCTGAAGCCGGACACTACGAACGATTACACGACCGTCGCCGTCGTCGGCGGTCCGCTCTTGGCCGGTGAACCGGTTCGTGTCGTGCGAATGCGAGTCGCGCGATCGGTGCTCGGCGAGTTGGGTATTCCGTCGCCCGCGCGACAGGGCGCGGCGCATGTAGAAACGGTGGACATCGACGTGCTGGTCGGCGAAGACGGCGTCGCCCGCGGCGTGCGAGTCCCGATCAGCGAATTGTAGAGGCGGGCCTTTAGGCCCGCCTGTCGAATGACGGAGACACTAATGCGTACGAACCGATACTTCACTCTACTGATCACCACCGCCGCGCTGATCGCGCCATCCACCACCAACGCACAAGGCGGCGGGCGCGGCCAGGGCATTTCTCAGGTTGCAACCTTCCACGTCGGGGCGACCGAGATTCTCAACGTCGAGCCGATGGAGAACGTCCCGGCAATCGCGGGCGCGCCGTTCACGGCCGACGCGACGACTGAGTTCACGCAGCTGCTCTCGGACGGCAACCGTATCGAGCGGCGGTTCACGACATCGCTGGCCCGCGACGGGCGAGGACGCACACGCAGCGAGCAGGACGTGGCCATGCTCGGCCCGCTCGTCGTGCTGGAAAAGGGCGTGAACTGGAAAACGCGCCCTGGCGCAAATGCCTGGCAGAGCGACAAACCGCCGCGGTTTACCGTCATCAACGATCCCGTTGACGGCGTCACCTACACGCTCGACGAACGATCGAAGGAAGCGCGCCGCGGTCCCTCGAAGACTGCGACCGTGCAAGTCGAAATCCAGAAGCTCAACGACAAACTTTTGGCCGTCCGCGGCGGGGCGGACGAGGTCCGCGTCGAATCACTCGGCACGCGCCAGATCGAGGGCGTCAGCGCCGAGGGCACGCGGCTGACGTCAACGATTCCGGCCGGACAGATCGGGAATCTGAATCCCATCAACCTCGTGACCGAACGCTGGTTCTCGCGGGAGTTGCAGATGGCCGTGCTCATCACACGCCGCGACCCGCGCTCCGGCGACACCGTCTATCGCCTCACGGCCATCGTCCGCGCCGAGCCGCCTCCCGATCTCTTCACCGTCCCATCGGACTATCGTGTCGTCGAGATGGGCAAGAAGCTGAATCACGAGAAGGTCGAAATCTTCGAGAAGGAGCTGAAGAAACTCGAGAAGGCGCGCAGCGGCGGGCAGGAGTAACGGACGGACTACAATCGCTCGCATGAAGGCGATTGTCGTCAAAGAGTTTGGTGGACCCGATGTGATGAAGCCCGAGGACGTGCCCGACCCGACACCCGGGCCCGGGCAGGTCCTCATTCGCGTTGGCGCCGTCGGCGTCAATCCCGTCGAGACCTACATCCGCGCCGGCACCTACGCGCGCACACCCAACCTCCCCTACATCCCAGGCTCCGATGTCGGCGGCACCGTCGAGAAGGTCGGTCCCAATGTCGCGACCTTCAAGCCCGGCGACCGCGTCTACACGCAGGGCGCCGCGGGCGGCTACGCGGAGCTGCTGTTGTGCGACGAGGCGCTGACGCATCCACTGCCAGCGCGCGTGTCATTCGCGCAGGGCGCCGCGCTCGGCGTGCCCTATTCGACTGCATGGCGTGCGCTGTTCATCCGCGCAAAAGCCCGTGCCGGAGAAACACTGCTCGTGCACGGCGCGAGTGGCGGCGTCGGCACTGCGGCCGTGGAGCTCGGACGTTCGCATGGCCTGCGCGTCATCGGCACGGCCGGCACACCCGAAGGACTCAACCTCGCGCGCGAGCATGGCGCGCATCATGTGCTCAATCACCGCGAGAAGGACTACCTGCAGCAGGTCCTGCCGATCACGGGCAACGCCGGCGTGGACGTCGTCCTCGAGATGCTCGCCAACGTCAATCTCGATCACGATCTCGACGTCCTTGCCCGCAACGGGCGCGTCGTGGTGATCGGCAACCGCGGCCGCGTCGAGATCGACCCGCGCAAAGCGATGGCGCGCGACGGAGCGATCCTGGGCATGACGCTGTTCAATGCCACGCCCGAGGAGTCGCGCGAGATTCACGCTGGGCTGATGGCCGGTCTCGAGAACGGGACGCTGAATCCGGTCATTGGCAAGGAATTCCCGCTTGCCGATGCGGCCAAGGCGCATGTCGCGGTGATGGAATCCGGCGCCTTCGGAAAGATCGTGCTTGTGCCGTGAGTCTCTGTCACGTTCGACGAAATTGCTGCTCAGTCCTTGCTCTCGCTGCCGCCGTGCTTGCCGGCTGCGCGAAGGAGCCTGTGGTCGCAGGGCCTGGCGGCACGTCCCCCAATCCAAACGGCTGCTATGTCTTCGTCTACGACCAGGCTAACCAGCGCGGCGAACGAGTCATATTGAATGGCCCGGGAAAGTGGCCGACCCTCGAGCGATTGCGGCGCGACGACAAGGATTGGCGAAAGCGAATTCGCAGCATCGAGGTCGGCTCAGGCGCCACCGTCACGTTGTACACCGAGCCAGATTTCCGTGGAGTGTCGCAGCTGTTCGGCCCGGGCAGCGACGAGGCCCGTCTCAATGCCAGTATGAGCGTCGGTATCGAGTCTCTCGCGCTCTCGTGTCGCCCGGCCAATCCGTGACGGCCTTACTTCGCCCTCGACAGCTCCTCGTCGATCACGCTGACGAAAGTCTCGTAGGGCTGGGCACCTGACAGCATGCGGCCGTTGATGTAGATCGTCGGCGTCGAGTTCACCCCGAGCCGCTGACCCTGGGCGACGCCGTCGCGCACGCGCTCGCCGTACTTCGAGGTGTCGAGGCAGGCGTTGAACGCCGCAGCGTCGAGACCGAGATCCGCCGCGTGCTTCTTCAGCTCCTCAGGCTGCAGCTGCTGCTGGTTGGCGAACAGCCGATCGTGGTACTCCCAGTACTTGCCCTGGTCGCCGGCGCAGTGCGCGGCCTCGCCGGCCTTGAATGCCTGCGGGTGAATCTGCGTCAGCGGAAAGTCCTTCCAGACGATGCGGACCTTGTCGCCGTAGGTGTCGCGAACCTTCTTGAGCGTCGGCGCGACGCGCTGGCAGAAGGGGCACTGGAAGTCGGAGAACTCGATCAACGTGATCGGCGCCGACGTGCGGCCGAGCGAGGGATCGGTCGTTTCGATCTCGACGGCGCGGCGCGGCGCGTCGATCAGCACTCGGACGTCCGGACCGCCCTTGCGCAACTCGGCGATGAGTGCCTGTCTCGCTTCCAGCCGCCGTTGATCCGTCAGAAACCGGTTGATCGCGGGCCCCATGACCTCGAGCGGGCGCCCCTGCATCTGATTGATGTTCGCCTGGTAGAACGTGGTGACGTCGGCGTCGGTCACCGGCTTGACGCGCTTGCCGACTTCTTCGAGCTCGTAGGCCTCAGTGCTCACACCCTTCTTTTTCGCCGCTTCGCTCAGCAGCGCGTCGGCGATGATCGCGTCGAGCGCGGCGCGGCGGCCGTCGTACAGCTTCTGCGTCGCCTCAGCCTGCGAGGCCGGATCGTCAGCGCGCCAGCGATCGTCCAGCTCCTTGGTGGTGACCGTCCGGTTGCCGATGCGCGCCGCGGCGTCATTCTGCTGGGCCGGCGCAGCTGAACAAGCAAACAAGGAAACCAAGGCGGTGAGGAAGAAGGTGTTACGCATGATGTGCATGATATTCAATTGGCGAGTTCCTCGCTGGTCTTGACCTGGAACCTGCGGAAGCGCGAATAGGTCGCGACGCCTCGGATCTCCATCGGGTCGCGCGCGCGCCGCATCCGCTCCTCCATACGCACCGGGACCCTCATACCGATGGAGGCATCCGGCTCATAGGTCACGACGAAGTGCGCCTCGAGGTTGGTATCGAGGGCATGCACCTCGGTACGCAGCACCGTGCCGTCGCGCTCGTCCACCCAGAACCTTCCATCAACCGGCAAGTCGCGTCCGTTGGTGGTGCTGACGAACGTCGGGCGCCCGGTCTCCTTGAACTCGATCACAAATCCCGGCTCGTCCTGATCGCGCTTGCCAGCTTTGAAGGAGAAGCGATGGCGATTCTGCGCGAGCAGAAACGGCAGCGGCAGTGTCGGCACGTTGATGTTCCGGCTGACGTTGCCGATGTTGTAGCGCGCGCCCTCATCCATGATCGCGCGCGCCTGGCTGAACGCGCTTCGCGACGATCCTTTCAGAAACAAGGTCGCGAGCCGCTCTTCTCGATCTCGAACCTGTTTGCCGTCGCGCTCGAAGACGTCGCGAAACGGCAGCCAACCCTCGCCTGGCACTTGAACGAGCAGGAAGTCGGAGACGAGCACAGTCTCGAGGGGGCCGGTACCGCCGCGCGGGATGCTGGTCGTGCTCGACCCGGGCACGCGGCGCAGCATCTGCTCGTAGCGCTCTTCGGCGACGACGGATCCAAAGCTGCGTTGGAAAGATTCGACGTACGCGCCGGCGCGGGCCACCACGCCGTCGAAGTCGGTCCTTGGTCCCTGGTTCTTGGTGCTAGGTCCGTCCTGTGGCTCCGCGCTGAAGGACTGCGATGATCCCGCGGCTAGCAACACAAGGAGCGCTACAGACCAAGGACGACGCATGGACCAGGGACGGACCAAGAACCAAGGACCACGGACCAAGGACCGACTATCGTCCAGACCAGCGCACGCGCACGCCACCGTTCACCAGTCGCGGCGCGCCGATCGTCGTCGGCAGCAGCTGCACGTAGTACTCCTGATCGAACATGTTCTGCACGCCAAAGAAGACCTCGAGGTTGCGGCCGATCTGGCGTGACGCACTCAGGTCCACGAGGCCGTAGCCGGGGAGCCCAGGCGTCGTCTCACCTGGCTTGATGCGCGCGTTCTGGTCGTCGTCGAACTGACGGCCGTAGAAGGTGCCAACCACGGCGACGTTGACGAAGCGCGGATTTGCATACGACGCGCTGACCGAGCCGCGATGCTTCGGCACTTGCGGCAGATAGAGACCCGTGAGATCGACGATGACGACGCCGGGAACCGCGACGGGGTTGTATTCGGTGACCTTGGCGTTGTTGAAGAGGTAGCCGGCCGCGACGCGAACGTGCTGGCCGAGGCGTGTCTCGACGTCGTTCTGCCAGCCGCGAATGCGCGTGCGCCCCAGGTTCTGACGCTGCTGGAGATTGGTGTTGATCGTCACGTTGGCCACCGGGTTCTTCACGCGGTTGTCGTAGTACGTCGAGCGGACCGACACGGTGCGTGTGGCTTCGAAGCGCACTCCGGCTTCACCGCCGAACAGACGCTCGGGGCCGAGATTTTCATTGGCCAGCGTTCGGACGAGACCGACGCTGAACTGGCGATACAGCTCATTGAGCGTCGGCGCGCGGAAGCCCGAGCCGATATCGCCCCACACCGACACCCGCTCGGTGACCTTGTAGAGCGCGCCGGCACGCGGGCTGACCACCGTGTCGTCCTTGTCGGCCAGCTCGCCGCGGTTACCGGCGGTTGGCAGTCCCGTCGCGACCGATGTTTCAACAATGTGACCGTTGTAGTTCTTCCAGCTGTCAACCCGCGCACTCAACGTGACGACGAGGTCGTTCATGCTGAACACGTCCTGCAGGAAGAGACCGGAGCTGCGCTGCGTGCCGCCGGAGTTCCGGCGAGCGTTGAGCACGGCCTGCTGCGTCGGCGGCACGATGGGCACACCAGGCGCCGCCACATAGAGATCCTCGAGACTGTCGCCGTCCACGTGCCGATAGTCGAAGCCGGCGCTGAAGAAGTTGTAGCGACCGATCGCTCTCGACCACTGAACCATCGTGCCCACGGCGTCGGTGGGCACCGTCTGATCCGTCGTCAGGCGAACGATGCTGCGGGGCGCGACCGTCGCGCTCGGCGCCGTCACGGCAAGGAAGGTGCTGTGGAACCGGTTGTCGTCGGTGAACACCGTCGCTTGCAGATCGCTGTCGTCCGGCATGCGTACCCGCACGCCGCCGCCAAACGCCGTCCACTTCGTGTCGTTCACCTCGCCAACCTTGCCGTTGACGCGGTTCTCTTTGAAGTAGCCGCCGCGGAAGAACACGTTCACCCGGTCGTTCGCGCGGTAGTCGGCCTTCAGGTTGAAGTTCTTGAAGTTGACCTGCGCGTTGTTGTCGATGAGACCGCGCTCATTGGCGATGACGATCGGGAAACCGTCGGTATCGAACCCGCCGCCTTCCACGGCGACGCCCAGCTTGCCCCATACATCGCTCGCAAAGAAGTCGGCCTTGGGACTGTTATGGTTGCCGTATTGCGTTTTGAACTCGACGGATCGCCGTGCCGGGGTGGCCGAGATGATGTTGATCACGCCGCCCATGCCGTAGTTGCCGTAGAGGCTCGAGCTCGAGCCGTCGATCACCTCGATGCGGTTGACGCTCTCGAGTGGAACGCGCGTCCAATACACCCAGCCGCCGAACGGATCGTTGAACGGCACGCCGTCCACGAGTACCAGCGTCCGGCTCACGCCGCTCGGTCCGAGGCCGCGCAGCGAGACGCCTTGCGCCGTCGGATGCGACGACAAGCTGCTGCTGCGACGGAACAGGCTGAAAGTCGGCACCTGCCGCAGCACGTCATCGGCCACGACGGCTGGTGACTGGCGGATGGTCTCCTTCTCGATGATGTTCGCGCTGACCGGAACGTCGCCCAGTCGTTTTGCGCTGCGCGTCGGCGTGACGGTCACGGTCTCGAACAACCCGGCCACTGCGAGCACGACGTCCACCTCGCGGTTGGACGGCACCGGTTGTGACCACTCGGCAAAGCCGCCCGCTCGCACGATCATCGTCAGGTCGCCGGCGGGCGCCGAGGCGATCGTGAAGCGTCCGTCCGATCCAGAGACCGTCTGCTGTTCGAGGCCACTCGAGCCAACCACGATGATCGATGCACCGGACACCGCCGCTCCGGAGTCGTCCTTCACGATGCCCGACACGGCGGACACGCTGCCCGACACGCCTGACTGTGCGCCCTTCGCGCTCGGCGCTTGCGCTTGTGCAGCCGTCGAGAGAGCGAGAGACAGACCGAGGGCAAGAAACAGGGCTTTGTGCATAGAGGGGAAATATTAGCTCGGATTCAGGCGTGAATTCGGTCCGGGTTTGCTCAGAGCACAGCGGGTTGCTAAGCTCGTTCTATGCGTGTTTTCGCACTATTAACCGCGCTGATTCTGACCACCGGATTGGTCATCGGCCAGCAAGCCACATTCAAATCGGGCACCAGCATCGTGCCGGTGCTCACGACCGTCACCGACAACCAGGGACGGCTCGTGCCGAACCTGGAGCAGGAAGAGTTCACGATCCTGGACAACGGCAAGCCGCAGCCGATCACCCTCTTCCAGAACGAAACTCAGCCGTTCACAGTGGTCGTCATGCTGGATTTCAGTTTCAGCATGACCACACATCTCGATTTGCTGAAACAGGCCACCGAACAATTCATCCTGCGGATGCTGCCAGCCGACAAGGGACAGGTCGGCGCGTTCAGCGACAAGATTCAGTTCAGCGGCAAATTCACCAACAATCGCGATGACCTCGTCGCGGCGCTCAAGGATCTGCAGTTCGGCAACCCGACGCGGTTGTACGACGCGATCGACGCCAGCATCGACATGCTGAAAGAGGTGGAAGGTCGCAAGATCGTGCTGGTCTTCACCGACGGCGACGACACGGCGAGCCGCAGGGGTATGGGCGACGTGCTCGACAAAGCCCGGGCGACCGAGACGATGATCTACGCGATCGGACTCGAGTCGGAGTTCCCGATCGCGCCCGGACGGATGCAGCGTACCCGTCCGGATCGTGGCCTGCGCAAGCTGGCCGACGAAACCGGCGGCGGCTACTTCGAGCTGAAGAAAACCACCGAGCTGGCGCCGACGTTCACCCGAGTCGCGCAGGAGCTGCACAGCCTCTACACGATCGGGTTCCAGCCAGTCCTGCTCGACAACAAGGAACACCGGCTCGAGGTGAAGATGAAGCAGGCTGGCCAGACCGGCCGCGCCCGCAGGAGCTACATCGCGTCCGCGGACCGTCTCAGCGGCAGCAAATGACCACGCTGACCGACCAGGACTTCCGGCTGGAAGCCGATCGCGCGCTCGAGGATTTGCAGCGATCGCTGATGCCGCTCGCCGACGAGCATGGCTTCGAGGTGGAGCTGCAGAACGGCGTCCTGCAGATCGTCTTCGAGGATCCGTCGCCCGCGAAGTTCGTAATCAGTCCCAACGCGCCGGTCCGGCAGATCTGGGTGTCGGCGCTGTCGCGCAGCTTCAAGCTCACGTGGCAGCCGGACTCGTCTTTGTTCGCGCTCGACGGCGAGTCACTGGAGACGTTGATCACGCGGCTCGCACGTCAATTCCTGAACAGTTAGTCCAATGATCAGACGCGCCGATGCATCCGACCTCGAGCGCATCGAGGCGCTGCTCCGCGACGCGAATCTGCCGCTCGATGGAGCGCGGGACGCCTTCCGCCTCGGCTTCGTGGCCGAGGACAACGACACGATTGTCGGAGCCGTCGCCCTGGAACTGTATCCCGACAGCGCGCTCCTGCGATCACTCGTGGTCGATCGGTCTGCCCAGGGTCGAGGGCTCGGTGGGCGTCTGACGCAAGCGGCGATCGACGAAGCGCAGGGCCGCGGCGTGTGCTCGATCTATCTGCTGACGACGACGGCAGACGCGTTCTTCCCGCGGTTCGGATTCGTCGCCGTGGAGCGGCAGTCCATGCCGGCGGCGATCCAAGGCTCAATCGAATTCCAGTCGGCGTGCCCGGCGAGCGCGATCGCGATGGCTCGACGCTAGCTGCGAAAGTACGTCGGCAGGTCCTTCTTCGTCTCGCGGAGAATTTCGACGATCGCGCGCCGGTCGGCTGTCGAGAGATGCCGGTACCGGTCATCCTTCTCCTTGCCCGACAGAATCGTCCACAGACGCTCGTAAATGGCTGTCTTGGCCTCGGTCGGCAACGATTCGAACTGCGGCGAGTAGATCATGTAGCTGCACGGATAACGCAACAGCCGCGTCCGCAGATCCAGCTGCCGAAGCGACCGGCCTTTCGAATCGCTCGGGCCACGAGCGCTGAACGCCTCTGCAAACCCCGATGTGCCTTTCAGCGGCGACGCGATCGGTGCCTCGTCCACGAACAGCATGTAGTCAACAACCTGCTCGACACCGTCACGAATGGCGTCGCCCGATTTGAGACGACCTTCCTGCCGAGCGATCCTCGTGTCCCATCCGACGTGCGTCAGCAGATTCATCATCTGCATCTGATGCTCGAACACCATCAGCGCAGCAATGTCGCTGTACGGCGCCAGGTAACCGCGGGTATCGAAGGTTCGTTCGAGAGACGCGAGCGTGACGGTCTTCGGCACGCCTGACCCTGAGGTGAGACGCGCGACATCGAGATTGCCGAAATGCTCGATTGATCCGAGACTGCCCGTCACATACCAGCCGCCCCACCGCCGTTCGAGCGGCCGGGTCTGTCCCATCGGCTCGATCATCCCTGGCACACCGCCAGTTCGATCGGTGTCGTGGCACGAGAGACAGTTGTCCGAGCGGCCGATGGTCGGCCCGCCGAACAGACTGGTATTCAACGTGTAGAACACCGTGCCCTGTTCCGGATCCTGCGCCGCGATTTCGATGAACCCCTTACGTACCCAACCAACGACGATCGAGTCATTGAAGTAGAGAGCACGCGGATTGTCAGCGCGGATGAGGCCGCTTTGCACGCTCCCTTGCGAGAAGACCATGATCTGCGACGACACCGGAACGTTCAGCGCATCCAGAAGCGAGCGGAGATGACCCGATGGACCCTCAGCCTTCAATTGCGCAACGGCGTTGTCTTTCTTGAGAAGCGTGGCGATCGGATCGTTGGACGGTCGCGAATAGGTGATCGCGCGGTGGGTGCGATCGAGCTGATCGAGTCGCTGACCGGCGACGATGGATATCATCCATAGCACCGCGACTGCAATCAGCGAAGCCAGGCGCATCATTCAATCCTGTGCGCGATCCTCATACCAGTCCACGTGCAGCGACGCCTCCCCACACTGCAGGCACGTCGTCCACCGCCATTGATGGCTGCACCCTGGGCATCGTCCCTGAGTGGAGAACGTATTCCAGACCGTCCCGCACGCCTCGAATGGTGGCTCCGGAGTTCCGTCACAGAAGCAGCACCAGCGGCTCGTGGCGGTCGGGTGCCAGCCGCACAACGGACAGCGAATCCCGCGAAATGGGTCTTCCCCTTCGAGGTCGAAGGTCGGCGTGACGATCTGATCGGGGGCCCGGTCTTCCTTGAGGAAGAGCTGAACTGACATCTCTTGATTATTTTAGGTGTAAGGGCGACGCATGCGTCGCCCCTACGTCTTGCGGTACGAGCGCCCGAGACGCCGGCCGATCGCCTTGACGAGACCCTGCGGGACGTAGCGGACGAGCATGGCGATGCTGCGATTGACGCGGCCGTTGATGTAGATCGGCGTGCCGGCCATCACCGCCTCGAATCCCTGACGCGCCACGGTCGGCGAGTCCATCCACATCCACGGCGGCAGACTCTTCATCTGCTCGCGTGTGCCGGTGACGTCGTGAAACTCGCTGATCGTGAAGCCGGGACACACGGCGGTCACATGGACGTTGTAACGCCGCACCTCGTTCGACAACGCTTCCGAGAACTTGATCGCCAACGCCTTGGTGGCCGCATACAGCGTGTGGCCGGCGGGCGCGGGGACGAGTCCCGCCAGCGACGCGACGTTGATGATGCGGCCGTAGCCGCGCTCGATCATGCCGGGCAGCAGCCGATGGGTGAGCTCGGCGAGTCCGACGACCATGACCTGCAGCATGTCCTGGTGCCGCTGCCACGGCGAGGAAATGAACGTCCCCGGCACGCCGTAGCCGGCGTTGTTGACCAGCGCGTCGATGGTCAGTCCGAGGGACGCGATCTCCGCGCAGAGCCGTTCCGGGGTGTCCTGCCGGGCATGATCCGCGACAAAGACCATCACACGGATGCCGTAGCGCTGCTCGAGGCGTGCGGCGACGGCGCGAAGACGGTCCTCGCGCCGTGCGGTGATCACCAGGTCGAAGCCGTCGGCGGCAAACACCTCGGCAAACGCTTCGCCGATGCCTGACGAGGCGCCGGTAATCAGTGCGGTTCGCGTAAGATTCCCAGTCATGCGCCGGCTCTCTGTGATTGGTGCGCTGTGTATCGCCGCTGCGATCGTCCGTGTCGCAGCGCCCGTTGAGGCTCAGCGCGGTTCGTTCTCGATTGTCGAAGCCTCAATCGCCGAGACGCGCACGGCGCTCGAGCAGGGCCGCGTCACGTCCCGAGACATTGTGGCCCAATCGCTGATGCGGATCGCGCTGTACGAGGATCGCCTGCAGGCGGCCCTCTACGTCAACCCGCGCGCGCTCGACGAAGCCGACGAACGTGACCGCGAGCGCCGCCTGCGCCGCGTCCGCGGTCCGCTGCATGGGATTCCCATCGCTCTCAAGGACAACGTCCACACCACCAACATGCCGACGACGGGCGGTGCGCTTGCCTTTGCCGGGTTGATTCCACCCTACGAGGCGACGCTGACCAAGAACCTGCGCGACGCGGGCGCCATCATCATCGCCAAGACGACGATGACCGAGCTCGCGAATTGGGTGGCGGCAGCGATGCCGACGAATTACAACTCGCTCAGCGGCTTTGCGTTCAATCCGTACGACCCGCGCCGCGATCCGCGCCCGGCGACTGCCGATGGCCGTCCCGTCCTCGCGACGGGAGGCTCCAGTTCTGGAAGCGGTACCGCAATGAGCTTCTGGATGGCGAACGTTGGGACCGAAACGTCAGGCTCTATCCTCAGCCCGTCCAATCAGAACATGCTGGTCGGCATCAAGCCGACCGTCGGACGTGTCAGTCGATACGGCGTCATCCCGATCGCCGCCGATCAGGACACGCCAGGGCCGATGGCGCGCTCGGTAGCCGACGCGGCGATCATGCTCGGTGCGCTGGAGGGCGCGACGCCCGATCCCAACGATCCCGCGACAAAGACCTGCACGCCGCCGCCGCAACGCGACTACACGAAATTCCTGCGGCGCGACGGTCTCAAAGGCGCGAGAGTCGGTATCCCGCGCGCGTCTTACTACAACGCGGCCACCATACCTGGCGGTGGATCGAACGGCGGCTTGACCGAGTCGCAGAAGAGCGTCATGGCCGACGCCATTGCCGCGATGCGCGCGCAGGGTGCAACGGTGATCGATCCAGCAGACGTCCCGTCGATCGTGACAACGGATCCGGCGAAGAGCCTTCTGAAGTGGAATGTGTGCAGTGGGCCTGACGACGCCAAGGGCAAGGATGACGACTGCTCAGTCGTGTTCAAGTACGGGATGAAGCGCGACTTCAATGCCTGGCTCGCGTCGCTGGGCGATCGCGCGCCGCTGAAATCGCTGACGGCGCTGCGCGAGTGGAACCGCGCGCATCAGTCAGCAGGAACGCTGAAGTACGGACAGGCGCAGTTGGACAACTCGGATGAAATGGATCTGACCGCCGACCGCTCCCGTTACGAAGCCGACCGCGCCAAGGACCTCGCGCTCTCGACGAGCGACGGGATCGACGCGGTGATGAAAGCGCACAAGCTCGATGCGCTGATCTTCCCCGGCGGCGGCGGCGCGGCCATCGCCGCCAAGGCGGGCTACCCAACTGTGATCGTGCCGTTCGGCATGGTGCCAAACTCGACAGCAGGCATGCCAGCAGGGTTCGATCCGAAGCCGTCACCGTTCGGCGTCAGCTTCACTGGCGGTGCATGCAGCGAACCACGTCTGATCGAGCTCGCCTACGCCTTTGAGCAGGCAACCAAGCGGCGAGTTCCACCGCGGATGGACTGAGCGATCGCATTGGTGATTTGTTGATCGCAAAATCTGCAATGCGAGATAAGACCAGGCCATGAACTGCTTCCTCCACGATCGGACCGCGGCCGTCGGTATGTGCGTCGTGTGTCAGAAAGCGGTCTGCCGAGACTGTGTGGGCCGCGACACGCCGCGGCTCGTCTGCCGTGCCTGCCTCGACCAGCGAACCGTCCAGGGATTCGAATACCGCTCGGCGGCATCTATCGGGAGCTGGCCGCTGATTCACATCTGCATGGGTATCGATCTGGCCACGATGCGCCCGAGAGTCGCACGCGGGATCATCGCCAT
>Ga0111538_10000575_pt1 | contig 49431 bp, 39 predicted proteins | sample SoiMethybrSBSTD1_FD_79669 | JGI IMG/M metagenome (GOLD analysis project Ga0111538, IMG submission 79669) | Bulk soil microbial communities from a Populus tree surrounding site in Tennessee, USA - Soil MetaG P. TD hybrid SBSTD1 (version 2)... | ecosystem: Environmental > Terrestrial > Soil >... | reverse complement strand
CTCCCTCCTCCCGCGCGATGCGGAACAACCACATCAGCCCGATCGTGAACGAGAGGTGCCGGACCGGCAGGAAGATGAACTGCCAGTCGGGCGTCCCATCCCCGTTCGCACGCAGCAGCGTGCCCTCGAACGGCGCGTAATCGTTGGCGAGCAGGAAGCCGTGCACGAGGACGGCGCCGACTTGGTTGAGCAGGAACACCGCCAGACCCGCCAGTGCGATCCGTCCATTGGTGAGCGTTGCTGTTCCAGGCTGGACGACGGCCTGCCCCGTGTAGCCGTTGGCGGTTGCGCTCATCGACGATCTCCTTCGTGGCGCACGTTGTAATCCAGCGACCCGTCGGCTGACAAGGGGATCTGGTAACGACTGTAGTGGTAATTCGTATAGCTGGCGCGGGGCCTGTCAGGCCCGGCGTTCACGACATTTACGCACACACGCTTTCGAAAGCGTTTTCGACTGACGTCGCCGGAATTGATCGATCACCGTTGCCGCGAAGACGAGACGGAGGTGGTCGCGGCTGTCCGGGCGAACGCGACCACGCGGTGCCGCGAGCCACGCCACGACGATGCTGACGAGATACATGGCGAGCATCGGCGCCGCGACGATGGATTGATTCCACCAGTCAGGCGACGAGGTGAGCACGGCTGCGGCGATGAAGATGATCAACGTCGCGTAGGGTACGTTGCGCCAGAGCCATCTCGCTGTTACCAGCCCCATCAACGCGAGGAAAAACACCAGCGTCGGAATCTGAAACACGGCAACCATCGAGAGCAGCAGGCTCTTGTAGAGGCCGAACGTGTCCTCGAGGCGGGGTGTGTAGATCGTCAACTTCGAATTGAATCGGCCGAAGAACTCGATGGTCGACGGGAACAGCAGGTAGTGCGTGAACGCCGCGCCGGCAATCGCACCGATCGCGCCCATCAGCATCAACGGCCATGCGAACCGCTTCTCGCGAGCGTACAGACCTGGAGCGATGAAGCGCCACGCTTGATACGTGATGAACGGCGCCGCCAGCACGACGCCGCCGAGCAGCGCGAGGTCGAAATAGAACGCGATGCCCTCGCCCGGCCTCGTCGTGATCAGCTTCGCGCCCGGTGGGAGCGCCCGAATCGCCGGACCGAGCGCAAACTCCGCGATACGGTCGACGAAGAAGAACGCCACCGCCATGCCGCCGACCAGCGCGATCAGCGCGCGAATCAGTCGGCGACGCAGCTCGTCGAGGTGTTCGAGGAATCCCATCATCCCGCCAGGCTCGTTGTCGTCAGCGGGCTGATTGCGACGCGCGTGGAGGGCTGTCATAGGCGACGATTCTAGCCCCTATCTTCGCTTGTACCGCAGTGTCACTGCCGTCTCTTCATCGACGACCAGCAGCTTGACGAACTGATGCGACGTTCCGGCGCGCGGCACGTCGACGCGAATCGGCAGCACGCCGGACGTGCGCCGCTGGAGGTTGATGACGTTCTGCGACGGCGGGACGGTCTGTGGCGTTCGGTCGAGGCGCCCCACGCCGGCGCTCTCGTTGCTCAACGTGGCGGCCCTCGCGGTCGACTGGACGTCGACGACCGGAGATGCCGCGGTGACTGTAATCGTCTCTCCCGAGCCCCCCACTCGCATTGGGAGTTCCAGCTGCAGCGGTTGCCCGTGGTAGACGAAGGTCATGCGAGCGGTGTCGAACCCCGCCAGACGCGAGTCCACCGTCACGTCGCCGGGCTGAACATTGTCGAACACGAACATGCCAGCTCTGTCGGTCACGGCGGTCCGCGTCGAGCCGTTCCTGGTCAGTGTCACAGTCACTCCCGGAAGGACGGCGCCACTTGCGTCGCGAGCGAGCCCACGAATCTGCCCAGGCACCGTGGCCGCAGTTTGAACGGTCTCGGCGAGAGACGGAGATGCGACCACTGCCACTGGCGCATTGAACCCGGCCACCGTCGCGGCCGCGCCCGGCACATCGGCGACCGATGCCAGATCGATCGCGTTGCCATCGACCGTGCGCGCCTTGTAGCGCTCGGGCACGAACACCTCCCACCGGACGATGGCGACCGGGATGTCCATCCGGGGCAGCATCATCTGCATCTCGCCTTTGCGCGCGAATGGCGTTCCCGCGTGCACGTAGACGAACGACACTTGATAGGTTCCGCTCGGCCGGAACCCGGGGCGCAGCAGCGGTACGCGGATCCCGTCGGCGCCGAGCACGGGCTTGGCCGTCTCGCCCGCAACGTCGACCGACACCATCGTTGCACCCGCCGGTAGCGTGACCTTGAGAAACGGCTGCGCGCGGTTCTGAATCTGCAGCGCCACTTCGGTGAGCGCGCGTCCCTCGCTTGTCACGAGCGTCGTCGCGACCGCGCGATCCGCGACGGCGGCAAGTACTCCGACGTCGGCAAATCGTTTCACGTCGAGCGACAACGCCGGCACCATGGCGGCGGTGCGCTGATAGCGAAACGCCGAGAGCATCGGCAAGCGCGACAGCGCCCGGAGCGACGGGTTGAGCTCGCGAACGTCGATGCGCAGCATGCCATTGCGCTCAGGTGCCTCGAGCTCCAGCGTGCCGACGCCGTCGATCGCGATCTCACCACGTTCGCGCTGCACGTCGCGAACCGTGATGAACCCCGTATCGACCGCAAACGACCCACCCTCGTGCGGGCGCTCGAGCGTGATCAGCAGCTGGTGGCTGCGCGCCGACGGCTCCGTGAGCGTCACCACCAGTTCGTCGTCGCGCCGCTCGCTGGTTTCGACCGTGCTTCCGGACACGCCGGTGAGTTCGTAGCGGGGCGGAAGCTGAACGGCCACGGTGCGCACCTGGCCTTGGATGACCGTCAGATCGATGAGCGCGGCCATCCGCAGGTCCGAGTCGCCGAGCGTGAGCAGCGTCAGCACGTCGGCCACGGTGCGGACCTCGCGCGCGGCGGCGACCGGCGCGCTGTCGCGCATCGACCACGACACGTCGGTTGACGAGCCCGGATCGAGTGTCGCCTCGATCACGGTGCGGCCGCCGGCGATGGCTCGCCGGGTAATCAGGCCTGCAGACAGATGAACATCGGCTTGCTCGCCCGGCACGTCGATCGTCGCCCGCGCCGTTCCCGCCTGCGGAACAGGAAGGACGAACGTCGCCCGCCCGGGGCGATAGACGAGTGGTGCGCCCCATTCGAGCGTGAGCGAGAACGGGCCGGGGCCAGGCACGAGCGCGGTGTGCGCCGTCCCGTCCGCGACGAGCGGCAGCGGCCGCCCGGCCGCGTTCGCTTCCGTGACCGTGGCGCCAGACAGCAGGCCGACGCGGCTGATGCCGGGACGCAGCGCGTCGCCCGTCATCGTGAACACGCCTCGCGCCGTGTCGCGATCGACGCGAATGCGAAGGTCCGCGTTCGCGAGCACCGCGCCAACGGGTGGCGTGGTCGGTCCCTGAGGGGGACGGGCGGCGAGATCGATCAGCCGGTTGTACTCGGCCAGCGGGAGCGTCACCGCACGCGGCGTGTCATTGGGCCGAGGAGGCGCTTGCGCAAACGACGGCGCCCCCGCAAGTACGAGCGCACTGACCACAGAGAATCTGAGAGCGAGCATGGCACCCTCACCTTCGCTTGAACGACAACTCGACGAATGGCGCGCGCGACTCGGCGGTCAGCTCCGCGGCCAGGAACATCGATGGCCCGAATGCCGGGAACGTCACATTGACCGGCAATGCGCCCGCGACCGTGCGTCCGCCTGACTCGGCGCGAAAGCGATCCACCAGCGCCTGAAGGCGGCGCGTGTTGTCGGCATCGCCGACCGCGGTCCCGCCGCTCACCGTCAAGGTCACGGGGCGGCGCAAGGCGTCGGCAAACGGTCCGGCGTCGTCTTCGACACGGAACGTGCCCGGCTCGAGGTTGATGTGATACCGCGGCGAGTAGCGCAGTTCGAGACCAGTACGCGAGACGGGAAGATCAAGCGCGGGGAGATCGAGCCGAGCGCGTCCCTTGGGGAGCCAGCTCTCCGTGCGCTGCAGATACACCATTTCGACGACGAACGTCGGCGCTTCCTCGCCGGCGCGGCCCTTTTCGAGCGGCAGCAGGACGGCGCCCTGTTCGGCGACCCCGGGACGAATCGGCTGACCCGACACCTTCGCGCTCCACAGTGTGGCGCGCGCGGGCAGCGTGACCTTCAGGAAGCTGCGCTGGTTGTTGCGCACCGCGTAGCGGGCTTCGACGAGCATGCCGCCGTCTTCCGCGGCGAGCGCGCGGTAGCGCGCCTCTTCCACGTTGGCGATCAGCACAGCCTGCGGCGTGTAGCGCACGACGGTCACCGTCAGCGATCGTGCTTCGGTGCCGGCCAGCGGCCGCAACCGATAGGCGACCATCGACGGCGACTCCCGTCCCGCGACGATCTCGCCGAGGTCCGCGGGATCAACCGGATCGAGCCCGCGGGTCTGACGATCGCCAATCTCGCCGGCGCCGACGACGTCGACCGCGATGCCGCCGCTCTCGCGTTCGGCGGACGGCACACGCACGATCGGTACGGTGATCGCTCCCTCGCGTGGCGCACGCGTCTCGCCCTGGACGACGAACGACACTTCGCTGCTGATCGGATCGAGCAAGCGTACTCGCAGCGCGCCGTCGTTGGTGTCCCAGTCGCCAACGGTGGCGCCGTTCACCTGGTTGACGACGAGACCAGGCGGCAGCGCGAGCGACACCTCGCGCGCGAGGCCTTGCAGCACTTCGATACGAACGTTGGCGGCGACCGGCGAGACGTCTTCGCCGAGGCCGACAATCGAGGTGACCCGGGCGCGGGTGCGTAGTGGCAGTTCCGCGCGGCGATCGTCGACCTTCCGCTTCCAACTCAGTGTGAGCGCCTGCCCGGGCCGGCCGAACGCCGTCCATCGACTCTCCGTCGCCGTCTCGCTCCGATCGGCGATGAAGCCGCCGCTGACGTTCAGATCGACGCCGCTGCGCGGCAGCACGAGCGACGCACGCGAGATCGGCGCCGTGGACGAGGGGAGTGCGATCGACTCGGTGCCGGCCGACGAGGCGAGCGGCATGACGATGTCGAGCGTGAGCACCACGCGTCCGGCACGCGACAGCAGCACGTGCGGTGGTGGACCTTCGACGAGCGACACCGGCTGTCCATCGATCCGCGCGTCGCGCACCATCAACCCGGCGGGAATCTGCACGCGCGTCCAGCCCTCGCGCAGCACGTCGATCGTGAGCAGCGCGCGGCCAGATGCCGACTCGACGTCGGCGACCAACTCGTAGTCGATCCGCGTCAGCGTGGCATCGATCGGAGAGCTTGCGGGTTGGGCCGGCTGCGGCGTGGCGCGCTCGCGGAGTGCACGATATTCGTCGACGGGCAACACCACCCAGCCCTCTGGCGTGGGCGTTTGCGCAACTGTGCCTCGTGCGATGGCCATTGCGCACACACAGGTACCGATCAGGATCAAACGGGCCCGATCCATAGTCGCCTCGCGGTCTGGGGCGCGAGGCCTGAGGCCGGGGCCCCTCTTGTCAGACGCGTGGGCGATGCAATTGGCTCACCCGATCAGGGTGGCGTCGAGCGCGCAGAAAACGCCGTGATCGCGAGAGCATCGCTCGGCGCGATCCACGGCGATGGAGTCAGCGGTTCAAAAGCGTGGAGATCACAGTATTGGTCCGCGTGCAGGCGGACACGACGTCACTTCTTGAAGTCGGTCTCGAGCAGCTTCTCGAAGCGCTGGATGTCTTCGTTGTTCTCGATGCACTCGTACTCGCGGATCCGCTCGTTGGGCCGCAGCCGCAGCGTCGCGTACATCTTCCACGGCTTGGTGAAGACGTCCGGATCCTCCATCGTCGCTTCGTAGACGATCGTGTCGTAGGTATCGCGAGTGTAACGTTCGGTCACGCGCAGCTTTTCAGTATGGTGCGTCCCGACGCCGGCCAGCCACGTGTTGGTGTTGAAGCCGACGACGTCGACGACGAGCGTGTCGCCGTCCCAGCGCCCGATGGAATCACCGAGATACGACGGCTCCATGTCGTCTGGATGCGGGCGTCCGTCGGTGGGAATGAATCGCATGCCGTGATGGACTTCATACAGGATCACGACGCGATGCGGCTGTTGAATGATTTCAAACGGCAGCGGACGAACGGTGATCCGCGGGACGCCAGACAACAGACAGCGTGCCATGGGATCGTCGATCCCCTTGCGCGCCAGATACTCCTGCCGCTTCTTTTCCGCGTCGGGTTTATAGGGCGGCGGCTCGGGCGGCGGCAGCGGTTTCCTTCCGGCGGCCTCGTCGGCCTTGCGAATCGCCTCGATTTCCGCGTCGCCAAACAGCAAGGCGAATCCGCCGCCGACCCACACGCCAGACAGATCAGGCTTGCCGTCGGCGGTTCGAGGGATCGGTTTGAGCCCCGGCTTCTGCGTCTGCGCGAGCGTCGTGGTGACGAGCATCGCAGACGCGAGGAGTGCGACGACGGACGCCAGCGGTCGTTTCATCGCCGTGCTCCTCATTGGCCGCCGGTGCCGGCAGGGGGCCCGGAATTCAGTTCGGTTCCGTTCGAAAACGTCACCTTGCGCGAGGCGGCCTGCGTCGGGTTCAGACGCGCTCGCCAGCCGAACACCTTGACCGTGTCGCCGACTTTCATGGTCACGTCCCGCTTCCATCCCTGACGCACCAGCATGTTCGGGGGGTAGCCTTCGAACTTCCACTGCGTCACCGCACCCTTGTCGTCCTTCACATCCACGTAGAAGTAGATGTGGGGATTCATCCAGTCGATCTTGGCGACAACGCCCGATACGGTGACCGGCTTGTCGCCGTCGTATTCGGCCGCGAACGAATGGTGCCCACTCAGTGGGACCGTGCCAACGAGGAGACCGAAGAGCACCGCACGCACTGTTCTCATGAGCCCTCCGATTCGAACCGCGCGCATTGTAAGCCCGCGGCGCGTACAATCTACAGCCGAAGGAGCTGCTATGTTGAAGACGTCGGTAGCGATTCTGGGCCTCATCGTCGGTCTCGTGCTCGTCGGTGCGCAGCCCGGCTCAGCCCAGCAGGGAAGCGGAGGCGGCGTGACCTCGTTCTACGACCTCAACACCAAGAGCCTGGATGGCAAGGCCGGCAACCTCGCGCAGTACAAGGGCAAGGTCAGTCTGGTCGTCAACGTGGCCAGCAAATGCGGCTACACGCCACAGTACGAAGGGCTCGAGAAGCTGCAGCGCGAGATGAAAGGCAAGGGCTTCAACGTGCTCGGTTTCCCCAGCAACGACTTCGGCGGCCAGGAACCGGGGACGGCGCAGGAGATCGCGACGTTCTGCAAACTGACCTACGACGTCACCTTCCCGATGTTCGAGAAAGTCGTGACCAAGAAGGGGGCGGGGCAGTCGCCAGTCTATTCATTCCTCGGTTCGTCCGGGAACCTTCCGGCTTGGAACTTCAGCAAGTACGTCGTCGACAAGCAGGGCAAGGTTGTGGCGTTCTTTCCGAGTCAGGTGACGCCCGAGGATCCCGCGCTTCGCAGCGCGATTCAGAAGGCGCTGGCCGGCTCGTAGCGTTGTGACACCCCGGGGCGGTCCAGTAGAGTACAGGTATCCATGCGCTGGACCCCCGGGAATCTGTCCGCCCTCATCTCCGTCATCCTCCTTCTAAGTGCCGGTTGCCGGAGCACGACCGGAGAGGCGAAGTCGACCGCTGGCAATGCCGCGGCCATCCCGGTAGCCTCTGCCGCTGCCATCGAGCGGCCCCTCGCCCGGTTCATCAGAGTCACGGGCACTCTCACGGCCGAGGAGCAAGCGGACGTTGCGGCTGAAACCCAGGGACGGGTGGTGGCGACGCCGGTCGAGCGGGGCACGCGAGTTACGCAAGGCGCCGATCTGATCCGCATCGCCGCGGTCGAGGCCGAGGCACAGGCGGCCGAAGCGCAGGCCAATGCGGCACAGCTCGAGGAACGGCTCGGCCTCGGCGACGGCGCGGCGTTCTCGCTCGACCGTGTGCCGGAAGTGGCCAACGCGAGAGCCAACGTCACGCTCGCGCAGGGCGACTACGACCGCGCGAAGATGCTGTTCGAGAAGCAGCTGCTCTCCAAAGCCGAATTCGATCAGCGCAGCGCGCAGGCCGAAGTCGCGCGTCGTCAGTACGACATCGCCCGCAATACCTCGATGCAGCAGTTTCAAGCCCTGCTCGCGGCGCGGGCGCGTGTCAGCCTTGCCCGCAAAGCGCTGGCCGACACCGTCGTCCGCGCGCCGTTTGCCGGGGTGGTCGGCGAGCGCATGGTGTCGGTGGGCGACTACGTCACGCGCGGCATGAAGGTCGTGTCGGTGCTGCGCACGAATCCGCTGCGGCTGCAGCTCACCGTGCCGCAGCAATACAGCGTGGAAGTGGGCGTCGGTCGAGCCGTGTCGCTCGAAGTGGATACCGCCCCGGGCAAAACGTTCACGGGCCAGGTGCGCTACGTGTCACCGGCGCTGCAGACCGACTCGCGCACGCTGATCGTCGAAGCGGTGGTTCCCAACGACGATGCCGCGCTCAAGCCCGGTTCGTTTGCGACGGCGCAGATCGAGCAGGAGTCGAAGAAGCCTGGCATCCTTGTACCCGTCGCCGCGGTGCGCACGGTGTCCGGCTCGTCGCGTGTGTTCGTGGTCGCGACCGAGCGCGCGGAAGAGCGCCTGGTCACCGTGGGGCAAGCGGTGGACGATCTCGTCGAGATCGCCACGGGACTGAAAGCAGGTGAACGCGTGGCGACCAGCAATGTCACCCAACTCGTGGACGGAGCCTTGGTGGCGCCGGCTCGTTAGCATGTTGAAGTACGTCAGGTAATGGTTCATGCAATGGCTCGCTGAGCTCTGCGTCCGGCGTCCCGTTTTCGCGTCGGTCCTCATTCTCTCGCTCACCGTCGTCGGCGCATTCGCCTTCGGACAACTCGGTGTCGACCGGTTGCCGCAGGTCGACTTCCCGACGGTCAGCATCACGACTCGTCTGCCCGGTGCCGCGCCGGAGCAGGTCGAGAGCGAGGTGACCGACAAGGTCGAAGAAGCCGTCAACACGATCAGCGGCATCGATCAGCTCAGCTCGAATTCCGCCGAGGGCATCTCGCAGGTCAACGTGACCTTCCGGCTCGAAAAGAACGCCGACGTCGCGGCGCAGGAGGTGCGCGATCGAATCAATCGCATTCTGCCGCTGCTGCCACGCACGATCACGCAGCCGACGATCGAGAAGCAGGATCCCGATGCCGCCCCGATCCTGACGATTGCCGTCACGGCGAAGAAGCCGATCCGCGAGGTCACCGAATACACCGACAAGGTGCTTCGCCGCCGGCTCGAAAGCGCCGATGGCGTTGGCCAGGTGCTCGTGCTCGGCGGCCGCAAGCGGCAGATCAACGTGTGGGTCGACGGCGACCGTCTTCGCGCCTACAACCTGACGGTCAACGACGTCTCGCGCGTGCTGCAGACGCAGAACGCGGACGTTCCAGGCGGGCGCATCGACCAGGGCGCGGTGTCGATCACGATGCGAACGCGCGGTCGTGTCGATTCACCCGAACAGTTCGGCGACCTCGTCATTCGCGAGGTCAGCGGCCATCCGGTGAAGGTGGCGGATATCGGCCGCGTCGAGGATGGTGTCGCCGAGGCGACGACGCTGGCCAACATCAACGGCGATCCGACCGTGCTGCTGCAGATCCGCAAGCAGTCGGGCACGAACACGGTGGAAGTGGTCGGCAAGGTCCGGGAGCGCCTCGAAGATATTCAGGCCGCGCTTCCGCCCGGCTACGAGTTGCGCATCGTTCGCAACCAGGCCGAGTTCATCGAGGCGTCCTTCCGCAGCGTCGAAGAGCACCTCATCGTCGGTTCATTCCTCGCCGCCTTCGTGGTGTTGCTGTTTCTCGGCAACGTGCGCTCGACGGTGATCGCCGCGATCGCCATTCCGACGTCGATCGTCGCGACCTTCGCATTGGTCTGGTATGCCGGCTTCACGCTGAACATGCTGACGATGCTCGCCCTGACGTTGTCCGTCGGCATCGTCATCGACGACGCCATCGTCGTGCTCGAGAACATCTATCGGTTCATCGAAGAGAAAGGCATGACGCCGATCAGGGCCGCCATCGAAGGCACGCGCGAGATCGGCCTGGCCGTACTGGCGACGACGCTATCGCTGGTCGCGATCTTCGCGCCGGTCGGCTTCATGAGCGGGATGGTCGGCCGCTTCATGAGGAGCTTCGGTCTGACGATGGCGTTCGCCGTGATGGTGTCGCTGCTCGTCAGCTTTACTCTCACGCCGACGATGTGCGCGCGTTGGCTGAAGGTCAAGCCACGCCGCGAGGACGAGGAGCATCACCTTCACGACTCGAAGCACTCGAAGATCTTCGGGCCGCTCGATCGCGTCTACACGCGGATGCTCGAATGGTCGATGGCGCATCGCGGGATCGTGTCGGCGCTCGCCGTGCTCGTGCTGCTCTCGAGCGTGCCGATCTTCCGCATGGTGAGCGTCAACTTCACCCCGCAGGACGATCAGTCCGAATTCGACCTCAGCCTGCGCGCACCCGAAGGCACCAGCCTCGAGGCGACCGAGGTGTTCGCCAACCGCGTCGCCGCGGCGATTCGACAGGTGCCCGAAGTGACCTACACGATGATCACGGTGGCCGGCGACTCCGCGGGCACGCTGAACACGGCCTCGATCTACGTGCGGTTGAAGGACATCGAAGATCGGTCGCGTGATCAGTTCGCGATCATGGACCTGGTGCGCAGCGAAGTATTGCCGCCGTACGTGAAGCAGGGGCTGAAGGCATCGCTCCAGGCGCCCGGCATCGGCGGCGGCGGTGGCGGCGGCGGTCAGGCGCAGGGCGACGTGATGTTCGTGATGCAGGGACCGAGCCTCGCCGAGCTCGAGCGCGCGAGCAACTCGCTGGCGGAAACGGCGCGGTCGATTCCCGGGCTGGTCGATGTCGATACGTCGCTTCGCGTCGGAAAGCCCGAGATGGCGGTGAGGCTGGATCGGCCGAAAGCGGCCGACCTCGGGGTGCAGATCGCCGACGCGGCCGACGCGCTCCGGCTGCTGGTCGGCGGCGATCAGGTGACGACCTACAACGAGGGGGGAGAGCAGTACGAGGTTCATCTGCGCGCGCAGGATCAGGATCGCGGGTCGGAGGCGGCCGTCGGTCAACTCACCGTGCCGTCCTCTCGGCTGGGAAGCATTGCGCTCGACAACATCGCGACTTTTGCTCGTGGCGCCGCGCCCTCGGACATCCGCCGTCTCAATCGCCAGCGCCAGGTGACGGTGGCGGCCAACCTGCTGCCGGGCACGTCTCAGACAGTAGCGCAGGCGACGCTTTCGGAGGCGGCCGGGAAGCTGGCTCTTGGCTCCGAGTACCGCCTCGGCTACACCGGCCGGTCTCGCGAGCTGAATCGCACGGCCAGCGCGTTTCTCCAGGCGCTCGCGCTGTCGCTGATCTTCATGTATCTGGTGCTGGCGGCGCAGTTCGAGTCGTGGCTGCACCCGGTGACGATTCTGCTGTCGCTGCCGTTGACGCTGCCGTTTGCGCTGGTGTCGCTGGTGATCTTCGGTCAGTCGCTGAACATCTTTTCGGCGCTGGGGATGCTGGTGCTGTTCGGGGTCGTCAAGAAGAACTCGATCCTGCAGATCGATCACGCCAACCAGCTGCGTGAGGAGGGACTGGAGGCGCGTGAGGCGATCATCCAGGCGAGCCGCGATCGGCTGCGCCCGATTCTGATGACGACGCTGGCGTTCGTGGCCGGCATGATCCCGCTGGTCGTCACGAGCGGCGTCGGCTCGGCCACCAATCACGCCATCGGCTTCGTCGTGATCGGCGGGCAGACGCTCGTGCTGACGCTGACGCTCCTCGTCACACCGGTCGCCTATTCGCTGTTCGAAGACGCGCGCGAGCAGCGCGTGATGCGTCGCGGGTTTAGCTGGTTGAAGTCGAAACTCCCACTGCCGAACCCCGTGACTCCGGCATAACGACGTGCCTTTCCGTGACATCGTTGGACATCGGCGGCTTGCCTCGCTGCTCTCGCGCGCGATCGCGCGTGAGACGCTGCCGCCTTCACTGCTGTTCGCCGGCCCCGCAGGGATAGGCAAGCGGCGCGTCGCGGTCGCGATCGCCGAGGCGATGAATTGCCTCAAGCCGACGACGACGGCCGAATTCGAGCGCGACGCGTGCGGGACGTGTGCCGCGTGCAAGCGGATCGCGCGAGGCGTGCATCTCGACGTCATCACCATCGAACCCGGCGACAGCGGCTCGATCAAGATCGAGCAGGTTCGGGAGGTGATCGATCGCGCCGACTACCGGCCGTTCGAAGGCAAGCGGCGCGTGGTCATCGTCGACAACGCCGAGGCGCTCGTGCCGGCGGCGCAGAACGCGCTGCTGAAGACGCTCGAGGAGCCGCCGTCGGCATCGATCTTCATTCTGGTGTCGTCGATGCCGGATGCGCTGCTGCCGACGGTGATCTCGCGCTGTCCGCGATTGCGATTCGCGCCGCTCTCGACCACGGAGGTCGCCGACGCGTTGATGGCCAGCCACGAGTACACCGACGCCGATGCGAGAGCCGCCGCGGCGGATGCCGACGGCAGCATCGGCCGGGCGTTGGCGGCCGATTCGGCGGATTTGATCGAGGCGCGCGAGGGCGCGGAACGGCTGCTCGAATTCGCGGCTCGAACGGCCGATCCAGCGCGGCGTCTGGATGCGGCGAAAGATCTCGTGACGACGAAGAGCGGGCCGAGTGCCGAGCGCGAGCAGCTGTCCGCGTGCCTGCGTGCGCTGGCCTCGCTGCTCCGCGACGTCAGCATCCTCGCCCTGGGTGGCGAGCGCGGGTTGCTGGGTAACGCGGATCTCGAGCCACGGCTGACCGCGCTCGCGCGCAGCTTCGACGGCCGCCGCAGCTCGCGCGCGTATACGGCGGTCGACGAGGCACTGGCCGCGATCGAACGCAACGCGAGCCCCAAGGTCGTTGCCGACTGGCTGGTCCTGCAGCTCTAAGCGCGATTGTGAAACCGCGCATCGCCATCACCGTCGGTGACCCTGCCGGCATCGGGCCGGAGATCGCGCGGAAGGCGTCGGCCGACGACCGCGTTCGCGCTGCGTGTGATCCCGTGCTCTACGGGCCGCCTGCCGACGCGGCGTTCGCGCCCGGCGTGTTGTCGGCCGAGGCGGGCCGAGCCGCGTATGACGCGATCTGCGCCGCCGTGCGTGACGCACAGGCCGGCCGGGTTCAGGGGATTGCTACTGCGCCGGTCAACAAGCTCGCGTTTGCGAAGGCGGGTCTTCCCTGGAAAGGGCACACCGATTTGCTCGGGCATCTCACCGGCAGTGCCCACGTCGCGATGATGTTCTGGTCCGAGCCGCTGAAGGTCGTGCTCGCCACCGTTCATCTGCCGCTGGCCGCCGTTCCGTACGCCCTGACCCGATCTGTCGTCGACAGCACAATCGCGCTGACTGCACGCGAGCTTCCGCGCTTCGGCATCGCCAAACCCCGGATCGCCGTCGCCGGGCTCAATCCACACGCCGGCGAGGAAGGATTGATGGGTGAGGAGGAGCAGCGCGTCCTTCGGCCTGCCGTCGAGGCGGCACACGCGCGCGGGATCGACGTCAGCGGGCCGTACCCCGGTGACACGGTGTTCGTTCGAGCGACGTCGGGCGAGTTCGACGTCGTGATCGCCTGCTATCACGACCAGGGGCTGATCCCGGTCAAGCTCGTGGCATTCGGTCACGCCGTGAATGTCACGTTGGGCCTTCCCATCATCAGAACGTCGGTCGATCACGGGACGGCGTTCGACATCGCCGGACGGGACGTCGCCAACCCATCGAGCATGATCGAAGCGGTTCTGCTCGCGGCGCGCCTCGCCGCCATAGCCGCCTGAGCTGCAACAGCTCCGACTTGTAGTAGGCCGTATTACGATTGGTGAACGCACATGCCCGGAAGCCCGGACGACAACAATCGTGTCGTGCTGTTTGACGGCGGATGTCCGATGTGTCGGCGAACCGTCCGGCAGTTGCGTGCGGTCGATTCGCTTGGGAAGCTCCAGTTCGTGGACGGCACGAACGCCGAAGCGCGCCAGCACTTCGCGCCAGGCTTGAGCGAATCCGCTCTCCTGGTCCAGATGTACGTCGTCGACCCGCGGGGGCGCCGCTTTGCAGGTTATGAAGCCGTCCTCGAGATCTCGAGCGTCGTCCCGCTGCTCTGGCCGCTCTGGCTCGTTGGACGCATTCCTGGAATTCGCTCGCTGGGACACGTCGTGTACCGCACGATCGCCGCGAACCGCATTCGCCGAGGGAGATGTACAGATGATCTCTGCGAGGCGCCGGTAACAGATCGTCGCGTTTGACGCGGGGCCTGGAAGGCCCGGCCTCCACTGCAGCCCGGCCTACACTGATTTCACGGCTCCCGGAATCCGTTGGTCAGGGGATAGCGGCGGTCGCGGCCGAAGCTCTTTCGTGTGATCTTCACCCCGGGCGGTGCCTGACGACGCTTGTATTCAGCGGCGAACAGCATCCGCTGGACCCGCGTCACGGTCTGACGGTCGAAGCCGCGCGCGACGATCTCGGGAACACTCAACTCCTCTTCGACGAGTAAATGCAGGATGGCATCGAGCTCGTCGTACGGCGGAAGCGAGTCCTGATCAGTCTGATTCGGCCGCAACTCGGCCGTCGGCGCTTTGGTGAGCGAGGATTCGGGCACGACGCGTCCGGCCGGCGCCAGACCGCCTTCGGGCATGTGTTCGTTCCGCCATCGCGCCAGCGCATAGACGTCGGTCTTGTAAATGTCCTTCAACACCGAGTATCCGCCGCACATGTCGCCATACAGCGTGGCGTAGCCGACGGACATCTCCGACTTGTTTCCGGTGGTCACCAGCAGCTCGGAGAACTTGTTCGAGAGCGCCATCAGCAGCACGCCGCGTGCGCGTGCCTGCAGGTTTTCCTCGGTGACGTTCCGCGGTCGGTCCTGAAACACTGGTTTCAACACCGCTTCGAATGCGTCGACCGGCGGTTCGATCGACAGCGTGTCGAGACGAACGCCAAGCAAACGCGCCGACTCCTCCGCATCATCCTGGCTGGAGGCACTGGTGAAACGCGACGGCAGCCGGACACCACGGACCGCACTCGGACCGAGCGCATCGACAGCGACGGCCGCCGTCAAAGCGGAGTCAATCCCGCCCGACAACCCCAGCACGATGCCGGGAAACCTGTTCTTTCGCACGTAGTCCCGCAGGCCAAGCACCATCGCCTGATATATGGAGGACAGACGTGGCTCCGGGGTCCATTGGGCGGAGGCTTCACAGCGCAGGACGCCGTTCGTCCGTTGCCACGTGGTCACAGTGAGCGACTCGCGCCAGAACGGCAGCACGTGCCCGAGCGAGCCGTCGCCGTTGACGACGAACGACCCGCCGTCGAATACGAGCTCGTCCTGACCTCCAACCTGGTTGACATACGCGATCGGTATCCCGCTTTCTCGCGCCCTCGCCTGCACCAACTCCAAACGCTGAAGGAACTTATCGACTTCGAACGGTGACCCGTTCGGTACGAGCAGCAGCTCCGCTCCCTCCCGAGCCAGGTGTGTGGAAACGGCAGGCGACCAGACGTCTTCGCAGATGGGAAGTCCGAGGCGCACGTCGCGGAACGCCAGTGGCATCGGAAGAGGACCGGCGCTGAAGACGCGTTTTTCATCGAACACGCCGTAGTTCGGCAGATCGTGTTTGAATCGCAGGTCGCTCTTGCCATCGGCGACGAGTGCGACCGCGTTATGGAGGCAGCCGGCCTCCTTCCACGGCAGCGTCACGGCGACGGCGACCGTCGATGCGCTGTCACGCTGAAGTTCGCGGAGCGCCGCGGCCGTTGCATCGACGACGGCCGGACGCAGCACCAGGTCCTCCGGCGGATAGCCGACCAGCATCAGCTCGGGAAAGACGACGAGATCGGCTCCTTGCGCCGCTGCGTCATCGCGCATTCGCCGGATGATCGCGAGGTTGCCGCTCACGTCGCCAACGGTGGGGTTCGCTTGCGCGATTGCGATCGAAAGGGTCATGTCGAAAATGCGGCGAAGTCCGTCGGCTGGCCGACCTCACGTTCCTTCACGCGTCTGCCGCTGACTGCATTCCGTTTCAAGAGAAGTTCGAAACGAGGTGACCTAAAGCCGCCGTCAATCGTCACTATGTGCGTAGAGGGAACACCTCACTAACAGGAGCGTAAACACTCTAGTTAGATCCGCAATCTCATCATACACATCGTCCCATCCTGTCGACTTAGTAAGTAGCGAGTCGAGAGCGACTTAGTGTATAAAGCTCGACTGGCCGTGTCCTTGCACAGCGGCGGCGCATGCGAGCCTTGGGGCGATCTATTTTTGTACTCATCGGGTCGTTGCTGCTTACACCAGCAGCAGCCTTCTCACAGACGGTCACCGCGCTCTGGGATGCGAGCCCGGTGTCTGAGTCGGTGCTGAATTACGAGGTATGCATCAGCACGACGCCGCTGTCCTGCAACATTCAACGCGCGACTGTCCCCGCCTCGCAGACTTCGTACACGTTCTCGCTGACACCTGGCGTTATCAACCTCGTTGCCGTACGCGCGTTCAGCGCGCTAGGTGCGGGCGAATTCTCGCAGGAAGTGGCGGTGTCGATTCCGGCGATCGCGTCCGTTGCCGATCAAACGAGTACCGTCAACACCCCGATTAACCCGTTGAGCGTGCCGGTCAATGATCCCGATGGCAGCACTCTGACGTTCTCCCACACCGGGCTTCCACTTGGTCTGTCGCTCAATTCGGGGACCGGCGCGATTACCGGTACACCGGCATCCATCGGAACGTATAGCGTCACCGTTCTCGTAAGCGACGGACTCGTGACCGTCTCGACCAGCTTCGTGTGGACGGTTCGAAGCGGTTCGAGCGATGCGACTCCTCCTAACGTGGACATCAGCAGTCACACGAACGGTCAGCAGGTCACGAACGCCACGATCACGCTCCAAGGCACGGCGAGCGATGCGGGCGCCGGCGATAGTGGAATCAGCAGCGTGCGGGTGAACGGCGTACTCGCTTCTGGCGGCACGTCATCGGGTGGCAACACTGCGACGTGGAGTCGCGCGCTCACGCTGGTTCAGGGTTCGAACCAGTTGACCGTCGTGGCGACCGACGGCGCGGGCAACGCTCGGACGACGCAGATTTCAGTCACGTACTCCGTGGCCGACACGTCTGCGCCATCGTTGTCCATTACGAGTCACACCACTGGCCAGACCGTCAACGTCGCGAGCATCACTCTCGCTGGGACCGCGACCGACATGAACAGCGGCAACAGCGGCATCGCGAGCGTCACCATCAATGGCAACGCGGCATCGGGCGGAACGTCGACGGGCGCCAACATGACGACGTGGAGCGGGACCGTCGCGCTTGCGCAGGGCCCCAACTTCCTGACGGTCGTCGCGACGGACGGCGCCGGTAACGCGCGTCAAGTGTCGCTCACGATCAACCGCGACTCGGCGGCCCCGGCACTCGCGATCACAAGCCACTCGTCAGGGCAGACCGTATCAACAACGACGGTTACGTTGAGCGGCACCGCCACAGACAGCGGCGCGGGCGGCAGCGGCATCACTCAAGTGACGGTCAACGGCGCCACGGCATCGGGTGGGACGGCGTCAGGCAGCAATACCGCCAACTGGAGCCGAAGCGTCAGTGTCAACGGCGGCACGAACCTTTACACCGTGGTGGCCACTGACGGCGCGGGCAACACTCGGACCGCGGCGATCTCGTTAACGTTCAGTGCTCCCGCCGCTCCGATGACCGCAGTCTCGTTGAGCACCAGCCTGCCCAGCCCACAGCCGCTGGGCACGACGATCTTCCTCACGGCGGCCGGCTCGGGTGGCTCTGGACCGTACGAGTATCGCTTCTGGGCGCACCACATTACGTCGCCCTGGGAGATCGTGCAGGACTGGAACCCGTCGGCGACGTATGCGTGGGCGCCAACGCGCACCGGCACCTTCGAGGTCGCCGTGTGGGGACGCAGGATCGGCTCGACGGCGGAATGGGAGGCCTACTCAGCGCGAGCGTTCGAAATTTCTACCGGGGGCAGCTCCGATGGGACCGCCCCAAGCCTCAACATCACGAGCCACTCTTCGGGCCAGACGCTCACAGCGGCGGACATCACGCTCGGCGGCACGGCGAGCGACAACGACAGCGGCAACACTGGCATCGTGAGCGTGACCGTCAATGGTCAACTGGCGAGCGGCGGAACCGCAAACGGTGCAGGCACCGCAAACTGGAGCCGCAGCTTCACGCTGTCCTCAGGTGCCAACACCATCACCGTTGCCGCGAGGGATGGAGCCGGTAACGTCAGGACGTCCTCCATCACGCTGACCTACACATCGTCGGGGTCCGGATCGGGATCGGGGGTGTCCGGGAGTCCGATGACGTCCGTCGCGCTGGGCACGAACCTCTTGAGTCCGCAGCCTCTTGGATCGCAGATCCTACTGACGGCTGTCGGCGCTGGAGGGTCGGGACCATATGAGTATCGTTTCTGGGCGCATCACGACAGCAGCGAATGGGAAATCGTGCGCGACTGGAGCACCACGGCGACTTATTCGTGGATGCCCACACGCACTGGTACCCACGAGATCGCGGTGTGGGGACGACGCGCAGGTTCCGGCTCGTTGTGGGAGGCGTATGCCCAAACGATCTACGTCGTTTCTCCCGGCAGTCTGGGGGATGCGTTGCCGCCGACGGTAACAATCACTAGCCACTCGGCGGGACAGACCCTGACCACTCAAACCATCACGCTGAGCGGCACGGCGACTGATAGTGGAAGCGGCGGCACGGGCATCGCGACTGTGACTGTCGACGGTCAGCAAACGACTGGTGGTGCGGCATCGGGTACGGGAACGGCGAATTGGAGTCGCACGCTGTCGCTCGCGCCGGGCGCGAACACGATTTGGGTGGCAGCGGCTGATGGTGCGGGGAATGTTCGGATGGCGCCCATCACGCTGACGTACCTCACCGTGACGGTGTCGGGTAGTCCGATGACCAGCGTCTCCGTCAGCACAAATCCAAACTCAGGGGAGGTTGGAGAGCCGGTTATGATCTTTGCTGCCGGCGCTGGCGGAACGGGTCCCTACGAATACCGTTTCTGGCTGCATCACAACACGGAGGAGTGGGCGATCGTCCGCGACTACGGCACCGGTTCGATGTACACGTTTACTCCGGGTCGAGCCGGCACGTATGAGATCGCGATCTGGGCCCGACGAGTCGGCTCCTCCTCGGCGTGGGAAGTCTATACAAGCCAACCGTTCGAAGTGAGATGAGACGCGCGGCGTGAGCCGTTCCCAGGAAGCGCGAGTACGCGTGGTACACTGCTGCTTCTTGGGAGCCGCTCCGTGTTGAAGCTCCGTCGCCAGGTAGCGCGGCCTCTTCTCCTGGCGACAGCCGCCATCCTTGTCTTCGCATTCTCCTGGCTTTTCCGCTTCAACGACCCGGGCGGCTCCTTCGCCGGGCTCACCGACGATCACTTCTTCTACCTCACAAGGAGCTGGCAGATTCTGTTTGGTGATCTGCCCGTCAGAGACTTTGTGGATCACGGTGCGCCGCTCTACTACTACGTCGGGGCGGCGGTTCAGTGGGTGTTCGGCCGGGGCACATTGAGTGAGCTCGCGTTCGCGACGACGGCGATCGCCCTTGGTGCGTCGCTTACGCTGCTACTAGCGGCTCGCGCGAGCGACTCCATCCTGCTCGGGGTGCTCGGCGCGTTCTTTCAGATTCTGCTGTATCCGCGGTTCTACAACTACCCGAAGCTCCTGGCCTACGCGACGGCGATCCCGGTTCTGTGGTGGTTCGCCAATCGGCCGAGTGCATGGCCGCGAGCGGTCGCCGCGCTCGTCACGGTGATCTGGTTCCTGTTTCGCCACGACCACGGTGTGTTCATCGCGCTCGCGATGGCGACGATGCTGGCCGTGCTGCCGCAATTCGCGTGGCGAGAGCGATTGCGGCACGCTGTACTGTACGGAGCGCTGGTGCTGGTGATGCTGGCGCCGTATCTGGTCTTCATTCAGATGAACGGCGGCGTGGTTGCGTACTTTCAGCAGGCCTCGGCATGGGCGGAAAAGGACCGTGCCCGTGCGCCGGTGGTCTGGCCAGGACTGTTCGGGAATCCCAACGGAGTGTCGGACGAGGCGCGCCAGCGGGGCATCGGGCGACCCGTGGCAGTGATCCGCGACAACGCCGTCGCCTGGACGTACTATGCCGAGCTGCTGATCCCCGTTTTCGCGTTGGGTATGCTCGCCATTTCGCGCGACGGTTTCCGGCCCACGTGGCCGCTGGCGCGCGCGAAGCTCGCTATGGTCGCGGTGCTCGGATTGATCGTAGATGCCGGGTTCCTGCGCAGTCCGCTCGAAGCACGCCTTGCCGATCCGTCCGTTCCTCTCGCGATCCTGGTGGCGTGGCTTGCCGGGTCGGTGGGTCGCCTGATGGTCGATGCGCGATCGGTGCAGCCATCGCTGGTACCGCGGGTCTGGCTCGTACGGGCAGCGGCGCTGGCGATTGCCTTACCGTTGATGTTTGTGCTCGGAACCAGTCTGTCCAAGGATCTCTACGACCGTGTGGACGCCGCGGGACTCACCGATCGATTCGGCAAATCGCTCGAGCGGGCGGGAAGAATCGCGGACCAACTTCGAATCGACTGGCAGCTCGAGAGCTGGGTCGCTCGCGACCAGCGTCCCGATCTCATCAACCTGTCACTGTACGTGAATGCCTGCACGCGTCCCAACGACCGGGTGCTCGTCCAGGCCTACATGCCCCAGGTGCTCGCGCTGGCGCGTCGCGCGTTCGCGGGTGGGCATGGCGATCTGCGTCCCGGATTTTTCAGAACCGACGAGGCACAGCGGCTGACGATCGCCCGGCTCGAGCGGCAGTCGGTGCCGTTGATGCTCCTCGAGACCGGTGACGAGTATCGCAACTTCCGCAAGTCGTTTCCGCTGGTGACCGACTACATCGACGCGCGCTATCGTCAGGCGGGCTCGCACGTGTTCGACGGCCGATTCGGCGTGAATCTGTTCGTGCGCACCGACGCTCGCCCCAGCGGAACCTGGGAGCCCTTCGGGTGGCCGTGCTATGGCAGCGGCCACGTGGTGTCGTGATGGCGGAGAAGACCGAACGCGAGAAGGCACAGAAGTCGATCGCCGACAATCGCAAGGCGCTCCACGACTATCACGTCCTGGAAACGTGGGAAGCGGGGCTGGTGCTGCGCGGAACCGAGGTCAAGGCGATTCGCGAGGGCGGCATCAACCTGCGTGACAGCTTTGCCCGTGTCGACAAGGGCGAAGTCTGGCTCGAGAACGTCCACGTCAGTCCCTACAGCCACACCGGATACGCGCATCACGACGAGCGGCGGTCGCGCAAGCTCCTCCTGCACCGGCACGAGATCTTGAAGCTCATCGGACGCGTTCGCGAGAAAGGCCTCACCCTCGTGCCGTTGCGGATGTATTTCAAGAACGGCCGGGTCAAGGTGGCGCTGGCGCTGGTCAAAGGCAAGCAGGCTCACGACAAGCGCGAAACAATCCGTCGCCGCGAAGTCGAGCGCGAGACGCGCGCCGCAGTCAAGGCACGCAGCCGCTGAGGCGTGTTCAATACGCTGTGAACTCCCGAACGATGGCCTCGGCCAGCAGTTCGGATGCGGGTACGTCCCAACCTCCCGGTCTGACGAACTCTTTCGCGAATTGCCGTAAACGAGCGGATTGATCCGGCCCGGCCAGCGCCTCACCGAGATGCGCTCGATGCTCGTCCATCGATGACGCGCAGCGAACACACCCGCCGTTCTGCTCCAACAGGTAGTGAAAGTGGAGCGTCGTGCTTTGGCCGTCGGCAGCATCGTTTCCCGCGAGGATCGTCAACGTCGGTCGGCCGACGATCGCCGCCTCGAGGGCCGCGCTCGTGTTGAGCGCCACGGTTGCCGCGCTGTGGTGAAGCGCGTCATGAAACGCCTGCGGACGGCGGTAATGCGTCCGCACCACCGCGACCCGCGGGTGTGCAATCGGCCGCGTTACCCAGCCTCTGCCGAGATCGCCTTCCCAGCGAACGATTTCAGTCGGGCCCTCATCGTCGGTGGCTTTCACGTCAGGATGCGGCCGGATCAGGATGTTCGACTCGCGAACCGCTTCTTCCGAGGCGCACCTGATCGCGTCGACCCACGTGCGGATGAACGGCAGCTCGGAGTTGGTGACGACGAACTTGGACGAGCCGAGATACATGAGGATCGGTCGCTTCGGATCGAATCCCAGCGGCTTGCAAAACGCTTCCCTCGTCGTCACCGGCGAGAGGGCGATGAACGTATCGAAGCGAGGCGCACCGGTCGCGACCGCCCGCTCGCGCGGAAAGTCGTGCAGCTCGGCCGCTTCGGTCCGCTGCCATTCGTTCCACACGAACATCCGATCGGGCTGCACATGGAGCCCACCCTTTGTGCTCAGGTTGTCCCAGCTGTAGAGCACCATGCCGGTCGGAATGCCGAGGTGCTTCGCGCTCTTGACGATGTCACTTTGCGACGAGCCGAGATCGATCAGCGGTGACACGAGCACGCCGTTCGGATTGTGCCGCTTGAGAAACGCCTCCTGCCCCCGGTCACTCGGAATGGCCTCCTCCATCAGGCGACAGATCGTCGACAAGCGCTCGCGCTCCTGGTCGGTGAGATCGAGCGCGAGCTCGCTCCAGTCCATTTGCGCCGTCCGCGTGCCACGCGAGATCGAGTGCAGCAGCTTTTGAAACGCGCGTGCCCGCAGCTTGGTCGCGGCGCGGTACTGCGGATTGAGGTAGCGGATGTAGTCCCCTGCTCGACGCACGCTGGTCGCCAGCGGCGCCCAGGCGTCCTCACGCTTCTTCGGCCAGCAGTCGATGACGACGCCCGCGCATTCGGCGAGCTCCTCAGGTGGCGAGACGTCCTCGTCCGGCCACGCCAGTGTCACCTCATGCCCGCGGTGAGCGAGCGCTCGAATCACTCGCGCATACGTCGGGAGATAACCGCGCTGCTCCAGGACGAACAGGAGCTTCATTCGCCGTTGCGTCATCAGGCGTGCGCCGCGACGGCGGACGCCAGGGTCTCGGCGACGCGATCGGGCGCGGCGGGGTCCATGCCCATCCACAAGGGCAGCCGGATCAGCCGCGCGCTGCTGTCGTCGGTCACCTCCATGGTGCCCGCCACGCGGCCGAAGCGGCGTCCGGCTGGCGACGAGTGAAGCGGGACGTAGTGGAACACCGCGTTGACGCCGCGCCGGTTCAGGTCCGCCAGTACTTCTGCCCGTGGAATCTGACGAGGCAACAGCACGCGGAACAGGTGCGCGTTGTGGGTGCAATCGGATGGAACGACGGGCCGCTCCACCCCAAGCCGTTCCAGGTCTTCGCAGGCGTGATGGTAGGCGCGCCACAAGACGAGACGTTCGGTGGTGATCTCGCGTGCCGACTGCAACTGCGCCCAGAGAAACGCCGCGGTCAGCTCCCCTGGCAGGAACGACGAGCCGATGTCCACCCAGGTGTACTTGTCGACTTCACCGCGGGAGAACTTCGAGCGATCGGTGCCTTTCTCCCAGAGGATTTCCGCGCGTTCGCTGTACTGACGATCGTTGATGACCAGGGCGCCACCTTCGCCCGACATGACGTTCTTGGTCTCGTGAAAGCTGACGGTCGCGAGGTGACCAAACGACCCGAGCGGCCGGTCGCGATAGGTTGACAGCAAACCTTGGGCGGCATCTTCGACGAGCACCACCCCATGGCGCTGCGCGATGTCCGTCAGGACGTCCATGTTGCAGCCGATGCCGCCGTAGTGCACCGCCACGATGGCTTTCGTCCGGGCGGTGATGGCGGCTTCCACGAGGCGCTCGTCGATGTTCAGCGTATCGGGTCTGACGTCGACGAATACCGGTGTTGCGCCTCGCAGCACGAACGCGTTGGCGGTCGATACGAACGTGAACGACGGCATCACGATCTCGTCGCCCGGTTCGAGGTTCAGCAGCAGCGCTGCCATCTCGAGCGCAGCCGTGCACGAGTGCGTCAAGAGCACGCGCGGCGCGCCCAGGCAGTCCTCGAGCCACGCCTGACAGCGGCGCGTGAACTGCCCGTTGCCGGCCAGTTGGCCGGCGCGAACGGCCGCGTCGATGTACTCGAACTCTCGACCGGTGACGTGTGGCTTGTTGAACGGGATCATGGTCCCGTCGCAGATAGTAGCATCCGCATGCGAGCGATCAGGACGTCTCCAGGACGGCCAGCCCCACGCCGGTGCGTCCATAGTCGTTGCCGTTGTAGAGCATGTATCGCTGCCGGTTCCAGTCGAACACGCATGGATACTCGACCATCTCCGTCTCCCAGTCGTCGCCAGCGGCGATGAGGCCGAGGTCGTCGCGGCGGGTCCAGGAGACGCCGTCGATCGACTGCGCACAACTGATTCGATACCGTTCCCCTCGCACGGCGAACCACATGCGGTAGGCGTCCGCATCCCGCATGACCCACGGACGCGCGAACGCATATTCCTCAGGAGCGGCGTAGTCGATCGCCACCGCTCCGTCGCGACGCCATATCAGTCCGTTGCGCGATTCAGCGTAGCGGATATGGTAGTGATGGCGCGGCCCTGATTCGTGCGCCCGCCACTCGGTGGCCGAGACGTACCACATCCGCCAGCGCCCCTCGTCGACCAGCACGAACGGCGACGCGGTCAGAAATGGATCCACCGGCGTGCGGTCGAGGAGCGGTGCCAGCGACAGCCGCTCGAACGGGCCGTCCCCCTCGCTGGCCGCGACGCCGGCTGCCAGGTAGAAGGGGACCGTGACGCCGCGCGTCCATCCGGTGTAATACAGCAGCCGCGTGCGGCCGGTCGTGACGAGGCACGAGGGGGTGACGCCGCTGTCGTCGAACGCGCCCAGCGCACCGAGATCCAGCACGGGTTCTGCCTCGAGCGGCGCCAGCTCCGGCGCCGGTGACATCGTCAGCGTCGTCCGGCCGATCCGTGCCCGGCCGTGTGTGTCACGCAGGCTCAGATACACGCCGAATCTGTTTCGCCCGAGCGGTTCGACGACCGGCAGCGCCGCGTGCGTCGAGGCCCACGTGGCGGCAGATGTGTCGAGCGCCAGTCTGCCGAGCCGCTTCCAGGCCGCGATCACGGTTCGATCTCGTCGCTCGACTTCGAGAACAGCCTGGCGCGCTCGGGGATGTAGACCCCCTTTGGCTTCGTGTCCTTCATGATCACGGCGCCTGCGCCGACGAGCGTCTGCGGTGCGATCGTGATCGAATTGCGCAGCGTGGCGTTCACGCCGATGAACGATCGCGTGCCGACGCGCACGTAGCCCGAGATGACCACGTGCGAGGTGACGAAGCAGTGGTCCTCGATCACGGCATCGTGACCGACGTGATTGCCGCTCCACAAGGTGACGTCGTTGCCGATCCGCACGAACGGCTGGATCGTGTTGTCCTCGAGGATGAAGCAGTTGTCGCCGGGCTGGTGCTCCGACAGATAGGTGCAGCGCGAGCTGACATAGCTGACGAGCCGGTAGCCGTGCTGTTTCATCGCCTCGTACTTTTCGGCGCGCACCGCATTCATGCGCGCGTAGCTGAGTGCGACGAACATCTCGTACTCCGACGGCGGATAGTCGCGTGGCGCGTCTTCGGCGTCGCTCAGTCGAAGACCGAGGAAGTGGTCGTCCTTCCGGAATTGGCGATCGACGACGAAGCCGGCGACCTCGTGGGAGCTGTCGTGGCTGAAGTAGTAGTGCGCGAGCCGGGCGATGTCGCCCGCTCCGAAAATGACGAGCCTGGCCATGGCATCACCGCCGCACGATGATCGTGAACTCGTAGAGAGGGTAGTCGTGCAGAAGGCTGACGAAGCGGGAGTACGTCCGCTTGCAGCGATCGAAGCAGTCCAACGGGTCGGCGTAGTAGAGATCGGGTCGGCGCCGATCGGCATCCGAGTACAACGTCAGCGCGTTGAACGCAAACCCACGAGCGCCGAGTGCCGCGAGGTCGGCGACCGTCTCCCAGACGTAGCCGGTCCAATCCTCGTCGCTGGCATCCTGCTTGACGTTGAACACGCCGCTCGACACCGCGTAGTCGGCCGGTTCGAGCTGGTCGCGACGGGTCGTGACGAGGCAGGCCGGCAGACCGGACATGTGATCGCGGGCCGACGCCACCATCGCGTCACTGACGTCGAAGCCGATATACGGTCCGCGGTGTCCGCGTTGACGCACGAAAGTGGCCATCGCCCCGTAGCCGCAGCCGTAGTCGATCAAGCTCGCATCCGGATCGGCTTCCCACAAACGCTCGAGCTGCCGGAACCGCAAGTCTTGTGATGCCTGTGAATTCCAGTCGACGCCGGCGGGAGTGGGCCCGTGCGTCTGCAGTCGGGCTTCGTAGTACGCCTTGGCGGAGGCGCGAAGGGCGTCGTGACTCACAGCGGCTGGTCTCGCGCCACGCTGTGCTCGCTGCGGATGATGGTGTAAGGGCGCTGTTTGACTTCCGTGAAGATCTTCGCCAGGTACATGCCGATCACACCGACGCAGAAGATGATCAGCCCACCGAGAAACCAGATCGAGACCATGATCGACGCCCAGCCGGGGACGCCGATGTTTCCGGTCAGCTTGCGGTAGAACAGAATCACGCCCGCCGCGACGGACATCGCCATCACGGCCATGCCGATCTGGAAGATGTAGACCAGCGGCCGGTTGCTGAACGAGGTGATGGCGTTGCCCATGACCGACAGCCGCTTGCGCGTGGTGTAGGAGGAGCCGCCGCGGCTCTCCTTGCGCACCGGGAACGGCCGCTGATCGAACCCGGTGATTGTCCAGAGACCAGCGAGGAACAGCTCGCGTTCGTGATGGCTGACGAGGGCTTTGACATAGCGGCTGGTCATGAGACGCGCCGTGATCACGTTCATCGGAATCGGATGCGTCAGCATCTGATTGAACACGGTGAAGAACAGGTGTCCGGTGACGCGCTCGAACCAGTCACCCTTGCGCCGCTCCTGCACGCCGTAAATCACGTCGGCACCGTTCGCTCGCAGCGCCTCGTGGAACGTCAGCAGCCAGCCCGGATCCTCCTCGAGGTCACAGTCGATCAGGAAGACCAGATCCCCGCGGGCGTGCGCGACGCCGGTCATCAGCGCCTTGTGGTGGACGAAGTTCCGCGACAGGTCGATGACGCGCACGTTCGGGTCCTGCTTCTGCAGGTCCAGCGCCACCCGGAGCGAATCGTCCGGCGACCCATCGTTGACGAACAGGATTTCATACGACGAAGTCAGCCGGCTTGCCGCGGCGGCACAGCGCGCGTGGAACTCGCGCAGGAACTGGGCCGACTCGTACATCGAGGTCACGATCGACACGCTCACGGGCCGACCACCGCTCATGCGGGGACTCGCGACGGGCACACGTCTTTCATGTAATTCGACGCCCGCGGACCGGTGCAGAACAGCAGATCGAGCGCAGAGACGGCATGCGCGAACGGCGGGTAGGGCTGTGGGTACTCCGGATATCCGGAGTAGTCGGCGAACTGCACGCTGATGCCGGCGGCCGCGAATGCGGTCTCGTCGAGATACTCACGCGCGCTCGGGCCCGACAGATAGTCGGTCGCGCCGGCCTTGACGCACAGGTCGATGAGCCGCTCGTTGCGGCCCTCTCGCGGAGCGTACTCGGACGACCAGGTGATGGGCGTCCCAATCGAGAGGGCGCGACAGACCGCCGTCATGAGCGAATGGTTGATCTCGCTGAGTCTGTCCGACGCCGGCTGGCCATACAGGCGGCCAAGGTCGGACGCGTAGCGGGCGAAGTACGGCGCGCGGGCGTAGGCGTTGTGGATGGTCTGCCAGTGCCGATGCGACCAGGTCGGGTCGGCCACAACCGTCTCCCGGATGCTCTGCAGGTAGCGCCCTTTGGTCTGGACCGGAATCGACAGCCACAGCAGGCCGTCCTTGGTTTTGATCTGGTTGCGGCTGCGCCAGTCTCGCTTGGTGAACTGCACCTCGTCCAGCAGGATGAACTCGTCGACGGCCCGGATCAGATCGAAGTAGCCTTTCCAGGGAATGTAGCTCGATTGAACAATCGCGACGCGTTTCCGGGCCATTCGACCGCCCGCGGGCGAGTTTACCACGCGAGACTGCACGTCCCGTCGCATCGCCCGCGCCCGCAAATCGTTGACAGATCGGCTGAAATCATCGAGAATTTGCCTGTTCATTTCGTGAACAAGTTGTTCACGTCGTGAACGCGCCGGCGGCTCCCCCTCGCCGCGCCGTGTAGCTGACGGGCCGAAGGTCTGTCGGCCCCCGCCTTCTTTTCACAGACAGGACCTCGTGGATCTCGAGTCACGTCGAGACCTCCAGCTGCTGGAAGCGCTGGAGCAGCAATCGACGATCACCCAGCGGACGCTCGCGAGCCGGCTCGGCATCGCGCTCGGGCTCACCAATCTGTACGTGAAGCGCCTGATCCGGAAAGGCTACGTCAAGTGCGTGACCGCCTCGCCCAATCGGCTCGTGTACTCGCTGACGCCGAAGGGGTTGTCGCGCAAGGCGCGCCTCACCTACGAGTTCATGAAGTATTCGCTCGACTTCTATCGCGACGCCCGGCGGCACCTGCGGCGGAGTCTCGCCGACGGCGTGAAACGGCAGAAGCGCGTCGCCATCTACGGGACCGGCGATGCGGCGGAACTGGTCTTCCTGCTGATCACCGACATGGGGCTCGAGTTGACCGCGGTGTTTGGTCCCGCTAACAACGGCCAGTTTCTCGGCTTTCCTGTCCGCGCCATCACCGAACACGAGACGGTGTCGTATGACGTCGTCGTGGTCGCGGTGCTGGAGCGGCCCGGCGGCGCGGCGCGGCTGCTCCGTCAATCGGGTGTGCCACGCGACAAGATCGTGATGCTGCAACCGACCCGGACACCCGCGGCCGAGCCCTCGAGCGTGGCCAAATAGAGACGGTGACCATCCGCTCGGTCTCGACGCCAGGCGGCGTGGTGTTCGTGGACGACGCCGATCGGGGATCGGTCGCCAAATCGCTGCTGACACGAGGACGCTACGAAAAGACCTGGACGGCGTGGGTTCAAGCGACGGTTCGTCCCGGCATGCGCACCCTCGACATCGGCGCCAACATCGGCTACTACAGCGCACTCCTCGCGACGCTGGTCGGGCCAACGGGGGCGGTCGTCGCCTGTGAGCCCGACCCCGTGAATGCGTCCCTGCTGCGTCGCACGATTGCGGCCAACGGCTTCCGAAACGTTCGGGTGGTCGAAGCGGCGGTGTCGGATCGTGTCGGTCGCGCCACGCTCTATCAGGATCGCGAGTGGTATGGCGTGCACTCGCTGTCGCGCGACAACTGCGTGAACCCGGGCGATGGACAGGTGGAGGTCGCGACGACGACACTCGACGCGCTCCTGGGGGAGGCGGGACCAATCGATTTCGTGAAGATGGATGCTCAAGGCGCCGAGGCGAGCATCCTCGCGAGTGCCGGTGCGCTCCTGTCCCAGCCGCATCTCATCGTTCTGATGGAATTGTGGCCTCACGGACTGAAGACGCTGGGGGGCTCCGTCTCCGCGGTCACAGAGCCCTTCCGTCAGCACGGGTTCGCCAGCTTCACTCAACATCCCGAGAGTGGGTGGGGTCCGATCGACCAGGAGACCATCGAGCAGCGGGGGTCGACGCTCGGCACCTGGTCGTCGTTCAATCTGGTCTGGATCAAATAGCGCGATGGCACCGGGACCGGTCGGGCGGAGTTGGTTGCGGCGCAACCTCGCCCGGCTGGGACGCGCGCTCGACGCCGACGCCGCGTCCGATCGCGCCGAGCTGCGGCGGTTCCTGACCACCTGGCGGGAGCAGGACGACACGCGCTCGCGACGCGATCTCGAGCGCCTGAAGTCGGTCGAAGCGTCCCTCGAGGCCCTCTCGCGAGAGACCGGAGACAACCAGCGGAATCTTGCGCGAGTCCGCCACCTGTTCTCGAAACAGCGCGATCTGCTGGCGCACGTCGCTCGCCGCACGGGAATCGATCGGCGCACCGTCGAGACCGAACAGCGCGTCACGGAGCGTCTGGCGCGATTGTCGCGCAGTGCGTTGCCGGTCATCGTCGGGCCGTGGACCGGCGAAGTCGGCTTCGAGCTGTTGTATTGGATTCCGTTCCTCCAGTGGGTGCGGCAAACCTTCCCGTTCCCCCCCGAACGCTTGATCGTCGTGTCGCGCGGCGGCGTCCGTGCGTGGTACGGCCACGTCTCGGACCAGTACGAAGAGATCTTTCGCTACGTCTCGCCGGCCGACTTTCGCGCTGCCACCGTCGATCGCAAGAAGCAGCAACAGGTGGGCCGGTTCGATCGTGGACTGATCAAGAGCGTGATGCGGACGCGTGGGATCAGGCGTGCCCACCTGCTGCACCCGACGGTCATGTACTCGCTGTACAACGCGTACTGGCGCTACGCCACGACCGTCAAGGATCTGGAAGCTCACGCGAAGTTCCGGATGCTTCCGCCAGTGAGTCCCGAACTGGTCACCGGCCTCGGTCTTCCCGATAGGTTCGTTGCCGTGCGGTTCTATTTCAGCGACTGCTACCCGGATACGCCCGACAACCGCGCGTTTGCGTCGCGCGTCGTCGAAGGGCTGGCGGCCCGTGGCCACGTCGTCCTGCTGAACAGCGACATCGTCGTCGACGATCACCGCGACTTCGCGCCAGCACAGCGCGCCCGGGTCCACGTGCTCAGCGCAAACATGAGCCCTGAGACGAATCTCGCGCTTCAAGCCGCTGCGATCAGCCGCGCTTCGGCCTTCGTCGGCACGTACGGCGGCTACTCGTATCTGGCCCCGCTCTACGGCGTGTCGTCGGTGGCGTTTCATTCGCGGACGACCTTCAAGCAGCACCATCTCGAGTTGGCCCACCGCGCGTTTCTGCGTCTCGGGTCGGCACGGCTCGTGCCCGTTGACGTGCGCAGCGCGGACCTCGTCGGCGACGCCCTCGCCGGCATCGTCACGGCACCAGTGATGTGATGACCGTCAGCTCCGAAGACCGGTCGGCGACGCTGCGAGCCACGCTCGACCCGCTGTCGTGGCCGGACCGGTTCGATGTCCTCAGGGAAGCAGAGAAAGCGGCACGTTCTTCCGATGAACGAGCCGCGATCGTGCAGATGACGACCAAGCTGGCGGACGCTGCGCTTGTGGCACTCAGCCCTGAATGGGAAGGCAGGCCGTTCAAAGATGCCATCCTGAGGCTGCCCTCGAAGCGTCTGCGTGGCGCGTTGACCAGGGCCGCTAAACGTGCGCGCGACCGCTACGTCGTCGATGCGATCGCCAACGGGTTGGCGCCGCTTGACGAGCAGAGCAGCCGGCGCCGCCGTTTCGCTGTCGGTCTCGACGAGCGCGCGATTGAAATGCCGCTGGCGTTGGCGACTGCCCGACTGTCGGCGCCAGGTGAGGTGCTCGACGCGGGATCTGCGCTGAATCTTCCGGTCGTGCGACAGATCGTTGGTCGGCCGGTCGCGCGCGTGACGCACTTCACGCTGCCTGGCACGACCGAGCCGGTGCTGCCAGGTGACGCGGACCGATTCGTCCTCGCCTTCGGGGATCTGCGCGCGCTGACGTTTCCGGATGGCGCGTTCGATCGCGTGGTCTGTGTGTCGACGCTCGAGCACGTCGGCATGGACACCACGCGTTACAGCGACCAAGGCGGGCACGCGTCCGGCTCGGGCGCGGCGGCACTCGCAGAGCTGATGCGCGTGCTCGCACCGGGCGGCGAGCTCGTACTGACCGTACCGTATGGCCGCTCGCTTGATGGTGGCTGGTTCCGCGTATTCGATCGCGCAGGTCTGACCGAACTCCTGGCGCCGACGTCCTCGCAACGGGTCGAGTCGCGATTCTTCTACTACGACAGTGGATGGCTGGAAGGCGACGACGTGCCTCCCGCCGTAACGGTCGACACTCCGTTCTTCGACGATGTGATTACCGGCGTCGCGGTCGTGCGAGTCCTGAAAAGCGGAGGCACAGCCTGACCGAAAGTCTCATCGTCGAGGGGTTGGGCAAGTGCTACCGAACCATGAAACGGGGCCAGCGCCGCGAGATCTGGGCGCTTCACGATGTGGCGTTCTCGGTTGAGCAGGGCGCGATCCTCGGCATCGTCGGCCCCAATGGAGCAGGCAAGACGACACTGCTCAAGATACTGGCGCGGATCACGCCGCCGACGACCGGACGAGTGCGTGGGCGTGGGCGCGTCGTTCCGCTGCTGGCGCTCGGGTCGGGCTTCCAGCGCGAGCTCTCGGGCCGCGAGAACGTCTTCCTGAATGGAGCGATGTTCGGTGTGCGGGCGCAGGAGGTCGCGCAGCGGTTCGACGAGATCGTCGAGTTCGCCGGGCTTGCCGACGCGATCGACCAGCCCGTCAAGCAGTACTCGAGCGGGATGTATCTGCGTCTCGCGTTCTCGGTCGCCATCAACATGAATCCGGACATTCTGCTCGCGGATGAAGTGCTTGCCGTCGGCGACCTCGAGTTCCAGGAGCGGTGTCTCACACGAGTGGCCGAAGCGAGCCGGCAGGGCATTACCGTCTTGTTCGTGTCGCACGACATGCCGGCGATCTCTCGACTGTGCACGCGAGCGCTCATGCTGAATGCCGGTGAGCTCGTCAAAGACGGCAGTACTGAGGAAGTGGTCGAGCTGTATCAGGAAGCCGCGTGGACGCGCACTCGCAAGACGCGTCGGACTGCCCGCAACGAATGTGGTGAACTGCTGTTCGTCAAGTTGATGTCGGTCGACGGTCGCGAGCTCGGCGCACTGCGCTGGACCGAGGAGGCCTGCATCACCTACGCGTTCAGGATCGATCAGCCCGACGTGTTCGTGCGCGCGACCTGCGACCTGTTCGCGCGCGGCGTGCTGGCGTTTCGCACGCTGCAGCCCGAGGAGGTGCCGATCACCGAACCGGGGATCTACACGGCGTCCGTGCGGATCCCAGGCTGCCTGCTGGCGGAGACGATGTACACCATCAACGCCGCGATCGACGTGCGAACGCCGAGCGGCGAGTATCGGCCGTTCGCGGATATCAATGCGTTGAGCTTCCGCGTGTATGACGCGGTGCTGAAGCAATCGATGCGCGGCACGTGGCGCGGCGGAATGCCGGGCACGGTTGCGCCGGCGCTGCAGTGGCAGTTCTCGCGCGAACGCCGTGAGGCGGACGTCAATGCCTGAGCTCCAGACACCGGCGCTCGAACACTGGAGCATCGAACCACGCAGCGAAAGCATCGCCGCGCGGGCGGCGGAGCTGTGGCGCTACCGGCGGATGTTTCTGTTCTTTGGGGATCGCGCGATCCGCAAGCTGTATCAGCAAACCGTGCTCGGCAAGGCGTGGATCTTCCTGCGCCCGCTCGTGCCGCTGTTCGCCCGTGTGTTCCTGTTCGGTGCGCTCCTGGAAGTTGGGAGCGCGACCCGGGCTCCGTACTTCGTCTTTCTCGCGGTCGGAAGCGCGGCCTGGGAGCTGTTCGCCAGCTGTGTGATGTGGGCGACGCGCAGCATGCAGATGAACGGCGGCATTCTGTCGCGGCTCTACGTCCCACGCGTCATCGTCCCGATCGCCACAATGGCGCCGGGCTTCGTGTATTTCCTCATCAACGTCGGCGTGATCGTTGGCGCGCTCGCGTACTACCGCATCCGCGATGGCGTGTGGCACGTCGACTCGACCTGGATGATCGTGGCGCCCGCAGCCGCCGTACTCATCATCCTGTTTGCGGTTTCGATAGGTCTGTGGACCTCGGTGCTTGCCGCGGAAGCGCGCGACGTACGGTTCGGGCTGGCGTTCGCGCTCGAGTTCTGGACCTACGTGACGCCGGTCGTCTATCCGCTGTCGTTGGTTCCTGATCACGTTCAGTGGGCGCTGATGCTCAATCCGATGGCGGTGTACGTCGTTGCTTTCCGCGGCGCCATTCTCGGCGGAGAAGGGCCGAGCCCGTGGGCGTGGGCCTCGGCGATCGGCATCACCGCAGTCCTGCTGGTAGTCGGGCTCGCGTTCTTCCAGCGCGCCGAAGCGGAGGCGGTCGACAGTCTCTAGTGGTATGTCCCGCCCACATCCGGACCGGCCGCTCCGATGTCGCGGCCGGCAGATCGCGGTGGAGGCTCGTTGTGAGCTGTACTCTTCCAGTTGATACGGTCCACTAGATGGCCCGCATTCTCTTCGCGATGGCCTATCCGGGTTACCTGCGGCTCTATGGGACGACGGTGATCGGGCTGGCGTCGCGCGGACACGAGGTGCTGCTCGCCTACGACAAGACCAAGACCGGGCATGACGAACAGCCGGTGCCCGAAGGAGCGCCGGCGTCCGTGCGCGCCATCGGGCTGCTCCCGCAGCATGGTGGCCGGTGGCGTGACGCGGCGATCGACCTGGGCTGCACCATCGATTACATACGGTTCCTGTCTCGGCGCGACGGCACGCCGTACCTGCGGATGCGCATGGAGAAGTATCTGCCGGCGCGTTTCTCGGGCCTGCGCCGGATCGGTTCGTGGCCGCCCTGGCTCGTGCGCACGCTCGCGGCCGCATCGCGCGCGGCGGAGCGGATGATTCCGGTAGACGCTGCGCTCGTCGAGTATCTGCGCGGACTCGATCCCGATGTCATCGTCGTCACGCCGCTGGTCGCTCGCGGGCCGAGCGGTGTGCAGCAAACGCAGGTGGTGAAGGCGGCCCGCCGTGCCGGCATTCCCGTGGCGCTCGCCGTCGGCAGTTGGGATCACTTGTCGAGTAAAGGGCTGATTCGCGTCGCTCCCGACCTCGTCATCCTCTGGAACGAGACGCAGAAGGACGAGGCGACGCGGATGCACGGGGTGCCCGCGGATCGGGTGCTCGTCACCGGCGCGCAGGCCTTCGACAGTTGGTTTGGCCGTGCGCCGTCGCTGTCCCGCGACGCATTTCTCTCGCGCGTGCAGCTTCCGACCGGCCGTCCGATGGTGCTCTACGTCGGGTCGTCGCGTGGTATTGCCAAGCCGTCGCTCGAAGTCGCGTTCGTGCGCCGCTGGGTCACGGCGATTCGCGCGGCCGCCGACCCGGCGGTCCGTTCGGCGTCGGTGCTGGTTCGGCCGCACTACTCGAACATGGAGGCGTGGAGTGAGGTCGACTTCTCCGACCTTCCCGACGTCGCGATCTGGCCGCGGCAGCGTCCGAGCCTGCCGATGACCCAAACGGACGCCGCCGACTACTTCCATTCGATGCATTACAGCGCCGCCGTGGTGGGCATCAACACGAGCGCCATGATCGAGTCGTCGATCGTCGGGCGCGCGGTGTTCACCGTGCAGGTGCCGGAGTTCGCCTCGACTCAGGAAGGCACCACGCACTTCCATTACCTGCTGTTCGATCGCGACGGTTGCGTGGAGTCGGCGCCGTCGTTCGATGCGCACGTGAAGCAACTCGGTCGTGCCCTGGCGGACCCGCAGTATGCACGCGACGCACGGTCACGATTCGTCGCACGCTTCGTCCGGCCGAACGGCATCGACACACCGGCGGTCGATTACGTCGTGAGCGCGATCGAGCGGCTGACGCGCCTGCGGTCGCCGCGCGAGCGGACCGCGCACGACACCGGCGCCAGCGGGCGTGATGCCTCGCACGCCTCGTCGTATGCCGGAGATCGCTCAGGCCTGCACTGACGTGAAGAGCCCAGACACGATGGCGGCGCGTTTGACTAAGTTCGTTCGCGGACGAGGCGAGCGGTGGCGTCATGTCTATGTCCTCGGCCGCGGTGCGCTGAATGCGCCCGGTCATCTCGCACGCTGGCGGATCGCCCGTACCGCGCGTCCTCTGCCACAGTTCGAGGTCCCGTGGTCGGATGGATATCGTTCGTTTGCACCGGGAACGTTTCCAGAGGCGGAGGAAGGCGCCCATGCCGCCGTCGCGCTGTTGGCAAAGACCGAGCAGGCGCTTCAGGAGCGGCGGAAGGCGCGCACCAGCAAGCAGTTCCTCGTCAACCTGCTCGCCCCAGCCGAAGTGACGGCGGACCATCCGCTCTTGCGCCTTGCGCTGCGCCCCGACCTGCTCGAGGCCGTGATTGCCTACATGGGGACGGTCCCGATTCTGCGATCGATTCAGGTGTTCTACTCGGGTGTTGTCGACCGCGAGCCGGTTGCGAGTCAGTTGTATCACTGCGACGCCGACGACGTGCGCCAGCTCAAGATCTTTCTGCTGTGCCGAGAGGTCGAACGTGCGAACGGACCGCTGACGATGCTCGACGCCAGCCGATCCGAGCGCGTGCGTCAGGCGACGAACTACCAATACAACGATCGGCTCACCGACGAGGCGGTCGCCAACGTGCTCGGTCCGCATCAGCCGTTCGAGCTCGTCGGCGCGCCGGGCACGTCGTGTCTGGTCGATACGAGCCGGTGCTTCCATTTCGGGTCGCGTGTCGAGCCTGGAGCCGCGCCCCGTCTGGTCGCGATGGTGCAGTACCTGTCGCCGCTCGCGTTCGTGCTGCCTGGCAATGCTCGGCGTGGTGCCGCCTTCGCGCATCTCGCGGGCGCGCAGCACCGCGACATCCAGCGTGCGGTCGTGACCGGAGAACATCGCTACCTTCGCCACGGCCTACGGGAAGCGACCGCATGAGCCCGAGACTCTGGCCGTTGCCGACAGCGCGTCGCGTCGCCGAATTGGCCGGCGAAGTTCGACGTCTCACCACTGCGGTCGAGCGCCTCGAGGCGATGCAGCGTAAGGATGCCGAGCAGCTGAAGAAGCTGCGGCAGACGATCGAAGACGGCGTCGCGCTCTCGCGTCGCTCCACCGAGGAGGCCGCCGCGTCGGCGATCGCGAGACAACGCGACCTCGAGCAGCTGCACGCATCGCACCGCGATCAGGTGCTCGCCGAGATCGACGCGAACCATCGCATCGATGCGAAATGGCGCAAGATCTTCAACAATCAACTGTCTGCGCTGGTGCGGCACCTCTGCCTCCCGCTCGATCAACTCAAGCCGCCGCATTCGCTCAACGCGCGCCGTTTCCGTCTGCGCTCGCAGAACGAGGAGGATGGAATTCTCTTTGCCATCCTCGAGCGCGCGAGCTGGAAGACCTGTCGATTCGTCGAGATCGGCTCGGGCAAGTCGGGCGGCAGTTCGGCCGCGCTCGCGCACGAGTGCGGCTGGGCCGGGCTCATGATCGAGCTCTCCCCGACCTCAGTCGGCCTGGCGCGGAAGAAGTTCGCGGGCAATCGGCTCGTCACGGTCGTGGAGGCGCAAGTCACGCCGGGAAACGTGAACACGCTCCTCGCCGAGCACGGCTACAGCGGCGAGGTCGATGTGCTGTCGATCGACATCGACAGCTACGACTACTGGATCCTCGAGGCGCTGTCGGTCACGTCGCCGCGCGTGCTCGTGCTCGAATACAACGCGCTGTTCGGACCCGAGCGGCGTGTCACGATTCCTGTCGACCAGCCGCTCGGATCGACGCCCAAGGGGTACGGCGGCGCCTCGCTGGCGGCGCTCGCCGATCTGGCTGCCCGCAAGGGCTATCGTCTGGCGACGTGCGAGAACACCGGCGTCAACGCGTTTTTCCTGCGCCACGACGTCGCGCCGGATGTTCCTGGCGTGTCGCCGGCCGAGGCGTTCAGGCCGCTGCGCAGCCGCACGGAGCTCGACGATGTGGAAATCGCCACGGACATTTACGCGGCGATTGAGAAGCGGAAGCTGCCGCTAGCCGAGGTCTGACGCGCTCGACGAGGTCGTCGGCGGCATCTGATATCAGCACCGTTGCGAATTCTGTTCTCCGTCCGGAATCCGTCATACGTTCGGCACTACGAGTCGGTCCTGCGAGCGCTTGCCGCTCGCGGGCATGAGGTGATGCTCGTGACCGAGCGGCCGGAGAAGAAAGGCTGGCCGCCTTCCGTTCACGCGCTCGCCGAAGACTGTCCATCGATCAGCCTTTCACGCATGCCTGTAGTGGCCAACGAGCCGTGGTGGGAGCTCGCGTGCCGGTTGCGGCAGGCCCGCTTCTATCTCCGGTTTCTGGAGCCCGAGTACCGCGGCACACCGGCGCTGCTCATTCGAGCGCGCCAGCGCGCGCCGAAGCCGGCGATCTGGCTCGCGGAATCGCTGCCGTTCGGACGCTCGTGGCGCCGGCTGCTGGTCCGCGGTCTCGATCTGCTCGATCGAGCGACGCGGACGGCAGGCGCGTTTCACGACTACCTCCGTCGACTGGCGCCTGACGTGGTGGTGATGACGCCGCTCGTCGTGCTGAAGACGTCGCAGCTCGACATGGGCCGGGCGGCGCTGGAACTCGGTGTGCGCAACACGTTTGCCGTCGCCAGTTGGGACAACCTGTCCAGCAAAGGGGACCTGACGTTCCAGCCGCAGCAGGTGATCGTCTGGAACGACGTGCAGAAGCGCGAGGCCGTCGAGCTCCACGGCGTCGACCCCGCGCGCGTTGTCGTCACCGGTGCGCAGCTGTTCGATGATTGGTTCGAGCGCCAACCCTCGACCTCACGCGAAGCGTTCTGCGCGAAGGTCGGGCTGCGCGCCGATCGGCCAATCGTGTTGTATGTCTGCTCCGCGCTGCTCGAGGGCAGTCCGCCGGAGCCCGACTTCGTCGTCCGCTGGGTGCGCCAGCTGCGCAGCAGTCCGCATTCCGCAGTGCGGGAGTGCGGCATTCTGATTCGTCCGCACTTCAAGCGCGGCGAGGAATGGCCGGCCGTGTCGTTCGCGGGACTCGAGAATGTCGTGTGCTGGCCGCCCATCGGCGCCGTGCCGGTCGACGCCTCGTCCAAGACCGACTACTTCGACTCGCTGTTTCACGCGACGGCCGTCGTCGGCTTGAACACCAGCGCGATGATCGAAGCGGCCATTCTCGGGCGTTCCGTACACACCGTGCTGCTGCCGGAATTCCACGGCAGTCAGGAAGGCACGGTGCACTTCCATTACCTGCTGACGGGGCCCGACGCCCTGTTGCACGCGGCGCGCTCGCTCGACGCGCACGCCAGCGATCTGGCCCAAGTCCTGGAGGGCCGCGATACCGACCCGACGCGCAGTGCCAGGTTCGTGCGCGCCTTCGTCCGCCCCGGCGCACCGGACCGTCGCGCGACGGATCGCGTGGTTGACACGCTCGAGACTCTGGCGGCGAGCCCCGCGCCTGCACCAGTGCCGGTGCCGATGTGGACGTCCTTCGTGCGTCCCATGCTGCGACCGTTCGCACGAGGCGCGATCGAGCGCTTGGAGGGCATCAAGGCGGAGCGCACCCGGGTGAAGAATGAGCAACTGGCGGAGCATCGCCGACGAAAGGCCGAAGCGCTCGCCGCGCGCCGCGCCACGCCGCAATGAGAATCCTGTTCTCCACCAGCAGCTTCGGCTTTCTCCGCAACTTCCAGTCCACGGTGCGGCTGTTGGCGGAGCGTGGTCATCAGATTGACCTGCTGGCGGAGCGCTCGGACACGGTCGACGGACAGAAGATTGCCGATGCGCTCCTTGCCGAGTATCCGCACGCGATCACGGTCGGCATCCTGCCGTCGACGCGTCACCGGCTGTGGTACGCCCTCGGCACGGGCGTGCGTGCGTCGCTCGACTATTGGCGATATCTCGACGGCCGTTGGGCGGACTCTCCGAAGCTCCGGCAGCGCGCGGCCTCGCTTGCCCCGCCGTTCGCGCGCGCGATCGTTCGACTGCCGCTGCTCGGCTCGCCTCCGGTCCTGACGACGCTCGCGTGGCTGTTCCGCCGGATTGATCGCGTGCTGCCACCTCCGGCCGAGGTCGTCCTGACGTTCGAGCGCGTCCGGCCCGATCTTCTGCTGCTGACACCGCTGCTGTATTTCCGCTCGCATCAGGTCGATCACGTGAGATGTGCACGGCAGCTCGGCATCAAGAGCGTCGTCGGCATCGGCAGCTGGGACCACCTGACGACCAAGGGACTCATTCACGAGGTGCCCGATCGCGTGCTGGTGTGGAACGAGGCGCAGAAGCAGGAGGCGGTCGAGCTGCACGACGTTCCCGAAGAACGCGTGCTCGTCACCGGGGCACAGGCCTACGACCACTGGTTCACGATCACGCCGTCGGCAGACCGGAATGCGTTCTGCGAGCGGGTGGGCCTCGATGCGCAGCGCCCCGTCGTGTTGTATCTGTGCTCGTCGTCTTTCATTGCACCGTACGAAGTCGGCTTCGTCCGACGGTGGATCGCGGCGTTGCGCGCCAGCGCGGATCCGATCGTGCGGAGCGCCGGTCTGCTGATCCGGCCGCATCCGCAGAACGCCGAGCAGTGGCGCGACGTCGATCTGCCAGCGGAGTTCGAGAACGTCGCACTGTATCCGAAGGGTGGCATCAACCCGATCGGCGGCGCGGCTCGATCGGATTACTTCGACTCGATGTATCACGCCGAGGCGGTGGTCGGCGTGAACACCAGCGGCATGATCGAGTCGGGGATCGTCGGCCGGCCGGTGTTTGCCGTCCAGGTCGAGGAGTTCGCTGCGACCCAGGACGGGACGCTGCACTTTCAGCACCTGAAGAACGTCGAGGGCGGCCTGTTGCATTTGTCGGGAACGCTCGACGACCACGTCGCGCAGCTCGAACGAGTCATGGCCAACAGCGACGCCGCCCGGCAGCAGGCGCGCCGCTTCATCCAGGCGTTCGTCAGGCCACATGGCCTCGACGTTGCGGCGACGCCGCGTCTCGTCGACGATCTCGAGCGGTTCGCTGCCGGACCGGCGCTCACCCCACAGTCCCAAGGGCTCGGTGCGCGGCTGGTACGGGCCTTCTTGGCGCCACTCGCCGTCGTGCTGACGCTCGTCGCAACCGATCCGGTCAAGCGGCGGGCCATGGTGCTGCACTGGACTCGTCCGGCCCGTCTGATCCTGCGCGCGCTGGTGTCGCGCGCGATTTACGTGGTGCGCGCGATTCGACGGTTGCCGATGCTGGCGGTTCGCGTCGCGCTCCTGGTGCTGCGCCGTGGAGTGATTCGGCCGATTCGTTGGCTGCTGCACAAGGCCAAGATGGGTCTGCACGCGCTGCTGACGTGGCGCAAGGGCGAAGCGGACGAGGCGAGCTGACGCGATGCGCGTGCTGTTCTCGATGCGTCATCTGGGGTCGCTGCGGATGTACGACTCGGTCCTGCGCCAGCTCGCCGCGGCCGGTCACGAGATCGACATCGTGGCGCAACGCCGCGACGTCCCTGGGACCACAACGTCTCCCGAAACGACGCTGGCCGACGTGCCGCAGATTCACTGGGTGTGGGAGGAGGTACGCGTCACGACGTGGACCGAGCTCGCCGCCGGACTGCGAATCTGGCTCGATTACCTCCGGTTCCGCGCGCCGCGCTACGCGAAGACACCGCGGCTGGCCGAGCGAGTGGCCGAGCGCGTTCCCGCCGTGCTGCTGCGGCTCTCGAACTCCCCGCTCGTGCGTACCCACATCGGGCTGCGCGTGTTGACCGCGTGCCTGCGTACGGTCGAGCGTGCGTTGCCGCGGAAAGAGGAGCTCGATGCGCTGATGCGTGAGCGCCGGCCGGATGTGGTGCTCGTCACGCCGCTGCTGCGTCTCGGCTCGTCTCAAATCGAGGTGCTTCGCAGTGCGCGCGCATACGGCGCGCGTACGGTGCTGTGCGTGGCCAGCTGGGATCACCTGTCCAGCAAAGCGAGAATCGCCGAGCTCCCCGATCGCGTCTTCGTCTGGAACGACACGCAGCAGCAGGAGTCGGTCGAGCTGCACGGCGTGCCCGGCGATCGTGTCACCGTGACGGGAGCCCAGTGCTACGACGAATGGTTCGAGCGCTCGCCTGTCAGAACTCGAACCGAGTTCTGCTCCATGGTGAGACTGCCGGCGGACCGGCCGTTTCTGTTGTACGCGTGCTCGGCGTTCTCGCCGGCGACACCGATTGAAGCGGCCTTCGTCCGCCGCTGGATCGAAGGTCTTCGTGCGAGCGCCGATCCGATGCTCCGCAGTGTGGGCGTTCTCGTGCGTCCGCACCCGCAGCGCCACGACGAGTGGAAGGAGGTCGACCTCTCGGACCTGCCCGACGTGACGCTCTACGGCTCGCATCCGCTCGACGAAGATTCGAAGAACGACTACTTCGAGTCGCTCCACTACAGCGCGGCCGTGGTTGGCCTGCTGACGAGCGCGTTTCTCGAGGCGTCAGTGGTCGGGCGTCGCGTCCACGTGTTCATCCCGCCGGAGTTCAGGGAACGGCAGGAAGGGTTGATCCACTTCCACTATCTGCAGACCGTCGGCGGCGGCCTGTTTCGCGCGACCCGTGATTTCGAGGTGCACCTTGCCGAGGTGGCGCGGTCGCTGCGCGAACCGGCGCCACGGGACGTGAACGCCGGGTTCGTTCAGGCGTTCATCCGTCCACACGGTCTCGAACGCCCCGCGACCGACGTGTTCGTCGACGAGCTCGAGGCGTTTTGCAGAACGCCGGCGCCGATGCCGGCACGCGAATCGTTGTTCGCACCGGCGATCCGGCTCGCGGTCTCTCCGATCGCGGCATGGGCGCACGCGGCGGTGGCGCGAACGACGACGCCGACCGATCGCACCGTCGTCGAGCTGCAGCAGGCACGCCGGCGCGACGAGCATCGCCGCGCGCGAGAGGCCGACGAGCAGCGCAAGAAGGCGGAGCGCGACGAGCGGCTGCGCGAGCGCGAGCATCGAGCGGAGGCGGCGCGACAGGAAGAGCTCCGCGTCCGCCAGGAGCGGATCGACGCCGATCAACGCCACAAACGAGAGCGCAAGTCCACGAAGGAAGCCGAGAAACGCCGGCGTGAGCGTGGCAAGCGCCGGGCCGCGATCCTGGCGCAGATCAAGCGGCGTCTCGGGGCGAGCTGACGCGATGAACATCCTGTTCTCGATGTGGCACCTCGGCTCGTTCCGGATGTACGAGCCGGCCATTCGAGAGATGGCGCGCCGCGGCCATCGGATTCACCTCGCGCTCGGCCGCGCGGAGGCGCTCGGCTGGGAGAAGGCGCTCGACGCGCTGCTGGCCGATCACGCGACGATCACCTGGAGCTGGCTGTCGCCGCCAACCTCCGCATTCTGGGCCGAGCTGGCCAAGACCATCCGTCTCTGGGCCGACTACCTGCGCTATTTCCACCCGGACTACGCGAGCACGCCGAAGCTGAAGGCGCGCGCCGAGGAACGGCTTCCACGGCGGCTCGTGCAGGTGAGCAATCGGCCGGCGTTTGCCGAGCTGAAACCGCGACAGCGCCTGCTCGCCGTGCTGCGCGCACTCGAACGCGCGCTGCCGCCGGTTCCCGAGATCGAGCGCGAGCTGCGTGAGCGTCAACCTGACCTCGTCATCATCACGCCGCTGATTTACCTCGGCTCATCGCAATTCGAGGTGCTGCGGACCGCCTTGCGGCAAGGCTTGCGCACGGCGTATGCCGTCGGCAGCTGGGATCACCTCTCGAGCAAGGCGCTCATTCGCGACATGCCGCACCGCGTGCTGGTGTGGAACGACACCCAGAAAGACGAGGCCGTGCGTCTGCACAGCGTGCCGCCCGATCGCGTCGTCGTCACGGGCGCGCAGTGCTACGACCAGTGGTTCGGCCGAACACCGGTACGCACACGAGAGGAGTTCTGCCGCCGCGTCGGGCTGCCATCAGACCGGCCGTTTCTGCTCTACGTGTGTTCGGCGCTGTTCTGGGGAAGCCCGGTCGAGGCGGAGTTCGTCCGGCGATGGATTCAGAGTCTGCGCGAGAGCTCACACCCCGAGGTGCGAGACGTCGCGATCCTCATCCGACCGCACCCGGCGCGGATGGACGAATGGCAGACTGTCGACCTCTCGCCGTTCGAGCACGTGGCGTTCTACGGATCGAATCCGGTCGATGCCGCATCGAAAGACGACTATTTCGAATCGCTGTTCTACAGTCATGCGATCGTCGGGCTGAATACCAGCGCCTTCCTCGAGGGTGCGATCGTCGGCCGCCCGGTGCACACCGTTCTGCTGCCGGAGTTCCACGAGAATCAGGAAGGCGTGCTGCACTTCCACTATCTGCTGACCGTCGGCGGCGGCGTGCTGCGGGCGGGCCGCAGCGTCGCCGAGCATCATGCGCAGCTGGCGACCTCGTTGCGTGAGCCTCCCGATCGCCCTGGCGTCGGCTTCGTCCGCGAGTTCATCCGTCCGCTCGGACTGGATCGCGCGGCGACGCCGCTGTTCTGCGATGCCGTCGATGCTCTCCTCCAGCAGCCGCGACCCGAGCCTGTCCCGACGCCGGTGCGGTATGTCGCGTTGCGGTGGGTGATGTATCCGGTCTTTCACTTGCTGCGATGGCTGTACGGATCCGAAGTGTTTCGCGACGACTGGAGCCGGAAGGAAGCCGAGCAGCAGCGCCGGCGGCTGGAACGCGAGCGCCGGCGTGAAGAGCGCCGCCAGGCGTACGAACAGCAGAAGCGAGATCAGGAACGGCGTCGCAGCGAGGAGCTCGCCGCAAAGGAGGCCGCACAGCGTGCGGCCGTGGCGCGACGCGAGGAAGCCCTGGCCGCGAAGGCAAAGCAGAGGCTGGACAAAGAGCGCGACAAGGAGACGCGGATCCGTCGGCGCCGACGCGCGGAGATGCGCGCCAGCCTGAAGCGCCGCGCCCTCCAATGGCTCGATCGGTTTCGGCCGCGGGCCGATCGCGTGAGGCCATGAAGATCCTCTTTCTCATGGACTCGCCCGAATACCTTCGGTTCTACGACTCGGCCATCGAGGAGCTGGTCGCGCGCGGACACGCCGTTGCGCTCGCGGTCAACAGCGGCCGGGCGAAGAAGCCGGTCGGACTCGAGGGTTTGCATGCCTACGCCGGCTCGGTGACGGTGCTCGGTATCGTCCCGGCACACTCCGGCATGTGGGGCGGCATCGGCCGCGGAGTGCGGGGGACGATGGACTTCGTCCGGTTTCTGCATCCGCGCTTCGCGGAGGCGGCAGCGCTTCGCGCCCGCATCAAGCGACGCGTGCTGCCGCGCGCCTATTACTGGCTCGACGCCGTGCCGCGTCTCAGCCCGGGCGCCGTGCACGCGGTCGAGCGCGGACTCATGGCGATGGAACGTGCCGTGCCGGTCTGTCAACCGATCGCGGCGTTTCTTCGCGAACAGGCGCCCGACGTGTTGCTGCTCTCGCCACTCGTCGCGGCCGCATCGGACCAGGTGGACTGGGTGAAGGCCGCGCGCCAATGTGGTCTCCGCACGGCGGTGTGCATCGCCAGCTGGGACAACCTCACGAACAAGGGACTGCTGCGCATCGAACCAGATCTCGTGATCGTGTGGAACGAGGCGCAACGGCAGGAAGCACACCAATACCACTACGTTCCACTCGACAAGATCGCGGCCACCGGCGCTCAGCTCTTTGACAGGTGGTTCACCAGGACGCCGACGCGTGATCGAGAGGCGTTTTGCGCCCGCGTGGGGTTCGCCGACAGTCGCCCCTTCTTGTTGTTCATGGGGTCGTCAGGCTTCATTTCGGAATCGAATGCCGAGGTCGGGTTCGTCCGCAAATGGATCGCGGCGGTCCGAGCGAGCGGAGACCCACTGGTCGCGAGCTGCAACATCCTCGTGCGGCCTCACCCGTACAACTTCGAGGCGTGGGAATCGGCGCCGCTCTCTGACTTGCCCGGCGTGAGCGTGTTCCCGAACCGGACCTATAGCCCGATCGATGCCGACAACCGGGACGACTTTTTCGACTCTGTGTATCACTGCGGCGCCGTCATCGGCATCAACACCAGCGCCATGATCGAAGCGGCGATCGTCGGCCGGCCGGTGCTCTCGATGTCCACCGAGCAGTTCGCCGCGACGCAGGAGGGCACGATTCATTTTCATCACCTCCTGCCCGAGAACGGCGGGTGTGTGAGGATGGCCGCCACACTCGAGGAACACGTCCGGCAGCTGCGCGATCAGCTCGCCAATCCAGAATCGTCGCGCGCCGAGACGGCTCGATTCGTCTCGTCGTTCGTGCGCCCCCACGGCCTCGAGCGGCCGGCGACGCCGATTTTCGCCGACGCCGTCGAACGTCTCGGTCGGCAGGCGCCGCCGGCCGCGCGTCCAGCGTCTTCGACGGCGGTGCTGCTGCGCCCGCTGTTGCTCGCCGCAGCGGCCCCCGTGCCGATCGTCGATTGGTTCGTCAAGCCGACGGCGCTGCTGTTGGCGCGCAAGTGGGCCCGAGGCGCGTTGTGGCGCGGCCGCAAACGGCTGCGGCGTTCCGTTCTCCGGTGGCAGCGCGGCAACGCTCGATGACCGAGCTCCTCACCACTCGCGCGATTAATGGAACGTCCTGGCGATGGGCCGCCGCTGCGCACGTCTACGCGGCGTTGACCGCGCTCGGACTCGGGTACTTCATCGTCGGCAGTCCGCTGCAGCTGAGCGAGGGTCTCCGCAACATGTTGACCGTTCAGCGGACAGGTTTTTGGGAGCTCATCGTCAGTCAGTTTGGCGCGAGCGGATTCCTGCGTCCGCTGCTGTACGCGCAGATCGATGTCGCGTTCGAGCTGGCGCGTGGCCGGTACTTCGAGGTATTCAAGGCGATTCACGTCGTGCAGGTCGTGCTCGCCGCCGTCCTGTTCGTCAACGTGCTTCGGGTACGGAGCGGATCCGGGCTGCTGGTCGTCCCGTTCGGCATCGCGATGCTGTTTGGATCGCACACGTTCGCCGGCACCGTCCTCGAGGCATTTCCGATCAACACGTTTCTCACGATCGTGGTCTGCTGCCTGATGGCGGCGAACCTCGTTGATGGCACGCCGGCACGCTGGCGCGACATCGCCGCCGTACTGCTGTTCGTCTTCGCGGCGTTGACGGTCGAGAGCGGACTGCTCGTGTGGGTGTGCGTGGCCGCTGCCTGGCTCGCCGGTTTTCGAGGTGTGTCCCGCAGCGCAGTCGCGCTGATGACAGTACTGCTCGGGCTCTACATGGTCGTACGGCTTGGCCCGATGGGCGCAGGGTCGCCGGCGCTGGTCGAGCGGAGCTCGGGCTACGGCTTCCGCGTGCTCGATCCGCCCGAGCTGATCGCGCGGTTTGGCGACAACCCGATCTGGTTCTACGCCTACAACGTCATCACGCAAGTCCTGTCGGTGTTGTTCGCCGAGCCGAAGGCTGGCGTCTGGGTGTTCACGCACGGTCTCGTCACTGGCGAGCTGATGCCACGTGACGTGATCGCCGTGGCGAGCTCCGTTGGCGCGACGATCCTGATCGTCTGGTACGCCGTCTCGAGGCTGCCCGACTGGCGTCGCCGCGTGTTCACCACGATCGATCGGTGGCTCTTCGTCTCGCTGGCGATGATCGCGGCAAACGCGGTGATCAGCTATCCGTACACGAAGACCGTGATCGTCAGCCCGGCAGGTGTGTTTCACGCGCTGTCGGCCACGCTGGCGTTCGGTGTGGCGATGGAGCGGCTTGGCCGCGCTCGTTGGCCGCAAGTGGCCCGTCTCGCCACCGCCATCGCACTGGCGGTGCTCTCGGGTACTTGGGCCGTGCGGCTGGTCGGCGTCCACTACAGCCTTCGCGAGAAGGCGTTCATCGCCAGGAACGATTGGACCCAGCTCGTCATCGGACGCCCGCCAGCCGACGTGGACGTCACGCGCTATCCGGAGGCCGGCCGATTGATCGAGCAGTTGAGAAGCGACGCGGTGTCGAGGCGCGTCGTCAACCCGGCGTTCGCGAGTCCGTACGGATGGCGCTATTTCGAACAGAACTGGTGAACACCGCCGCTCCACCGGTGTCTTCGATGCAACTGCTCGCGGTGTCGCCGTTGCTGATGCTGTTCGCAGGGACACTCGTCGTGGTGGGCGGTTGGATCGTTGGCGCGAAGCCGTTCTGGCCGGTGACGAACCTGACGCTGTCCGAAGCGGTGGTGACGAGAGATGCCGGCGAGGTGGTTCGTCTGATCGAGCGCGAGCGAGTCGACCCGAACCACTCCTGGCCCGTTCGCGCTGAACTGCTCGAGACGTCGCCGATCACTCCGGTCGAAGCGGCGGTGGCCACGCGTCGAGGGGAAATGGTCGTCCTGCTGCTGCGCCATGGGGCCGTGCTGCCGGAAGGTCCGGAGCGTGACGCACTGATCTGCCAGGCTGTTCGCGCCCGGGAGGAAGAGGTCGTTGGCCTGCTGCTGCAGACCGGGAATGGCAGCGATCCCCGCGGCCGCTGCGCGTCGGCCAGCTCGGCTCGGTGACTCACAAGGATGTTCCATCAGATGCGTACGGTCTTCAACTGAACCTGTCGTGCCGACGAGAGACTTTCGACGTCGGCCGTGCGGACCAACCAACGGGCGGCCCGCTCAAGAAATCACAAGGATGTTCCATTAGATGCGTAAAGTCTGTGTCGTGATCGGGTCGCGGGCCAATTACAGCAGCATCAAGTCGGTGATGCGTGCGGTCCAGGCGCATCCGGAGCTGACGCTGCAACTCATCGTCGGCGCGTCGGCGCTGCTCGACCGCTTCGGTTCAGTCGTCGACGTGATCGAGGCCGACGGATTCACGCCGAATGCTCGGGTCACGATGATCGTCGAAGGCGAGACGCCGGCGACGATGGCGAAGTCGACGGGCCTCGGGCTGCTCGAGCTGCCGACGATCTTCGATCTGTTGAAGCCCGATGTCGTCGTCAGCGTCGGCGATCGTTTCGAGACGATGTCGACGGCTGTGGCCGCGGCCTACATGAACATTCCGGTCGCGCACACGATGGGCGGCGAGATCAGCGGCACGATTGACGAGAGCATCCGGCACGCGGTGACGAAGCTCTCGCATATCCATTTTCCGGCGAACGCCGCCGCCGCCACACGCATCATCAGGATGGGGGAGGACCCGTCCACGGTTCACACCGTCGGGTGCCCGCGGATCGATCTCGTCAGCGAGATCGCGCGTGGCGACGGTCTTCCGCATGCCGAGTGGCTCGATCGCGAAGGCGTCGGCGCGCATGTCGATGTGAGCAAGCCGTTTCTGCTCGTCAATCACCATCCCGTGACGACGGAGTACGGGCAGGGCAAGAGCCACATCTGGGAGACGCTGTGCGCGCTCGACGAGTTGAAGATGCCGACGATCATGCTCTGGCCGAACGCCGACGCCGGGTCGGAGGACATCGCGACCGGCATGCGCACGTTCCGCGAGAAGCGGCACCCCGAGTACATCCGCTTCTATAAGAACTTCCCGATTGAGACCTACGTGCGCCTGATGCTGTTGTGTGGGTGCGCGGTCGGAAACTCAAGCGCGCCGATTCGGGAAGGCGCGTTTCTCGGCGTGCCGGCCGTGAATATCGGCACGCGTCAATCGGGGCGTGATCGCGGACCGAATGTGCTCGACGTCGGCTACGACCGCCGCGAGATCGTCGACGGGATTCGCCGGCAGCTCGCACACGGCCGCTTCGAATCGGACGCGTTGTACGGCGATGGCCATGCCGGCGGACGGATCGCCGACGTGCTCGCACGTGCCACGCTGACCGTCCAGAAGCGGCTGACGTTCACTCACCACTGATGCGCGTGCTTGGTGTGATTCCGGCGCGAGGCGGGTCGAAGGGGATCCCGAACAAGAACCTGCACCCGCTCGCCGGCCGTTCGCTGCTGGCGTACACGGCCGACGCGGCGGCGCGGAGCCGGCGGCTGTCGCGAGTAGTCCTCAGCACAGACGATCACTCGATCGCTGAGGCCGG
>Ga0111538_10000574_pt1 | contig 49539 bp, 46 predicted proteins | sample SoiMethybrSBSTD1_FD_79669 | JGI IMG/M metagenome (GOLD analysis project Ga0111538, IMG submission 79669) | Bulk soil microbial communities from a Populus tree surrounding site in Tennessee, USA - Soil MetaG P. TD hybrid SBSTD1 (version 2)... | ecosystem: Environmental > Terrestrial > Soil >... | reverse complement strand
GCATCGGCGAACTGAGCCCTGGCGGGACTACCGACCGACAAAAGGATGAAGCCGGCCAGTACGCTGGCAGCGAGGACGATGCGGCACTGGATCATGGCGATTGCTCCCGTTGCGAATGCGGCGCACGCAATCGGACGAGCGGATCAGAGATCCGGCCCGTCAGAGGCACAAATCTAGTCAGCATAGGAGCAGACGATACCAAGACCCCAGCGGCTTAGGAAGTTGCAACCGCCTGATCTGGCGGCAATTTACAGTAACGTACTCGGTTCGAGCGTCAGTTTGGTTCGAACTAATAGCGTCGAATTTTCAGATCTTGAACGACGATGCCTCATCGGCCATCACGGACTTTATGCAGGACCGCGCCATGCTGACAGCGGCCTATGCCCCGGGCCGGGGCATCGAGATCGACAATTAAGATGCCTTGGAGATTGGGATAGGCACTTTCTGAGTGGGATGGAGACGTCCCGGGAGAGGCACCATGCGCGAATTCGGGGTTCATTCGGAAGTCGGCAAGCTGCGAACGGTCTTGGTATGCCGGCCGTCGCTGGCTCATCAGCGGCTGACGCCCGGCAACTGCCACAGCCTGCTGTTCGACGATGTCATCTGGGTGCAGGAAGCTCAGAAGGATCACTATGATTTCACGCTGAAGATGAAGGAACGCGGCGTCGAGGTTCTCGAACTGCATGATATGCTTGCCGAAACGCTCGACGATCGAGAGGCGCGAGAATTCGTGCTCGATCGGCGCATCACGAACAACAGCGTCGGGATAACGGCCGGGGCGTTCATTCGACCCTGGCTGGATGAGCTTCCTGCCAAGCGACTGGCGATGCTTCTGGTCGGCGGCATCGCAATCGCCGACCTGCCGGAGCACAGCATGAAGGAGCTGATGGGAAAAGCCTTCAGCCACAGCGACTTCATCCTGCCGCCGATCCCAAACACGCTATTCCAGCGTGATCCGTCCTGCTGGATCTACGATGGCGTGACCTGCAACCAGATGTATTGGCCGGCGCGCAAGCCGGAGACCCTGCTGCAGAGGGCGGTGTACAAATTCCATCCGATGTTCAAGGGTGGGAGCTTCAAGATCTGGTGGGGCGATTCGGACGAGGACTTCACCGGCGCGTCGCTGGAGGGTGGCGATGTCATGCCGGTCGGCAAAGGCATCGTCCTCATCGGAATGGGCGAGCGCACGACCTATCAGGCGGTGGGCCAGGTTGCGCGCGCGCTGTTTAAGAACAAGGCGGCTACGCGGGTGATCGGCTGCCTGATGCCGAAGAGCCGCGCCGCCATGCATCTCGATACCGTCTTCACGTTCTGCGACCGCGACCTGGTGACGATGTTCGGTGATGGGGTCGGGCAAGTGCAGTGCTACAGCGTCTATCCAACCGACGATCAGGGCGGCTTCGACGTTCGCCATGAATCGAAAGGCCTCCTCGAGGTCGTGCAGGAAGCCCTTGGCCTCAAGACCCTCAGAACGGTCGCAACCGGAGGGAACGCCTATGAATCCGAGCGCGAACAATGGGATGACGGCAACAACGTCGTCGCGCTCGAGCCCGGCGTGGTGGTGGCCTACGATCGCAACACCCATACGAACACACTGCTCAGAAAAGCGGGCATTGAGGTGATCACGATCCGCGGTGCCGAACTGGGTCGGGGTCGCGGCGGCGGGCATTGCATGACCTGCCCGATCTGGCGAGATCCGGCCTATTGAGCCGGCGAGATTCACTTAGCTTGAGGGAGGCAGGCCATGAGCTTCAACTTGCGCAACCGCTCGCTGCTCACGGTGCAGGATTATACGCCCCGCGAATTCCGCTACCTGCTCGACCTGGCGCGCGATCTGAAACGGGCCAAATACGCTAAGACCGAGCAGAAGCATCTCGAGGGCAAGGAGATCTGCCTGATCTTCGAAAAGACCTCGACCCGTACGCGCTGCTCGTTCGAGGTGGCATGCTATGACCAGGGCGCACACGTCACCTACCTCGACCCGGCCGGCTCGCAGATCGGTCACAAGGAATCCTTCAAGGATACCGCCCGGGTGCTTGGCCGACTGTACGACGCCATCGAGTACCGCGGCGCGGCGCAAGGCGGGGTGGAGCAGCTCGCCAAGTATGCGGGCGTTCCGGTCTATAACGGCCTGACCGATGAATATCATCCGACCCAGATGATCGCCGACGTCATGACCATGCGGGAGCACAGCGACAAGCCGATCACCGAGATCAAATACGCCTATGTGGGCGACACCCGCTCGAACATGGGGCACTCGCTGTTAATCGTCGGCTGCCTGCTGGGCATGGACGTGCGCATCTGTGGGCCCCAGAGCCTGTGGCCATCCGACGAATACACCAAGATCGCCAAGGATCTTGCGGCAAAATCCGGTGCGCGCCTGACCATCACGGAGGATCCTGCGGCCGCCGTCAAAGGCGTGGACTTCATCCATACCGATGTCTGGGTCTCGATGGGAGAGCCGAAGGAGGTGTGGAAGGAGCGCATCAAGCTGCTGACGCCGTACCAGGTCAACCCGGCACTGATGAAGGCCTCCGGCAATCCGCAGGTCAAGTTCATGCATTGCCTGCCGGCCTTCCATGACACCGAAACGGCGCTCGGCAAGCAGATCGCCCAGGACTATGGCATGTCTAACGGCCTCGAGGTCACCAACGACGTGTTTGAATCAGAGGCCAATGTCGCGTTCGAGCAGGCTGAGAACCGGATGCACACGATCAAGGCGCTCCTTGTCGCGACGCTGGGGGAATAGCGGTGCGCGTCGTAGTGGCCTTGGGCGGCAATGCGCTCCTGAAACGCGGCGAAGCGATGACCGCGGAGGTTCAGCGGCGGAACATCCGGGTCGCCGCCGAAGCATTGGCGCCGGTAGCCAAGGAACATCAGCTGGTCATCAGCCACGGCAACGGGCCCCAGGTCGGATTGCTTGCGCTCCAGGGCGCGGCCTATAAGCCGGAAGAGGCCTATCCGCTCGACGTCCTCGGCGCTGAGACCGAGGGGATGATCGGGTACATGATCGAGCAGGAATTGGGCAATCTGCTGCCGTTCGAGGTGCCCTTCGCAACGCTGCTGACCATGGTCGAGGTCGATGGCGATGATCCAGCGTTCAAGGAGCCTACCAAGTTTGTCGGGCCGGTCTATGAGAAGGTGGATGCCGACCGGATCAAGGCCGAAAAGGGCTGGGTGTTCAAGCAGGATGGAGAGAAGTGGCGGCGCGTCGTGCCCTCGCCGCTGCCCAAGCGCATATTCGAGCTTCGGCCCATAAGGTGGCTACTCGAGCACAAGACGATCGTCATTTGCGCCGGCGGCGGTGGCATTCCCACCATGTACAAGCCGGGAGCACATCGCACTCTGATCGGTGTAGAAGCCGTCATCGACAAGGATCTTTGTTCGGAACTGCTTGCCCGCGATCTCGATGCCAATCTTCTGATCATGGCAACCGATGCGGAGGCCGTGTTCACCGGATGGGGAACGCCTGAAGCAAAGGCAATCCACAGGGCCAATCCAGCGGCAATCTCCAAATACAGTTTCCCCGCCGGGTCGATGGGCCCCAAGGTGGATGCGGCGTGCCGCTTCGCGGTCAAGACGGGGCATATTGCGGCAATCGGCGCTCTCGCGGACATCCCCGCGATCGTGCGCGGCGAGAAGGGCACGCTGATCAGCACCAGCTTCGATGCCATGACGTGGCATGCCTGACTATCGTAAAGGGTGGCCATGTGTTGCCGCCGCTCAGAGGTCCGCGCGCAACGCAAGCCAGCGGACCCGGGGCGCGCTGGATTCGGTGTCCTAGAAGGTGTTCAGTTGCTCTTGCTTTGATCGGCCGGGGAAACTTGTAACCCGGCCTTGACCAGGCCTTCGATTACCTTTCGAGTAATATTCGGTGAATTACCTCGCCTGGCGAGATCGGCTTCCACATGCTCACCATAGTTCGGGTCAATCTTTAGAAGCTCGGCCACGGCTGCCGCGCCATTTGCCTTGTCGCCAAGTTGACCGTACGCAGCTGCCTGGCATAGATAGCCATAGAGCACGTAGCGCGCCTTGACTGCGAGCGCTTCCTTCAGGGCAGTCTCATACTTCCCGTGCATGTAGTAATATTGGAAATTTGCAATCCTATAGCCGCTTGGCGTAGCCGGATTGCGCGCGAACGCCTCGGCGATCAGCGGCCTGCTCAGCTCCCATTGCTCCAGAAACGCATACCGGAAACCTAGCTCGGCAAGTAGATCGGTATTGTGAGGGTCAAGGGCCAGGCCGCGCTGGGCTGCTGCAATGCTTGCTGCAACGTCGTGGGAAAACCAGTAAGCCATCGAAAGAGCCAGATAGCCTTCGGCATCGTTCGGATCCAACTCAAGGGCATGCTGTGCGAGCTTGAGGGCTTCCTGCAGCGGATCGGCCTTGATTCGATCACGACCAAGGCCGAATCGATGGGTATCGATATCGAGCAAAGCCAGGCTGGCGTACGCACGCGCATATGCTGGATCGGCCACGATTGTTCGTTCAAGGCAGCCGCGCATGTCGTCGTAGTCGCGCTGATCGTATTCCCGCCAGCGCTGCCGGAACTTCACAACGCATTCATATGACTTGAGGCTGGCGACCGGCCTGGAAGCGATATCTTCGGCGGTCTGGTTGAACACGGCGCCAAAGGGTTGACCGACTGCGCGGGCAACATTCTCCGCGATATCGGACTGGATAGTAAGGAGGCTGGAAGTCGTGAGGTTGCGATCGAAGCTTGCCGACCAGATTGACCGGCGCGTCAACGAGTCGCTCAGAATCGCAGAGACCCGGACTGTTTCCTCGGTTGAATACACGGATCCTGACAGAATGAAGTTTGCGTCGATTGTCTGCGATGACAATGCCGGAGATTTCCGCTGGTCGAGGCCAAAGGAAGTTTCCGGTCCATATACGAACAAGTCGCTGAAACGTGTCAATGAATTGATGATTTCGAATGTCACGCCGTGCGAGATGAAGTCCAGCTTAGGCTCTGCGCTGACATTCTCAAATGGAATGACGAGGACGGAGGGGCCGCGAGACGCCGCGGCTATCTGTTGCCCGCGAAAATACTGCCACGCGAGATTGGCGGATAGCATTCCGACGAGGAGAAGCGTGATCGCTACTGCCAGCCGTGTTCCCCAGCGCCAATTTCGCCTGGCAAGCGGAATTGCGTGTTGCGGCGTGATCGGCGGAGCTGGCAGCAATTCTTCTGATGGCGGGGGTAGCAACTCCGGCGATGCCGGCTCGAGGTACTTGAACGTCGCGACATAGGAGCCCTTGGGCATGTCGATGCGGATGCGGTCTGCCTTGCCTACCGTCAGGTAATAATGTTCCACGGCGCGCCGGAGGCGACTTGCTTCGATGCGCACGATCGGGTCGGTGAGCGGATCAAAGTCCTCCGAACGGTCAAAGGCTGCCATTGCAATGCTGTAAGCCTTTATTCGATCAGAACGCCCCGCGAGCGTTTCTTCGACCACGTAAGACAGGAAGCGACGGTTTCGGTCGGACGCGTTGAACTCGCTGCAGCCAAGCAATAAGCGCAGCTCTTGGCGCACCTCCTCATCAGAAGGCGTGCTATCGTCAGACGGCTCCCGAACTTTCCGCACCCCAGACATGCTGCTTCCCCTCGAGGCGTCGTGGACGATCCAGTGAATTTTACTTGGTCCGGCTGCCACGGAGGATGCGACTTTGTACTTAGCCCGGTAGCGGATGCGATCGCGGGAAAATCCGTAGCCGCGAATGACCGAACTTGAGATTCCGCTTTTACCCTAAGCGGTTACGGCACTGTTACCGTAACGTGCTTCTTGGCGTCCTTGGTGTCCCGCACTCTGACATTGCCACCGGCGAGATCCAGGTGCGAGCACCAGCGAGATGAAGAAAAGACCAGGCAGGCACGGCCTGCTTGCCCAATGACTCGGTTCGACAGGGGCCTCCGGAGGCATCAGCTTGGAACGAAGGCATTGTCCTCTGCAACGATGCACGTGGCCATGGTCCGCAAGCTCTTCCCGGATTGGGGTGAGGAGGTTCTGCGGCTGGCGCTCTGCAACGCAACGTTTCGAGACATGTGTGAGGAGTACGGCTTGGCGGTCGAAGCGCTTGACATGCTGGAGCAGCGGAACCGGCCGCACGACGGGGGGCGCATGCACGAATACCGCGTTCTGATCAAGCAGTTGGAGGAGGATCTGAAGCATGAGCTTCTGGCGGCCCATGACCCCGAGCATTGGCGAAAGATCTGAGAAAAGGCCAGCACAAGCTGGAGGACCAGATTTGTATCAAGGCTGGGCGGAGTTTCCCTCTCCGACCCGGCTTGCCACCGCGCCCTCGGTGGCGCAGGGAGTCGCGTTCGTGTTCCCCCGCGATCGTGGCTCCCTCAGATTTGGCGCTTAGGCCTAACTGGAGCGGATCATGCCCCAACCGTGCTTCTCCGCAGTCTTCCGCTTCGTCGCCCGGATTCGTGTGCGAACGGCGGCGGCCGTGTTGGCGACCATGCTTATGCCGTGGTGCGTGACACCGGCCTCGGCCGATGATCTGGTCCAGTCCGGCACCTTGACCATTGAGCAGGTGCAGATCGCCTTCATCGGCAGCGGTAACCTTGGCGGCGGGACGCTGATCGTCAATGGACAAAAGTATAGTTTCTCGATCGGCGGACTCGGCGTCGGCGGTTTTGGTGTCTCCAGGATGGAGGCATATGGCAGTGTTTATAATCTCAAAAACCTTGCAGATTTCGCCGGCGCATATGTGCAGGCGCGCTACGGCATGGTAGTTGGCTCGGCGAGCACGGGCAAGCTTTGGCTCCAGAACACACGTGGTGTCGTGCTTGAACTCAACGCGAAGCGTTCGGGCCTGGCGCTGTCCCTTGGAGGAGACGCCGTGTACATCAACTTCGACTGAAAGCTGGGAGGGGCGCATGTTCTCGTTACGCGTTTGCATCACGTGGGTCGGCCTGCTGGCAGGGGCCGCAATTGCAACCGTGCCGGCGTCAGGCGCCAGCACTGAGGAGACGCTCAAGGCATTTGCGGCATGGCAGGGCCGCGGGCAATTGTTCGAAACGGGGCCGTCGCGCGCCACCTTTGTCGGTTCCTTCAGCGGCATGGTCTTTGTCGAGACTGAAAAGGGCCCGTTGGACGCAGGGTTCATGGTGTGTCCTGCGATCATCGACATCAACTTGGCCGATGGCACCCAGGAGGCGAAGGGCCGCTGCACCATCACCGGCAAGGATGGCGGGCGGGTCTATGCGGATGTCGCGTGCAAGGGCGTCCATATGGTGGGATGTAACGGCGATTTCAAGTTCACCGGCGGCACGGACCGGTTCGAAGGCATCACCGGCGGTGGCCCGGTGACAATTCGCAGCGGATTGAATGAGGCTGCGGTGGGTGCCGGCAACATCGTTCAGGAATCCGCTGGCGGAATCATCATCTGGCCGAAGCTGACCTACAAGCTGTCGGACAAAGCGCCTGCGGCACAGTAGGAGGCCACGATGAACCGAGATCGCTCCCCCAGACTTGCGGCACGCCGGGCCATCGTCGCCCTGTGGATTGCCGGGTTGCTTGCTGCGTCACTTGCGTCGGACGCGGGCGCTCAATCGGCGCCGATCGTCTATCCGGGCGCGGGGCAGAGCATGGATCAGCAGGCACGCGATGAATCGGATTGCCGGAACTGGGCGACCCAGCAGACCGGCGTCTACCCGTACCAGGCTCCGCCGACCTATTACGGCGAATCCCAGGCCGGTGCACCGGTTCTCGGCGGTGCGGCCCGAGGGGCGGCCGTGGGAGCCGTTGGCGGTGCGATCGGCGGAGACGCGGGCAAGGGCGCTGCGATCGGCGCTGGTGTCGGTGCGACCGCCGGCTTGATTCGGCGGAATCAGCAGCGCCGTCAACAGGCGCAGGTAAACGACCAGGCGGCGGCCCAATATCAGGCCGATATGGGCCGCTACAATCAGGCCTTTGCCGTTTGCATGCAGGGCCGAGGTTATGCCGTCCGGTAGTCAATGCGTGACAAGACGCGCGATCACGTGCGCCGTTGCAGGTTTGATCATTGGTTCGTTGTTGCTGACCGGCTGCGTGACGCGCCATCCGGTCCCATTGGAAGCACAGGATGAGCCATCGATCGCTGGCTTTGCCAATATCCGGTACTTCCCCCTGACGGACGTGGAACCCATGCGCGAGGCGATTCGTCAATCGTTTCTGACCGAGGGTCCAGACAGCTATGAAACGCTGGCTCCGGGGTGGCGGCGCTATAACTACCTGGCGATATCCGGAGGCGGATCGGATGGCGCGTTTGGTGCCGGGATCCTGAATGGCTGGAGCCGCAAAGGCAATCGGCCCAGGTTCAAGGTGGTGACTGGGGTCAGTACGGGTGCACTGATCGCACCGTTCGCTTTCTTGGGATCGGCCCATGATCCGGAGATTACGGAAGCGTACACCACGGTCCATCCGGACCGCATCTACTCGATCCGCAATCTGATTTCGATCCTGTGGGAAGAATCGGTTGCGGATAACCAGCCGCTGAAGGAACTTGTTAACACCTATATCACGTCCGACCTGCTCGATGAGATCGCGGTTGAGCACGCAAAGGGGCGACGGCTCTATGTCGCCAGCACCAACATGGATCGCGAAGAGCCGGTCATCTGGGATTTGGGGGCGATCGCGTCCAGTAGAGATCCCCAGCGCCTCGACTTGTTCCGCAGCGTGCTTGTCGCGTCCGCCTCGATCCCCGCCATTTTTCCGCCGACCCTGGTCAAGGTCCAGTTCGGCGACAAGCAGTATGATGAACTGCATTGCGACGGTGGCGTATTCTTTCAATCCTTCTTCATCGGCGCTATCGTAGACTTGCGTGCCCTCGTTCGCGAGGCGCACCCAGACTACACGGGAAGACTCGTTCAAGACCTGTATGTCATTCGCAACGGCAGCACGTCACCGAACAAAAAGCAGATCAATCGTGGATTGCGTAGCATATCAGAGCGCGCAATCGCGACCATGATCAAGGTCTCCGGCATCAACGATCTTTATCGGCTTTTCCTATCGACGGAACATGACAACATCGGTTTCTACTTTGTCTCGTTGCCGGCCGACTATGTCATGACAACGGACGAGGAATTCAACAAAGAAGAGATGAATCGACAGTATCAGCTTGGCTACAAGCTGGGCGCCGAAGGAATTCCCTGGCGACGCCTGCCGCCGGGCTACGTCCTGAAAGATCAGAGAACGTCGATCGCGGCGCACTAGACGACGGACTTCTTGTGGAGGGTGACATGGCCGACCTATTGAAACCAGATGATCTAAGGAAGATCGCCGACGATCTCGACATGGCAAAAGCGAAGAAGATGCTGGAGCACATGAAGGCCGACGAGGCGGAGCGCGACAGTCTGCGCGAAGCCTTCAATTCACGCGAGATTCACCCACAGGTGAAGGAGCGGGTGAACACCGCCATCCGACGTGCCGCTGAACAGGGGCATCGCCAGCTGCTCGCGCTCACGTTTCCTGCCAGCTATTGCAATGACCAGGGACGTCGCATCAACAACATGGAACCGGACTGGCCGCAATCGCTCGAGGGTTTTGCCAAGAAGGCGTACGAGTACTTCATGACTGAGCTCAAGCCGCTCGGGTTCAAGCTCTCGGCACAAATTCTCGACTATCCGGGCGGAATTCCGGGAAATGTCGGTCTCTATTTGAGCTGGGATCGATGATGCGCACCGAATGCACATCGGGCGACTTCCTCCGCGCCATGACCGGTGCCGTCACCGTGATGCTGCCGCCGCTAGATGACCGGGGCATGAGCGTTGGTCGCTGCCCAGGGAGGAAATGATGTCCAAGAGTTCTGTCAGGACCAGCAAGCTGAGAACGGGAAAGACTTCGCGGCGCACTGCTGTGCCGCCGAAGCTGAAGCGCAAGGAGTACGAGAGACTGCTTGAAAAGCTCCATGTCGAGATCGTCAAGCTCCAGGAGTGGGTTAAGAGCAGCGGGGAAAAGATCTGCCTCATATTCGAGGGCCGGGATGGCGCTGGCAAGGGTGGCACGATCAAGGCCATCACGGAGCGGGTCAGCCCGCGCGTATTCCGCGTCGTCGCCTTGCCCGCGCCGACGGAACGAGAAAAGAGCCAGATGTACGTGCAGCGCTACCTGCCGCACCTGCCCGCGGCGGGCGAGGTCGTGATCTTCGACCGCAGCTGGTACAACCGGGCCGGCGTCGAGCGCGTCATGGGGTTCTGCACCGAAGAGCAGGCAAGGCAGTTCCTCCGCGTATCGCCGGCGGTCGAGAAGGCGATCGTCGAATCGGGCGTGAGGCTGATCAAATACTGGCTGGAGGTGAGCGAGGAAGAGCAGACCCGCCGACTGAACGATCGAATCCACGATGGACGAAAGATCTGGAAGCTCTCTCCCATGGACCTGAAGTCGTACAGCCGCTGGTACGACTATTCCCGTGCGCGCGACGAGATGTTCCAGGCAACGGACACATCCTGGGCGCCATGGCACGTCGCACATTCAGACAACAAGCGTCGTGCGCGCCTCAACATCATAGCGCATTTTCTCGGCCAAGTTCCCTACAAGGACGTGCCGCGGGAAAAGATAAAGCTGCCGAAGCGGCAGAAGCGTGGGAGCTACCGGGAGGCGAACTACGAATTCAAGATGGTGCCCGAGACATACTGAATGCGATAGCAGAAGTGACGGGTCATCAAGGTGGACGCGGAGACGAGAACATTGGGTTCGATGCTACGTCTGATCTTGTGCGAACTCGGCCTTCTGGCGGGGGCCGTACTACTCCCGGCGTCCGCCTTGGCGCAGGCCGAAACGAATCCTGCGACGAATCCCCCGGAGCTCACCGCCGAGCGGGCAAAAGCCTTTCTCACTGCGGCAGGATTGCAAACCTGCGAGATCAGCGAGATGGACCCTCTGGTAACGCGGATTAGTGGGGCCGACAGATCGTTGAGCATCGGGGTGGCAAAGGACTGCGCACGCTACGATCCGGAGAATCCGACGGTCGTTAACGTCCATCAGTTCGCCGATCAGGAAAAGCGGGATGCAATGGTCGTCAGCTTACAAGACCTGCGGTTCAGGGCGCTAAGGCCCTACGGCAGCGTCTGGGCGGTCGAAAACTTCGTCATCATTCTGCTCGGCCCCCAGCGGGAAGAGGTCGAAGGCCTGATCAAGGCGGAGTACCTGCGTCGCCATCCCGACGCTGGATGAGGATCTTGGGTCACGCGATGCCGGGCGGCAAGGAAGCGGGGCATGAACAAGAAGATGATGGGTCTCTGGAGCTGCATCGCGCTGGTCGTGGGCAACATGATCGGTTCGGGAATCTTCATGCTGCCCTCGGTGCTGGCCGCCTACGGGCCGTTGACACTCTGGGGGTGGGCCGCCTCGCTCGTCAGCGCGCTGTCGCTCGCGGTGGTCTTCGCGCGCCTGTCGGCCATCATCCCGAGCGCGGGTGGACCTCACGTCTACACGCGTGAGGCTTTTGGGGATTTTGCCGGCTACCTGTGTGCCTGGTGCTATTGGAAATCAGCCTGGATCGGCAACGCCGCGATCGTCGTCACCGTGGTCGGATATTTCACGGTCTTCTTTCCGAAGCTGGCCAATCCGGTGGCCGGCGCCTCGCTGGCGATCGGCCTGCTATGGCTGCTGACCTTCATCAATCTCGGCGGGATCGGGATCTTCAGCCTTGTGCAGAATGCCTTCACGGTCCTGAAGCTCATTCCCCTGCTGCTGATCGCGATCTGCGGCTGGTTCTTCTTCAATGCCGACAACTTCGCCGTTCCTGTCTATGAGCGCAACATCCCAGAATCCAGCTGGCTCGGGGCGGTCGCGACCCTGACGGCCCTGACCATGTGGTCGTTCGTTGGCCTGGAATCCGCGACGGTGCCTGCCGGCGACGTGAAGGATCCGCAGAAGACCATCCCCCGCGCAACCATCATCGGCACGATAATCGCGGGCACTTTCTACGTGATCTCTGTCACTGTCGTCCAGGGCATGCTGCCCGCCAGGGCCCTGACGGCCTCGACCGCGCCGTTTGCGGACGCGGCGCGGCTGATCGTGGGTGACTGGGGGTACTACCTGATTTCCGCCGGCGCCATCATCGCCGCGGTCGGCGCCTTGAATGGCTGGGTCATGATGCAGGGGCAGATTCCGATGGCGGCGGCGCGCGACGGACTGCTGCCGGCATCGCTCGGCAAGCTGAACAAGCATGGCGTGCCCGGGCTCGCGTTGGTCATTTCCAGCACCCTGGTCTCACTACTGGTGCTCGCGAACTTCCGCCATGGCCTGGTCGACGCCTTCCAGATCATCATCCTGATCGGAACGATGACCACGTTGGTGCCCTACATGCTTTGTGCGGCCGGCCTGATGCAGTTGATGGTGGATCGTCGCGGCGTGTTTCCGGCGAGCGTGCTCATCTTGGTCCTGATCGCGAGCCTTGCGTTCATTTTTGCGATTTGGGCACTCTATGGTTCGGGACGGGAAGCGGTCTTCTGGGGCTTCCTCGTCCTGGTCGCCGGCATCCCCATCTACACCTGGCGCAAGTGGCGCAGCAAAGTCGACGCAGAACGGTCGGGCTCTTACATACCTGCCTCGCACGCAGTGGAGAGGTGAATCATGTCCATTCAGCTCACTCGGTATTTCCGAGTCTTGGTGATCGGCCAGGAGAATAAGTTCGTCGCCGACATCATCGAGCGCGATCTCGGCTTCAAGACTCGCCTGGTCGAGGAAGACCAGATCGACGACGCAATCCGCGGCAGTGCCGATTGCGGCGCGATCGTTGTGTCACGTCCCCATGCCGAGGCGGCGGTCAGAGCGCGCGACGAGCGCGGATTGCGTATGCCGGTCTTTCTCTTGAGCCGTCGAAAAGAAGAAACGTTTTCGGCGCCGTATCTGAAATCCTTGCACGGCGTCGTCATCGCCGATCTCGAGACGCGCGACTTCTACGAAAAGCGTCTGTACGCCGCCATTGAAAGCTATGCCGAGAGCCTGTTGACGCCGTTCTTCGGTGCGCTGATGCGCTACGACTTCGATGCGAACCGCAGCTGGGCCTGTCCTGGCCACCAGGGCGGGCAGATGTTCATGCGCCATCCGGTCGGCCGCCTGTTCTTCGAGCATATGGGCGAGAACATATTTCGCGACGACATCTGCAACGCCATGGTTTCCCTGGGCGATCTGCTGATCCACGAAGGTCCGGCGCTCAAGGCGCAGCAAGCGGCCGCGAAGACGTTCGGATCCGACCGGACCTACTTCGTGCTGAACGGCACCTCATCGTCCAACAAGGTTGTCAACACCGCGCTGCTGTCCTCGAAGGACATCGTGCTGTTCGATCGCAACAACCATAAAAGCAACCACCACGGCGCTCTGTTCATCGCGGGCGCTATTCCGATCTACCTGGAAGCCGATCGCAACGGCTTTGGCATGGTCGGTCCGATCGACTGGGCCGCCTTCGACGAAGAGAATATTCGCGCCAAACTGAAAAATCATCCCAGATTGAAGGGGACAGATGCGTGGAAGCGCGAGCGTCCGATCCGCGTGGCGATCATTGAGCAATGCACGTATGACGGCACGGTGTACAACGCACAAAAGGTCCTGGAGAAGATCGGCCACCTCTGCGACTACATTCATTTTGACGAAGCCTGGGCCGGTTTTGGGGCATTTCATCCCCTGATGGCCGATCATTTCGCGATGAGCCTGAAGCTGACGGATAAGGATCCGGGCATCATCGCCACGCAATCGACCCATAAGCAGCTCGCCGGCTTTTCGCAGGCGTCTCAGATCCATGTCCGCGACTCCCATATCCGGGAAAAGCCGTACCGGATCAACCACAAGCGCTTCAACGAGATGTTCATGCTGCAGGCCTCGACCTCCCCGTTCTATCCGCTGTTCTCCAGCCTGGACGTCAACGCGCAGATGCACGCCGACAAGGCCGGGCGTGTGCTGTGGGACGACATGGTCAAGCTCGGCATCGAGGCGCGCAAGGCAATCCGGAAGCGCTTCGGCGGGTTCATCGATCCCTTCGTCCCGGACCAGGTCAAGTACCAGGGCAAGACAACCAAATGGGAGGACGTGCCGACCGACGTTCTGGCGAAGGAGCAGGCCTATTGGCAGCTGATTCCGGGTGCTAAGTGGCACGGCTATCGGCATCTAGGCGAAGATGCCGCCATGGTCGATCCGACGAAGCTCATGCTGACGACGGCTGGCATCGATCCCGCCACGGGCAACTACCAGAAGAGCGGCGTACCGGCGACCGTCCTCGCCAACTATCTCCGGGAAAACGCTATCATTCCGGAGAAGAATGATCTCAACAGCATCCTCTTTCTCATGACGCCAGCGGTAGGAGAGGGGAAGACGGCCATGCTCCTGGCTGCGCTTGAGCGCTTTCGGGAACTTTACGAGGCCAATGCGCCGCTGTCAGAGGTTGTTCCTCGGCTCTATGCCAGAAATGAGGAGCGATATCGGAACTATCGGCTGAAGCAGCTTTGTGACGAGATGCACGGCTTTTATGTCGAGCGGAACGTGAAGGAGCTGCAGCGACTGTGTTTCCGGTACGAGTCATTCCCGGAGCAGGCCATGCCGGCGCGCGAGGCCGTGGAAGCCATGGTCTCGGGGAACGTCGACTATGTGGCGATGTCGGATGTCAAGGATCGTATTGCGGCGACCCTGGCCCTCATCTATCCGCCGGGCATCGGAATCGTCATTCCGGGTGAGCGCTATGACAAAGCGGCGACGCCCATGATCGACTACTTCCTCGCCTTCGAGGAGAGTTGCAACCGCTTTCCAGGCTTCTCCTATGAAGTCCAGGGGGTCTATCAAGTGGCGGACAATAACCGGATTCGGTTCTACACTTATGTCGTGAAGGAGTGAGAGAGGCCGAGGATACGATGATCGGCTGCGGGCGGAAAGCGGCACCGACGGTGGGATGAACTCCGGATCCAGTCCAGGGCCATTGGGGAAGACGCGATGTGCGGCGTTCTAGGTTTCGTGGACAAGAGAAACCGTCTCAGCGATGCGGAGCATGAACGGCTTTGGCGGCGCATGATTTCCGAGATCGTTCATCGCGGCGGAGAAGGCAGCGGCGCTTATCGGTCAGCAAACGTCACGTTGGCCCATACACGGCTGCGCATCCTGGATCTCAATCCAGGCTCTGATCAGCCCTTCGTAAGCAGTCAATGTCCCGCGGTGCTGACGTTCAATGGACAAATCTACAACCACCAAGACTTAAAAGCGAAGTTGAGAGGTCATTTCGCCTACAGGACGGGATCGGATACCGAGACACTTCTCTACGCTTACGCACGGTGGGGGCGCAACTTCGTGAACATGCTCCGCGGCATGTATGCATTTGCAATTTGGAACGATCAAGCGCGCCAGGTCATTCTTGGAGTGGATCCGCTCGGTGTCAAACCTCTGTACTATCTGAACAACGATGACTGGTTTGCCTGGAGCTCGGAGGTCAAGTCGTTACTCCTGCTGCCGGATATAAAGGCGGTTCTCAACGAGCCTGCCTTGAATGAGTTCGTATGTTATCGCTCGCTAACCGGCGCTAGGACGATGTTCGACGGCATCTTCAAACTGACGCCCTCCCAAATGCTGGTGTACGATGCGAGGCGAGATGTTCTTGACGGACATACCTATTGGCAGCCCGCCGCGTTCGTTCGCAATGGCCAAACAGTTGGGGCGGAAGCAGTCCGAGGGGCGCTGCGCGAGAGCATCAAGGAGCATGCGCCGGCCGACGTTCCCGTCGGCGTTCAGCTCAGTGGCGGTCTTGACTCGAGCCTGATCGCGCGTCTCTTGCGAGATACCTTGCCCCGCGACTACGAACTGCATTCCTATTATATCGGTCCCGTAGAGAGCGGATGGGGCGAGTTTGGCTATGCGCGGCGCGCTGCAAGAGCAGCCCGGACGATCCACCACGAGATCCGATTTGATGAGGCAACGTTCGCCCGGTCGCTGCGAAGGGCCACCTTGCACCTTGACGAGCCGATCAACCACCCGAACACTGTGCCGCTCATGCGGCTGGCCGGCGAGGCGCGCAACGCAGTCAAGGTGCTGTTTTCAGGTGAGGGAGCGGACGAGCTATTTTGCGGATACAAGCGTCACGTTCGTTTTCTGCGGGAACAATCCACAGTCCATAGGCTGGTCGGCTCCAACCAGGTCAACAACATTGATCTCGCAAGCTCCGTCTTTCGCCATCCTGCGGGGGACCTTGCGGCGGAACGGCTGAATCTCGCTAAGGCGGTCGTCAGGGACACTCCGGCACGCCAACTGACTCTCTACGATCTGCATCATCATCTGCCTGGGCTTCTGCTCCGACAGGACAAGATGGGAATGGCTGCAAATCTGGAAATTCGCGTCCCATACCTTGATAAGAGAATAGTGAACATGGCGCTGGCGCTTCCGGATTCCCAGAAAATCACCGGTGACAGGAGGAAGGTTGTTCTCAAGGAAGTTGCCGAGGGCTTGATTCCGCGCACGATCATCGGTCGCTTGAAGCGGGGGTTCGGATTGCCGGTTTCGCGCTGGCTAAGAGGTCCCAAAGGTCTCGGCCGGATGTTCAAACAGCTTCTGCTTGACGAGCAGCGGCGGGCTTTTTTGAACTATGCGACTGTTCGTCGGTTCTATGCGGAACACCAAAGCGGGATCAAGGATAACGGTGATGTTCTGTGGCCGCTCCTCAGTCTGGAGGTGTGGTGCCGATGCTTTTTGGATGGGGAGCCTGTTGAGCCGGATCTAAGGTGACTGATCACGCCCCGCCTGAGGCGACCTGCGCCAATGTTTTGTGTGCCAGAACAATCGGCAACCACGAAGCAAGAGCTGGTTGGTTTCGTAATGGTCGGCAACTAGAGGAACCCGCATAAAGCGCCCGACTTCTGCTGAGACTACTCGCGGCTCTTGCCGCCCTAAGATCATTGGCGACAGGCACGCCTTCTGGCGTCCAATGGCGCGTAGACGAGATTATCCAGCTCAAAGGAGCCGAACCGAATGTTCCGGATTTTCGCCGCTCAGGGCTCGCTCATTCTCGGGATTTCCCTGGTGCAACTCGTCAATGGCTACATGGGAACGCTCGTCGGACTCCGCTTGTCTTCCGGCGGAATAGAAGCCATGACGACCGGCATTGTGACGTCAGCCTTCTTCTTCGGCTATGCCATCGGGTCGGTTCGCTGCAAAGCCATCATCCAGCGCAGCGGCCACATTCGCGCCTTTGCGACCTTCGCGGCGACCGTTGCCATCGGGATTCTCGGCCTTTCCCTTTACTTCGATGCCATCTCCTGGGCCGTTTTCCGGCTGATAACCGGCTTCGGCTGTGCCGGCCTGTTTGTCACGACCGAAAGCTGGCTCAGCGTCAAATCGAACAGCGAGACCCGCGGGAAGGTTTTTTCAATCTACATGGTGGCGACCTACCTCACCTTTGGCGGCAGCCAGTTTGCTGTGCTCCTGGGGTCCTCGGGAGGGACGCTGCTATTCGAACTGGGCGCAATGATTCTCTGCCTCACGGTCATCCTGGTCGCCACCACGCGAAGCGAACAGCCGGTGATCGCGGCGGCCGTGCGCCTCAGGATGGGCGAAGTTCTGCGGGCGGCGCCGGTTGCTGTGCTTGGGTGCTTTGTTGCCGGCATCATTAGCGGCGCCTTCTTCGGGCTGATGCCGGTGTTCGGCCAGGCGAGTGGGCTTCCTGTCCTCAAGATCTCTTCCTACATTGCCCTCGCAATTTTTGGCGGCATGCTGCTCCAGCTTCCCGTTGGCAAACTGTCCGACAAGTTCGACCGTCGCTTGGTTGCGGGTCTGTGCGCGCTCGCCTTCGCTGTTCTTGCGGTGGCTATGCACTGGGCGCGCGAGACACCTGCTTTCGAGCCTATGTGGCTGCTGCTCGGCGGTTTCATGTCGGTGATCTACCCCGTCTGCGTGGCTCACGCCAACGATCGGCTGCCCGCGGAGCGCGCCGTTGCAGTCAGCGGACGCCTGATCCTGATCTCGGGCATGGGGTCCGTCCTGGGGCCCTTGTTGGGCTCCGCAGTGATGTCAGCCTATGGCGTCGTGGGCTTGTTCTATTTCATGGCGGTGACGGCGGCCCTGTTTGCGGCGTTCGCGCTGACGCGCGGAGTGCTGGTGAGCCCGCCCTTTTTCAAGCGCGAACGGCCGTTCCTGGTGCTACCAGCGATCTTTGCCCAGAACCTTGCACACGCGCCCAAGGAGACAACACCCTAGAAGGTTTTCTAGTGCCGCGGTGGTGGCGCCGCGTTCCATATCTCTCTACCCGCATATCGTCCACAGCGCGAAAGCGCGTCAAAGCGGGTCTTAGGATCCGTCCGGCAATGAACACCCACATGTCTGGAAATGGGCACATTCCAGACCAACCGACGCCAGCAGAGGAGGTCGGCTGTCGAGGGCGAACCAGACCTAATCGTAGACCGTTCCCGCCTCGCATAGAGCTGGCATGGCCAAACCGCAAAATGCATTGGCAGAAAATTCGGCTAGCGTTCTGCGATCAGCATGGGTAAAGACGTGGGTATGCGAGCCAGTTCCTCGCTAACGCGTTGAATTCGTTGAGAGGCGGTATCCCACCCTCTCCGCCATCCTGCTTCGCGGCCAGAGCGTTCCGCAGGACAAGTGCTTTCACCCAAGACATCGGAGCAGCCCGTGGCCCGCAAGAAACAAGCAGTCATCGAATTCGTGATGTTCGACGTGTTCTACCAGGACGGCACCCGCACCTCGCACCGCAAGGTCCCGGCCGCCGAACCCTACGAGCAGGATTTCGAAGCGCGGGTCAAAGCGACCATCGAAGCGCAGGACCGCGAGATCGCCGAAAAGTCCGGCCGCCCGCGCGGGCCGATCAAGTCGATCGTGAAGTCGGCGGGGCAGTAGCGGGGGCGTTCCGCCAGCAGGCCAATCACCGCCCGACCACCGTCCTGGTCCAGGCGGCGAGCGCATCCAGCATCTCACGTCTCACATCCGCGTCCTTGCGTCCGGATTTTGCGGGCACGTGAAACGAATGATCGGCATCCGCGAACGGCGTGAGCGTCGCGTGCTCGCCGAGGCGTTCCACCAGCGGCTGCAGCAGCGAGAGCTCGGCGAGGGCATCCCGCGTGCCCTGCAGGAACAGCATCGGAATCTTCACATCGAACAGATGCCCGGCGCGATCGTCCGAGGGCTTTCCGGCCGGATGCAGCGGGAAACCGACAAACGCCAGGCCCCGCACCCCTCGCAAGGATGACTTTGCCTGTGCCTGCGACGTCATGCGGCCGCCGAACGACCGGCCGCCGGCGATGAGCGGGAGTTTCAGTTCGCCGGCCTTGGCCACCGCGGCGCGGACCGTGGCATGGCACAGAGCGGGCGGGTCCGGTCGCTTTCCGCCTTGCTCCATATAGGGAAACTGATAGCGCAAGGTGGCAATGCCGCGCTCGGCTAGCTCGACCGCAACCGCCTCCATGGAGGGGTGGGTCATGCCTGCGCCCGCCCCGTGCGCCAGCACATAGCACGCATGAGCCCGCGGCGGCACAATCAGCAGCGCCGAGACCCGATGCGCGGCATCGATGGCGAGGATGATTCTTTGTGCGCCTGAGGACGCCACCAGTTGATCCCGCGCCGGGCTAGGTCACGCCGCTTGCATCCGAACCGCGGAACCGGACCGTGCTTCTGGCGCGCGCCTTGGCGGCTTCGGCATCGCGGTCGCGCGGGGCCGCATTCGTCACCAGCGACGCCAGCAATTCGCGCGCTGCCTGCGAAACCTCATCGACCGCGCGGTTGAAGGCAGGCTCGTTTGCCTTTGACGGCCGCGTGAATCCGCTCAGCTTGCGCACGAACTGGATCGCGGATGCACGGATTTCCTCCTCGGTCGCGGGCGGCTTGAAATTGTAGAGCGTTCGAATATTTCGGCACATGGCGAACCTCATCGTATGGCCTAATGTCGCATGGCGACGGCGCTGCTTCAAGTCGGCCGGGCAGCAGGGGACGAGTTCTGCACTTCGCTCCTGTCGTGGAATAGCTCTTCCGGGCTATTGAGGCGAGGGGCGCATCAGGAGCGCGGGCTTCGCGCTCCGCCGGCCGAAATAGCCATAGGCCATCGCCAAGGGAAACGTGCACAGGGTGACGATCGCCTTGTCGAATGGCGTCAGGTGGCGCGTCAAACCCCGCTGCGGCGAGAACGCGATATCCCTTCCCCGCATCAGCTCGTTGCCTGAAATGGCGTGACTGGGTTGCATCACCCGCCTTTCGGCGGCAGCTTGCTTGGATTCGGCCAGGGAAACGCCGGCGAAGCGCTCCAGCCTTTCCAGCAACGCGATCGGCTGCTCGCACAAATCCTCATAGTGGAGCCTGATGAACCGCCCCGGATAGAAGAGGCGAAGCAGTTCGCAAAAGAAATTCTCCAGGGTCCACACGATCGCGGAAACGACCATCGGCACGAAGTAGTGACGCTCCACGCGGAAGTGCATTCTGAACATGTCGAAGCGCTTCACGGATTTGATGCGCTTGAGATAGGAATCGACCACGCCGAAGGGCGAACGGACGAAGTGAATGAGCTTGAGCGGGCCGACGTGCCTCAAGAGAAACACCGCCGTTGCCAACTCCTTGGTGGAATCGAGCACGACCGGCCGATTCGAGGCCTCGGACATGCTGTCATACAACGCCTCGACCAACCGCTTGGTTTCCAGCACGGCCGCGCTGCCAGATGCGGCCAGCAGGTTGGGGAGGATTTGCGTGTAGTGCGCCCGCCCGTTCAGCCAGCGCGCGGCATCCGGAAATCCGGCCCCTGTGCGTCGCTCGAAGGCCGATCCGACCTCGGCCCAGAACGCGGATTCGGAAAACACCTCCCGATTTGCGCAGCGCTTTCCCTCGTATCCGCGTCGAAAACCGCCGATGATCTCGCCCTCGCTGGCAACGGCGCTCGATTGGCCGACCAATATCGAGAAGATGGTGCTCCCGCTATGTCCCCGTCCCACGATATAGAGATATTTCGTTGGCGATGTCTGACGCATGATCAACTCCTCCCAGGAGAGCTTCAATGCGGAATGCCCCGCCGAATTCGACGCAGTCGAGGGCCTCTTTGGCGACGGACTTGAACGTTTCTCGCAGTGGGTGGAGCCAGCAGGCCGAGCCGTGATCATCCCATCACGTCACACGAAACGCTCGGCGGGCACGGCGAAATCGCAGCCGCTGCTCACCCGACACTCCAGCGAGACTGGACGGATTTGACACGGAATTCAATGGCGGCGTGCGAAGATATCCGATTGCGTCCACCCGCAACACTACGTCCGCGCCACTTTTGGCTTTTTCCCTGCCGCCTGGATCACCTCCCCCACGATGCGGCTGGTATCCGCCAGCAGCTTGCGCACCGCCTGCCGTGCCGCGTTCGGGCGGCGCGCGCGGATGGCAATGAGGATGCGCTCATGGCCGGGCAGGGTGCGGCCGACATCGCCCTTCTGCCGGGCGGTGTAGGTGAACATGCTGCCGAGCGCGGATTCGATCACCAGGCCAAGCGGCACCAGCAATTCGTTGCCGGCAGCCTGCAGGATGGCGAAGTGGAAGCGCACGTCGGCGTCGTTCCAGGCAGTGAGGGTCTTGGCCGCGGCCATCTCGGCATAGGCCTCCTCGATCGCCTGCATCTGCTCGGCCGTGTGGTTGGCAGCGGCGAGGGCGGCGGTCTCGGGCTCCAGGATCTCGCGCACCTGCTGCATGTGGGCGAGGAAATGGCTCTGCTTCGCGGCGGCCACATACCAGCCGAGCACATCGCGGTCGAGCAGGTTCCAGTGCGCGCGCGGCTGCACGCGCGAGCCGATGCGCGGGCGCGACAGGATGAGCCCCTTGCCCATCAGCATCTTGATCGCCTCGCGCACGGCGGTGCGGCTGACGCCGAAGCGCTGGCACCATTCCGCTTCGTTGGGCAGCAGCGTGCCGGGCGCGAACTCGCCATTCAGGATGCGCGCCCCGATATCCTGCGCGACGCTGCGGTGCAGGCTGCCCCGTGCCGATTTGGGGGGCACTTTCAAAGGCGGCCTTTGGGACGCTTTCCGCGGCGCCCGTATGGACGCTTTCAGCGTCGGGGTTGCGCTCTTGCGCGGCTTCATCCGGCGGCCTTCCCCTCCCAGTTTCGGGTCATTTATCATACAAACGATGATTGCCGCCAATTATTTTATATGATAAAAGCCGCTCCAAGAAAATCGTCGCTTCCCGCCCCATGGGCAAGGGACGCGCAAGACGAATGGGAGGACCCCAGTCAGATGACATCGCCGACCGGCGCCATTTCGCCGCGAAGATCAGACGGAGCGCGCCGTGCCGCGCTCTTCCGGCGCATCTGAACCAGCTCGCAGCTCGACAATCAAACACGTGGGAGGAACGACGTGAAACTGACCAAGACATTCATGACCATGCTGACGGCGGGCATGCTTGCCCTCTCGTCGCAGGCGATCGCGCAGGACAAGGGCACCATCGGCATCTCGATGCCGACCAAGTCCTCCGCCCGCTGGATCGCCGACGGTGACAATATGGTGAAGGTGTTCACCGAGCTCGGCTACGGCACCGACCTGCAATATGCCGAGGACGATATCCCGAACCAGCTGGCGCAGATCGAGAACATGGTCACCAAGGGCGTGAAGGTCCTGGTGATCGCGGCGATCGACGGCACCACCCTGTCGGCGATCCTGCAGCAGGCCCATGACAGCGGCATCAAGGTCATCGCCTATGACCGCCTGATCCGCGATTCGGCGAACGTCGATTACTATGCGACCTTCGACAATTTCCAGGTCGGCGTGATCCAGGCGAGCTCGATCGTCGATGGCCTCGGCCTCAAGGATGGCAAGGGTCCGTTCAACATCGAGCTGTTCGGCGGCTCGCCCGACGACAACAACGCCTTCTTCTTCTATGACGGCGCGATGTCGGTCCTGCAGCCTTACATCGACAGCAAGAAGCTGGTGGTGCAGAGCGGCCAGATGGGCATGGACAAAGTCGGCACCCTGCGCTGGGACGGCGCGGTGGCGCAGGCCCGCATGGACAACCTGTTGAGCGCGTTCTACGGCGACAAGCGGGTGGATGCCGTGCTCTCGCCCTATGACGGCCTCTCCATCGGCATCCTGTCGTCGCTGAAGGGCGTCGGCTATGGCGGCGCCGATCAGCCGATGCCGATCGTGACCGGCCAGGACGCCGAGGTTCCCTCGATCAAGTCGATGATCGCCGGCGAGCAATATTCCACCGTGTTCAAGGACACGCGCGAGCTCGCCAAGGTCACGGCCAACATGGTCGACGCCGTGCTGGCCGGCAAGGAAGTGCCGGTTAACGACACCAAGACCTATAACAACGGGGTCAAGGTGGTGCCCTCCTATCTGTTGAAGCCGGTCAGCGTTGGCCGCGACAACTGGAAGGAGATTCTGATCGGCAGCGGCTACTACACCGAAGACCAGATCACGAACTAAATACCCGCGACCGGTTGGCCCCGCTGATTGCGGCGGGGCCAACCCTTGCTTTGAAAGACCCGACCGGCATGGATGGCCGGCTTTTTTGTTTTCACCGCGCTTTGCTGTTTTCTCGGTGGGGCGGCGGGAGCAAGATAGGGCGAATTCGGAGGCCCCCATTTGACCCTGGCAATGACGCAGGAACCCGTTCGCGAAACGGGACCCGACACGATCCTGGAGATGCGCGGCATCACCAAGACCTTTCCGGGCGTGAATGCGCTGGACAATGTCAACCTTGCGGTGCGCGCGGGCGAGATCCACGCGGTGGTGGGCGAGAACGGCGCAGGCAAGTCCACCCTCATGAAGGTGCTGAGCGGCGTCTATCCGCATGGCGACTATTCCGGCGAGATCTATTTCCTGGGGACGGAGTGCAAGTTCCGCGACATCGCGGACAGCGAAAAGGCCGGCATCGTCATCATCCACCAGGAGCTGGCGCTGGTGCCGCTGCTCTCGATCGCGGAGAACATCTTTCTCGGCAACGAGCCGGCCAAGAACGGTATCATCGATTGGCATGCCTCTTTCAGCAGGACGCGCGCGCTGTTGAAAAAGGTCGGCCTCAAGGAATCGCCCAATACCCTCATCACCGATCTCGGCGTCGGCAAGCAGCAATTGGTGGAGATCGCCAAGGCCCTCTCCAAAGAGGTGAAGCTGCTGATCCTGGACGAGCCGACCGCCAGCCTCAATGAAAGCGACAGCGACGCCCTGCTGGCGCTGTTGAAGGAATTCCGCGCCCAGGGCATCTCTTCCATCCTTATCTCTCACAAGCTGAACGAGATACTGAAGGTCGCGGATTCCATCACCATCCTGCGCGACGGCGCGACGGTCGACAATCTTGACTGCCATGCGCAAAAGGTGGACGAGGACCGCATCATCCGCTCCATGGTGGGGCGCGAGCTGGCGGACCGCTACCCGAAGCGCACGCCGCGCATCGGCGATCCCATCTTCGAGGTGAAGAACTGGGTCGTCTATCACAAGGAACATGCCGACCGGCAGATGATCAAAGGCATCGACCTCAACGTCCGCAAGGGCGAGATCGTCGGCATCGCGGGCCTGATGGGTTCCGGCAGGACCGAGCTGGCGATGAGCATCTTCGGCCGCTCCTACGGCCAGAAGATCAGCGGCCAGGTAAAGCTGCACGGCAAGGAGATCGACGTCTCCACTATCGACAAAGCGATGAGGGCCGGAATCGCCTACGTGACCGAGGACCGCAAGAATTACGGCCTGGTGCTGATCGACGACATCATGCACAACGTCACGCTCGCGAACCTTCCCGGCGTGTCACGCAACGGCGTGATCGACGACGGCAAGGAGCAGACGGTCGCCCACAAATACCGCCGCGACCTCAACATCCGCTGCTCCAGCGTGTTCCAGCAGGCGGTGAATCTGAGTGGTGGCAACCAGCAGAAGGTGGTGCTCAGCAAGTGGTTGTTCACCGGGCCGGAGATCCTGATCCTGGACGAGCCGACGCGTGGCATCGATGTCGGCGCGAAATACGAGATCTATACGATCATCGCGCGGCTGGCGGAGGAGGGGAAAGGCATCATCGTCATCTCCTCCGAGATGCCGGAGCTGCTCGGCATCAGCGACCGGATCTATGTGATGAACGAAGGCAGGATGGTCGGCGAGATGCCGACCAAGGAAGCGAGCCAGGAAAAGATCATGCGCGCGATCATGAGATCCTGGGACAAATGAGATTGCAGGAAGAGTGAGATGGCACAGCAGACCTTAGCATCGGAAGAACCGCGCCAGCACCGCAGCCTGGCCAGCTTCGTGAAGAGCAACATCCGCGAATACGGCATGCTGCTGTCGCTGATCCTGATCATGGTGTTCTTCCAGTTCATGACCGGCGGCACGTTGCTGAAGCCTCTCAACCTCACCAACCTCATCCTGCAGAACAGCTACATCGTCATCATGGCGCTCGGCATGATGCTGATCATCGTCGCCGGCCATATCGATCTGTCGGTCGGATCGGTCTGCGGTTTCATCGGCGCGGTCGCCGCCGTCCTCATCGTGCAGTACCATATCCACTGGATCCCCGTGACCGTCTTCTGCCTGGCGCTGGGCGCGGGCATCGGCGCGATGCAGGGTTATTTCGTCGCCTTCTGGAAAATACCGGCCTTCATCGTGACCCTGGCGGGCATGCTCGTGTTCAAGGGCCTGGCGCTCTATATCCTGAAAGGTCAGTCGGTCGGGCCGTTCCCGGTCCCGTTCCAGCGCATGAGCTCCGGTTTCCTGCCGGACGCGGCCGCCGGCCTGATCGAAGCCTTCAACACCACCTCGTTCGTGATCGGCCTCGCCGTCACCGTGCTGGTGATCTATTTCAACGTGAATGAGCGGCGCGGCCAGCAGGAGCATGGGCTGGTGGAAGAGCCGTTCATCTTTTTCCTCGGGCGCAACATCCTGGTCGCCGCGGGCTTCATCCTGTTCTCGTACCTGATGGCGTCCTACAAGGGCCTGCCGAACGTGCTGATCGTCATGTTCGCGCTGATCGTGCTCTATGCGTTCGTGACCTCCAGCATGACCATCGGCCGGCGCATCTATGCCCTCGGCGGCAACGAGAAGGCGGCGCGCCTGTCGGGCATCAAGACCCATCGGCTGACCTTCTACACCTTCACCAACATGGGATTGCTGGCGGGCCTTGCCGGCCTCATCTTCGCGGCGCGCTTGAACACGGCCACGCCGAAGGCGGGCCTGGGTTTCGAACTGGACGTGATCGCCGCCTGCTTCATCGGCGGCGCTTCTGCGTCCGGCGGCGTGGGCAAGGTGGTGGGCGCGGTGATCGGCGCCTTCGTGATGGGCGTGATGAATAACGGCATGTCGATCCTCGGCGTCGGGATCGATCTGCAGCAGGTGATCAAGGGCCTGGTGCTGCTGGCCGCCGTGTTCCTGGACGTGTACTACAAGAACAAAGCCTAGGTTGGTCGCATTTTCTGCGCCGAACCGGCGGCCACTTCGGCGCGGAAAATGCTCCGGCTAGCTCGCCGACCTCAGCTCCGTGATCGGGCAGGTGTAGTTGAGGCCGTTGACGGCGACCAATGCCATCAGCGGGCCGCGGATGCTGCTCGCGCCGAAGCACAGGATGATGCCGATCTTGCCGTCGCGGAACAGCACCTTGTCGCCGACACGGAAATCCTCCATCTCGACCGGGCCGGATTTCGGCGTCCAGGGATGAAGCAGGCTGCGTTCGCCATTTGATCGCGCGCGCCGCGCGCTTGCCAAGTCAAACACCATTGCTGTCATGGGATACGACCTCCCAGCTCGCCATCGCAAGGAAAACGTCCAAGCCCCGCCGTTGGTTCCGAGTCAGGTGGCGGGCCGGCTAGGGTTGAGTCGGCAAAGTGATCGGCAGTCCCGGCGCGTCCGGACCGAACTGGTCGATCTGGATGGCCGCCTTCTGCGTGTTGGCGGGAATGGCGAAGGAAACCGCGCCCTCTTTTGCCGCATTTGCGTCGACCAGCTCGTTGAGCTCGTTGAAGGGCGCGAGCGACACGTCGTCGGCCAGCAGCCGGAAATTCGCATTCCAGAAATTGGCGGGATAGCTGGTGTGATTCAGCATCCGGATCGTGAAGGTGAGCGCGAGTTGATCGATCTCATGGCGGTCGAGCTCGATCTTGAGAATGGTGTAGGTCCGATCCTCCGACTTCACGACCTGGCCGGCCGGCAGGACGATCGGAAAGGCTCCACTCGGCTGCGCACCGGTCGCCGCCGAGGCCGTAGCGGCAGGCATCGCAGTATCGGTGCGCGGCCCGCCCATTGAGAGATAGAGGCTGAGCCCGACCAGGATCAGGCCCACCAGGCCGGCAAACAAGCGGCCCTTGGGGCCGGCATCGAGCCGGTCGGTGATGCGCCGGAAAACGGCGATCGCCAGGAACGCCAGGCCCGCCACCAGCAAGACCGCATTGACCGGCGCGGCGAGCAGCGCCTTGACCACATCTGCCACGATTTCCCCTCATGAAAGCCCGATCGATGCCGAGCCTAGCAGGGCGGCCCGCCCCGGCGCCAGACCTCCGGATCGCAGTCAGCCTGCCGTCATGTTGCCCTTGCTATTCCCGCGGAACGGTAACCGCTCGTTCACTCAACCAGGGGACATTCAATGATGACGATCGCACACATTCATCCGATGCTGGTGCATTTCCCGATCGTGTTCTTTCTCAGCCTCGCGATCCTGGACACGATTGCAACCATGCGCGGCGTCTCGGTGACCGGGCGCGGCGCCATCGGCAATGTTTCGACCGGCCTTGCGCTGCTCGCGGGCCTGTTCGCCATCGTCACCTATGTCTTCGGCGACATGGCGCTGGAATTCGCCGAGGCCGGCGGCTTCCACAGCGATGTCGCGGAGGTTCACGAAGGCCTGGGCGAGGCGACGGCCGCGGCCTTTGCGATCTGGGCCATCGTCCGGGTGGTCGCGTGGTGGCGCAACGCCCACTGGCGCGGCGGCAGCGCGGCCCTGCTGACCCTGGTGGAGCTGCTGGGCGCGGTCATCGTCGTGACGACGGCCTATTACGGCGGCGAGCTCGTCTACAATCTCGGCGTCAACGTGGCGACGGCAGGCTAGCGCCGCTCAATGCACCGCCGCATACATGATCTTTTCCTCGGTCGCGTCCTGGGGCGATAGTTCCTCCACGATGCGGCCCTGGCGGCAGACCAGGATGCGGTCGGAGAGGTTCATGATCTCCGGCAGATAGGATGAGATCACCACCACGGCCAGCCCCTCGTCGGCCAGCCGGTTGATGATCTGGTGGATCTCCGCGATCGCGCCGACATCGACGCCGCGGGTCGGCTCGTCGAAGATGACGACACGCGGCTTCTGCACCAGGCTCTTGCCGATCACCACCTTCTGCTGGTTGCCGCCCGACAGCTCGATCACCCGCGCATTGTCGTTGATGGCGCGCACGTTCAGCGTCTTGCTCCAATGCTGCGAGAGCTCGCGCATCTCGCGCATGCTGACGTACGGCAGGCGCTCCAGACCCGCGGCCAGCAGGCCGGAATAGAGATTCTCCGCGATCGACATGGTCTCGAAGAAGCCTTCGGCCTTGCGGTCCTCTGTCACGTAGAGGATGCCGTCCTTGACGGCGGTCGCGGGCACGTAATAGCGCACCGGCCGTCCATCCAGCTCCACGTCGCCGCCGCGCAGGAAGTTGCGCTTGTAGATGCCGGAGACGACCTTGAAGGTCTCCGTGCGCCCCGAGCCGATCAAGCCGAACACGCCGGTGATCTGCCCCTCGTAGATCGAGAAGGAATTGTTGCGCACGATGTTGCTCATGGAGATGTCCTGCACCGACAAGACCTTGGCGCCCGCCTTGCGCACATCGCCGGCGCCGCGGCGGTTGCGATACAGCTCGCCGGACAGGGTGCGGCCCACCATGTGACGGATCACCGTATCGCGGTCGAAGCTCGCGGTCGGGCCAGACTGTACCTTCTCGCCGTCGCGCAGGATGGTGATGCGGTCGGAATGGGCGAGGGCTTCTTCCAGCGCATGGGTGATGAAGATGATGGAAACCCCGCGCTGCTTCAGCCGGCGCATCAGCGCGAAGAAATGCCGCTTCTCCTCCGGCGTCAGGGTCGCGGTCGGCTCATCGAAAATGATGATCTCCGCCTTGTGCTGGACGGCGCGGGCGATCTCCACCATCTGCCTTTTGGCGGCGCCCAGCGTCGCGACGATGGCGGTGGGATCGACGGTGAAGTTGAGCGACTGCAGGAATTGCTGGGCGGCGATATAGATGCCGCGCAGCCGGTTCAGGAATTTCTCGTCGCCCAGATAGAGATTCTGCGCCACCGTCATGGAGGGGACGAGGCTGGTCTCCTGGAACACCATGGCGATGCCGGCCTTCAGCGCCTCGGAGGGCGAGGCGAAGCTCACCTCCTGGCCGCGATAAAGCATCTTTCCGCTGGTGGTGAGGATGGCGCCGGCCATGATCTTGGTCAGGGTCGATTTGCCGGCGCCGTTCTCGCCGACCAAAGAATGGATCTCGCCCGCCTTCAGATCGAAATCGATGTCCTTGATCGCTGGCACGCCGCGATAGGCCTTGGTCAGCTTCTGCACTTCGAGGATGATTGTCTCGCTCATGCTTCGCTCCCGGCGCGCCAGTCGATCTCGATGAGGGCATTGCCGCCTTTCGAGGCCGCCAGCACGCGGCCGTTGGCCTCGACCACGCTGGTGATGCCGTGGCGCCGCCCGTTGGCGCGGCTGTGGAAGCTGGCGGTCGGCCGCAGGTCCGCATCGAGCCGCACCACCAGGCCATAGGAGCGCGACGGCGACCAGGGCTTGTGAGTCCCCATGGTCTTGACCCCGCCGCTTTGCAGCGGCTCCAGGAAACTCTCGCCGGAGCTGAAGGCCGGCGCGATCCAATGCGGCCGCGCGATCTCCTGCATCATGGCGGCGCGGTAATCGTCCTCCAGCAGCACGAACTCGATCAGCCGGTTGCGCGGCGCGAACAAGGCCAGCCACGCGCCACCGTCGGCGGCCGGCGACAGCCGTGCCGGATAGCCGGGCAGCTCGGTGAGCAGCGGCTGCAATGCGCCGCCCTCGCGCGGGATCGCAACCAGCCGGTGCCGCCAGCTCTCGGAGACGATGATGTGCTGCTGCTGGACCAGGATGCCGTAGGGGAAGGCCAGCTCGCCCGCCAGGCGCTGCGCGCTCGACTTCGCGAGATCTACCCGCCACAGCGATCCCCTGGCATTCTTTTCCATCAGGTCCACCGCCCAGTCCGACGCACGGTGGCGGGAGGATCCCTGGGTGATGAACAGGCCGTCCGGGCCGTCGAACGCCATGGCGGTCGGGCAGGCGAGATTGTTGAACAGCGCGGGCGCCAGGCTCTTGCCAGAGTGCGGGCCGCCCTGGATGACGATCGTCCCGTCATCGCCGGCAATCGCGAGGGATCGGCCCGGCCCGGCTGCGATGGCGGCCACAATCGTCGGACATTGCGTGACACGCACCGGCGCATCGGCGCCCGGCGGCAGTGCCAGAACGTCGATGCCACTGGAGAACAGGAACTCTCCGCCATCGGTGGCGAGATTGTCCGGCGCCGCGATCTCCAGCGCCGCGCGCGCCTCGTCCAGCGCGGTGTTGGGGCGAAACGCGCCATCCATTGGCGGGATGGTGACCGCCTTGCCGCGGAACAGGTCGAGGAGGGGATCGAAGATCATGCGACCAGCCGCCAATGTTGCAATCCCCTCCCCCGAGGCGGGGGAGGGTAGGGTGGGGGCGACGGCAGTTCAGCTCGACGCAATCTTCGCAGGAGAGAACAACCCCCACCCCGACCCTCCCCCAGCTTGGGGGAGGGAAGTCTTGTCTGGATGAGATCGCTCATGACCCCCGCCCCCAATACGAATCCGGCGAGGTCCAGGTGGGATCGGCGCCCGGGATGCGGTAGCGGCCGATGCGGTTGTTGAGGATGCCGCCGACATAGAGATAGCCCTTGTGCTCGCGCATCGAGGTCACCATCGGGTGGCTCTCGCCGGAGAGGTCGCCGAGCGTCTCGACGATGCGGCCGGTCTCGTCGAACTTCACCACGCCGCCGGTATTGATGTTGGGGAACAGCCATTCATCCTGCGGCAGGCGGCGGGTCATGCGCTTGCGCATGCCGGGCGAGCGCAAGGCGAGGTCGAAGCTCGGCGTGCGCATGCCGAGCCACGCCATCCAGTAGGTCCCGTCGGAGGCGCGGTTGATGTTGTCTGGATAGCCCGGCATGTCCTTGATCACGCACTCGACCTGCCCCGCTTTCGGCCCGTCGAACCAGTAGCGGTGCACGCGGCAGGCCCAGGATTCGGCCATGAACAGCGACTTGCCGTCGTGCGCGATGCAGACGCCATTGGCATAGCGATAGCGGTCGAGGATGGTGGTGGTCTTGCCGGTGCGCGGGTCGTAGCAGAGCAGGCGACCGGTCGGCCGGCTCTCGATCGAATCCACCGCCCATTCATGGGCGTCGTAGCGCGTGGTGGAATCGGTGAAAAAGATCCGGCCGTCCGGCACGACATCGCAATCGTTGGGATCGCGCAGCCGCGCATCGTCGACGATCGAGGTCCATGAACGCCGCGTCTCGGCCGACAGCTTCGTCACCTCGCCCGTCTTCGAGATCGAATAGAGTCCCATGGCGCCGACGCAGGAGAGGAGGTTGCCTTCCCGGTCGAAGGCGAGGCCCAGCGGGAAGCCGCCGGTATGGGCAAACACTTCCGAGCGTTTGTAGTCGGGCGCGAAGAACCGCACGATCTCGCCATGGCGGGTGCCGCAATAGAGATGATCGTCGCGGTCCAGGATCACATCCTCCGGCCCTTCGATCTCGCCGAGGCCGATATACTCGGTCTTCGCCAGCCGGTCGTTCAGCGCATAGGGCGTGCCTGACGTCGGCAATGCCGATTGCGTCTCGCCCATCCGGTGATGGATCGGCGCGACGTAGAGCTCGTTCAGCACCTTGTCGCGGTTCTTGAGCCAGCGGATGTCCAGCACGACCGCGACCGCCAGCAGGATGCCCAGCACCATCTGGTTGAAGCCGGTGCCGAAGCCGAGGCGGATGAGGCCGTTGGTCATCACCAGCACGATGATCGCGCCCATGACGCCCTTCATGATGGAGCCGCGCCCGCCGCCCAGCGAATTGCCACCGACCACGGCTGCGGTGAGGGCCAGGATCTCCAGCCCCGCGCCGGTACCAGGGCCCGCGCCGCTGAGGCGGCAGGCGAACAGGAAGCCCGCCAGCCCGCAGCACAGACCGGAGATCACATAGGTCATGAAGACCGTGCGCTTCACGTTGATGCCGGAATTGAAGGCGGAGCGGCGCGAGCCGCCGACCGCCAATATGTGCCAGCCGGGACGCGCGCGCGTCAGCGCGATATGCGCCAGGATCGCGATCACGATGGCGGTGAGGACGGCGATGGAGAATCCATAGACCGTACCATCGCCGATGAAGTCCCACAGGTCGGAGGACATCATGGAGGATTGGATGGCGGTGCCGTAATCCACCACCAGGATATCGAAGACGGCGCGGCCGATGATCAGCGTGACGAGCGTGGTGAGGAATGCGCGCAGCCGCATATAGCCGACGAGATAGCCGTTGATGGCGCCGATCACCAGCCCGGTCGCCATCGCCGCCGCGAACGCCACCCAGACCGGCTGCTCCAGGATGAAAAAGGTGCCGGCCGCCGAGAAGCAGGCGAGCGCGAAGATCGAGCCGACCGAAAGATCGATGCCGCCGCCCAGCATGACGATGGTGAGGCCGGTGACGACGATTGAGAACTCGCCGAGCTGGCGCGTCGAATCGCTCAGCGATTGCGGCTTGAAAAAGCCATTGATGGCGGAGCCGAACCCGACGACCGTGATGACCAGGGCTAGGAACGGAATGGCGTTATCGGTCCAGCGCTTGGTCAGGATCTCTCCGATCAAGTGATCGGGAATGAAATTGTAGCGCAGGCGCAGGGCCCGTTCTTTGACGGTCATGAGCGGGCCTGCTGCAAAATGAAACCCCGGAGGACTTCCCCTTCCCCCCTTGTGGGGGAAGGCCGGGATGGGGGGTGATGCCGCGCTGTACCGTCGATGCTTTGCGCTCTTCGAGCGCGCGCGCCAATCGGCGCGCTACCCCCCATCCACCCCCGGGCTCTTTCGACCCGGGGGTCGCTGACGCTCGCTAAGCCTCCGCAACCTTCCCCCGCAAGGGGGAAAGGGGAGTTTTGGTAAATTGGAATCATCGGTCCCCTGGAGTTGATGGGAGCGGCCGTCGCGTAGCCGCTCCCATTCAGCGTCGATAGCGAGTTACTGCGCCGCTTGCAGCGACTTCAGGTCCCAGCAGGTCTCGGGCTTCAAGTCGGCCTTCGTCGTCGCCTTTTCCAGCGTGTAGATGTAGGTCTTCGACGTGCCGGCCGGCTGGCCGCTTTGCAGCAGGAACTTGATGACCGCGTTCATGTCGCGCGACTGACCGTGCAGCTCGGTCATCACGACCGCGCCGAAGGTGCCGTCCTCGATCGCCTTGCAATCAACGGTCTCGCCGCCGCCGGTGGTCACTAGGAACACCTTGCCGTCGAGCTTGGCATCGCGGATGGCGGCCGCCGCGCCGGTGGCATCGCCATCCCAGAAGTCGATGATGGCGCAGATGTCCGGGTTCTGCTGCAGCATGGTGGTGGTCACGTTGCGCGAGGTGGTCGGATCCCAGTTGGAGAACGGCTCCGCCACCACCTTGAAGTCGGGATACTTCTTCAGCACCTTCATAATGCCGTTGTACTGGTAGATGCTGGATGCGTTGGCCGCATCGCCCTGCACCAGCCCGATCTTCTTGGACGAACCCTCGCCGCAGCCCTTCACCGCCGCTTCGGCCTCGAGCTGGCCGAGCCTATCCCAGTCGCTGCCGACGAAGGCATCGGCCGGGAAGTTCATCGGATTGTCGATCAGCACGACATAGATGCCTTCCTTCTGCGCCCGCTTCAGCACCTTGCCGTAGGAGTTGAGGTCGGGGGAATGCACCACCAGCACGTTGGGCTTCGGATCGGACGACACCAACTCGGTCAGCGCCTGGGCGCCGGCCTCAGTGCTCCAGTTGGGGTCGCGGGTCTCAAACACGCCACCGTAGGATTCGACTTCACGCTTGAGGTACGCCGCCCAGCCCTGTGCCAGGTCGAAGCCCATCGCCATCGGCACCAGCACGACGCGTTTGCCCTTGAGCGCCTCGTTGTAGGCAGCGGGTCCCGGATCGTCGCCGCTCTGCGCCTGGGCCGACTGGCCAGCCGAGATCGCCAGCGCCGCCAGCGATAGGGCCGCCACAAACAGACTCTTCCACTTCATGATCATAGCCTCCTGCCTCTCATGGTGATTTTCCGTTGCGCGCTAGATGTCTCCCTGCTGCGCGGTCTGCTCGTCGCGCGGATTGAGCAGCCCGTCGACCACGATGGCGATCAGCAGGATCGTGGATTTGATCAGGTTCTGATAGATGTTCGAGATGTCGATGATGGTCATGGCGTTCTGCATGATGCCGATCAGCAGCGCGCCGACGATCACGTTGCGCATGCCGCCTGTCCCGCCATTGAGGCCGATGCCGCCGATCACCACCACCAGGATGACGTCGTACAGCAGGGTGGAGTTCACCACCCGCACATTGATGCTGTGCAGGCTGGAGGCGATCAGGAGGCCGGCGGCGAAGGCGATCAGGGCCGACAGCACGTAGCGCAGCACGATCATCGGCCTGACCGGGATGCCCATGTTGCGCGCCGCCATGAAATTGTCGCCCATGAGGTAGGTGTAGCGGCCCCATTTGGCGAAGCGCAGGAAAAGATAGGCGGCGAGGCAGATGCCGGAGAAGAAGAACACCTCGACCGGAACGTCGAGGAAGCGGAAGCGGCCGAGCTGCTCCACCCAATGGTCTTGCGGCACCGGCGTCGCGTCCTGCCCGATCAGCTGCGAGCGGACGAAGCCATAGACGAAGGCCGAGCTGGCCAGGGTCGCGAAGATCGCCGGCACGTCGGCATAGGCGATCAGGAACCCGTTGATGAGGCCGATGGCGATGACGCCCGCCAGTGCGATGGCAAGGGCGGTGCCGCCGGGGACGCCGTCATTCAGCATCTGCAGGTACCAGGCGACCGACATCGCCATGATGGCGACCATCGAGAGGTCGATGCCCCGCCCGATGATGATGACCGCCATCCCGACCGCGAGGATGCCGAGCACACTGACGCTCCGCACGATGGCGACGAGATTCTCCGCGGTGAAGAAGCCGTTGAGGCCCACCGACGCCGCCAGGAACAGCAGGACCGCCAGGGCGAAGACGATCCGCTCCTGGGTCATGCCGCCGAATGTTCGAGCTTGTGCCATCCCCGTCCCGTCCCGCGAAGGCCGCTAGCTAACAACGAAACTGTCATATGGACAAGTAATGGAGCGCGAGTTTCTTTCGTTTGGTTCGCAAGTGCGGCTCGCAGCCCCATCAGTGCGGGGACCATTGGAACCTTCAGGAACCAATTCGCATGCGGTCTCTGCCTTCGATCGCCCTGCCGTTGTGAAGCCGAGCACAGACACAATCGCCGGGACGCTCTTCTATCCCGCCCGGATCGGTTCTAGCATCCGGGCAAGGCGCCGCTGGATCCTAATGGCGGCGGATATCGGGAGGACACGATGGCATTCCAAGGCCAGTCGCAGGCGCGCAAGGTTTCGGCGGCGGAGGCGGCCGCTTTGGTCAGATCCGGCATGTGGCTGGATTGGGGCTTCGGCCTGGTGCAGCCGGACCGCTTCGACCAGGCGCTGGCGGCGCGCAAGGACGAATTGACGGGCGTGAAGATCCGCACCTGCCTCAGCATGCGCCCGCGCGCGGTCCTGGAAACCGATCCCGAGGCCGATCATTTCCAATGGTTCAGCTGGCATTTCTCCGGCTACGACCGCAAGCACCACGATGCCGGGCGCTGCAACTACATCCCGATGAATTTCGGCGAGGTGCCGGATTGGTACCGCCGCTTCATCGAGCCGGTCGACATCCTCATCATGAAGACCGCGCCGATGGACGAGAACGGCTTCTTCAATTTCGGCATGTCCTCGACCTATTCCTATGCCACGGCCGAGCGCGCGCGCTGCATCATCGTCGAAGTGTCCGAGCATGCGCCCCACGTGTTCGGCGAGCAAAGCGCCATCCATGTCAGCCACGTCGACTACATCATCGACGAGGGCAGCGATCCCCTGCCGGAGATCAAGAACCCGCCGGTCAGCGAGATCGACCGCATGATCGCCGCCAACATCGCTGCCGAGGTGGAGAACGGCGCCTGCCTGCAGATCGGCATCGGCGGCATGCCCAATGCGGTCTGCACCATGCTGAAGGAAGCGGGCGTGCGCGATCTCGGCGTGCACACCGAGATGCTGGCGGAGGGCATCATCGAGCTGATCGAGGCCGGCCTCGTCACCAACGCGCGCAAGCGGCTCAATCCCGGCAAGACCATCTTCACCTTCGCGGCAGGCTCGAAGAAGCAATATGACCTGATCCACCGCAACCACGAGATCCATGCCTATCCGGTGGATTACACCAACCTACCGCACAACATCATGCAGAACGACAATGTGGTGTCGATCAACAACACCACCCAGATCGACCTGCAAGGCCAGGCCGCCTCGGAAAGCGCAGGCCACCGGCACATCAGCGGCACAGGCGGGCAGTTGCAGTTCGTGCGTGGTGCCTATGCCTCGCATGGCGGCAAGAGCTTCATCTGCATGTCCTCGACCTATGACAAGAAGGGCGAGCCGCAGAGCCGCATCGTCTCGGGCCTCACGCCCGGCAACATCGTCACCACGCCGCGCTCCGACACCATGTATGTCGCGACCGAATACGGCATCGTGAACCTCAAGGGCAAATCCGTGGCCGAGCGCGCCAAGGCCCTGATCTCCATCGCCCACCCCAAGTTCCGCGAGCAGCTGGAGCGCGAGGCGCGGGAGAAGAACATGCTGTGCAAGGGGTTCATCTGACGAGAGGGGGCAGCGTCGATAGCATGGCGCCATTGCCGCTCGAAACCTCGGGATCTTTCCATTGCAGCCCATCCTGCGCTTTCTGAGGTCCCGCACATCCGAGCTGCGCCTGGCGGTGCGGGTCACCTCGGCGGCGGTGCTGGCCTTTGCGCTCGCCAATCTGCTGGGGTTTACGCATGGCTTCTGGGCGGTCATCACCGCGATCATCGTGATGCAAACCAGCGTCGGCGGCTCGCTCAAGGCGGCGCTCGACCGGCTGCTTGGCACCATCGCGGGCGCGCTGTGGGGCGCGGCCATCGCCGTGCTCGTCCCGCATGCGACCACGAGCGGGCTGGCGGAGGCGATGGTGCTCGCGATCGCGCCGCTGGCGCTCCTGGCCGCCATCAAGCCCAATTTCAAGGTCGCGCCGATCACCGCCTTCATCGTCCTGGTGCCGCTGTCGGGACAGGCGGCGGCGCCGTTGACCTTCGCGCTCAATCGCATCCTGGAGATCTCGATCGGCAGCGTGGTCGGCATGGCGACCTCGCTGCTGATCCTGCCGGCGCGCGCCCATCAGGTGCTGACGCGCGTCGCGGCCAAGGCCGCCGACCTGAATGCCGACCTGATGGTCACCTTGTTCGACGGCCTGACCAGCGACGCCGGCCGGGCGGGGCTGCGCGCGCAGCACGCGATCATCCGCAAGGCCCTGGCGCAGGCGGAGACGGCCGCGGAGGAAGCCCTGCGCGAGCGCAAGAGCTACCTGACCGATTCACCCGACCCGGAGCCGCTGGTGCGCACCCTCAACCGCCTGCGGCACGATCTGGTGATGGTGGGGCGAGCAACCGCCAAGCCCTTGCCGGCGGTGCTGGCGACGCGCCTGGAGCCGAAGCTGCTCGACGTGCGCGATGCCGGCAGCACGCTCCTGCGCGGCATGGCGGAGGCGCTGCGCACACGGAAGACGGCGCCAAGCCTCTCGCCCTTCGAGACGGCGTTGCGCGACTACGTGGCGGAAATGGATGTGGTGTGGAAGGACCCGGTGACCCAGGCACTCGCGGCGGACGACGCCGGCCGCATCTTTGCCCTGCGCTTCGCCCTGGAGCAGATGAGCCAGGATTGCCGCGACTTCGTTAACCGCATCAACGAAATAGCCGGCAAGAGCGACCAGTCGGCGGCCAGTTGACGAGAGCGCAGCATGATGGCACTGCATCTTGCATGACAGACAAGCCGGTTCCGCTCAGCGAAATCACTTCCTATCACGCCCACATCTATTTTGAATCGGGCGAGGGGCGGGAGCGCGCCGCGCGACTGCGCGAACTGATCGGAGAGCGCTTCGTGGCGCGCCTCGGGTCGTGGCACGACAAGCCGGTCGGGCCGCATCCGGTTCCGATGTACCAGGTCGCTTTCGCGGTCGATCTGTTCCCGCGCTTCGTGCCGTGGCTGATGCTGAACCGCATGGGCCTGACAGTATTGGTCCACCCCAACACCAAGCGCCCGCGCGACGATCATCTCAGCAATGCGCTGTGGCTGGGCGCAATGCTGCCGCTGAAGGGCGACATCCTGCCGGTCAAGGTGGCGGCGAGCGAGGTCGAGGAACTGCCGGAGCCGAACACCAGCCCGACGCTGCAGCCGTGATTGTTCATCGAAAGTGAACAATAATTCCCGGTGCCGGCCATACCGCGCGGGGGCTGCGCGCCCCACATAAATGTCCTAGTTTCAGCCCACCGTTTCGAGGGAACCGATCATGGGTCAAGTCAAAGTCCAATCCGCCGAAGCGCCGAAGACCGAGCGCCGGGTCGTCACGACGATCCGGGGCCGCGCGGCCAGCGACGGTGCGGGCGTCAAGCTGACGCGCGTCATCGGCCAGCCGGCGCTGCCCGACCTCGACCCGTTCCTGATGCTGGACGAATTCGGCTCCGACAAGGGCGCCGACTATATCGGCGGCTTTCCCGACCATCCGCATCGCGGGTTCGAGACCGTGACCTACATGCTCGCCGGGCGCATGCGCCACGGCGACAACCAGGGCAATGTCGGCCTGCTACGGCCGGGCAGCGTGCAATGGATGACGGCGGGGCGTGGCATCATCCATTCCGAGATGCCGGAGCAGGAAGAAGGCCTGATGCAGGGCTTCCAGCTCTGGGTCAACCTGCCGGCCAAGGACAAGATGACGAAGCCGCGCTATCAGGACATCGATCCGGAAGCGATCCCGGTGGTGGAGCGCGCCGACGGCACCAAGGTGAAGGTGCTGGTCGGCAGCTTCGATGGCGTGCGCGGACCCGTCACCGACGTGGCGACCGATCCCACCTATCTCGACATCACCTTGCCCGCGGGCAACAGCGCGAGCGTGACAGTGCCGGCCGAGCACAACGCCTTCGCCTATGTGTTCGAAGGCAGTGCGAAGATCGGCGCCGGCAACGCGGCACAGCCAGTCGCGCGTGGCGAGCTCGCCGTGCTCAGCCTCGGCGATGCGGTGACGATCGAAGGCGGCGCCGGCGGCGGACGCCTGATCCTGGTCGGCGGCCGCCCGCTGCGCGAGCCGGTCGCCAAATACGGGCCGTTCGTCATGAACACGCCGGATGAGATCCGCCAGGCGATCGCGGATTATCAGGCGGGGAAGTTCGTTTAGGTCGCGCTATCCCACATCCAGCACGAAATCGTAGCGCCCGATCTTCGTTGCGGCGTCCTGCTTCAGATCGAGCAGCAACGCAGAATCGAAAATGCGGTCGCGCTCGTTCTGCGGTTCGCCCGGGAAATAGAGCTGGGTGGTGAGGATGTCCTGGCCCGGCGCCTGGACCTTCAGGTGGAAGTGGCGCGTGCGGCCGGGATAAAGGCCGGGGACGATGGTCTCGAACACGAAGCGTCCCAGTGAATCGCTGAATTGGTGGCCGCGCAGGCGATAACCTCGGTTGTCGTACTGGCCTGCCGCGTCGGCGTGCCAGAGGTCGAGCAGCGCCCCCGGCACGGTCTGGCAGCGGCGGTCCAGCACGAAGCCGGCAAGGGCGATGCGATCGCCCTTCATGCCCTCTTCGACCAGGTTGGCGCGCTCCGGCGAGTTGGGCGTGAAATAGGGGCCTTCGGTCTCGGCCGGGGTCGGATCGTCGTCGTCACGGCATCGCGGGGTCGCCGGCAGCAGAGCCTCCTGCGCCAGGAGGCGGCGCGTAGCAAGCCCGCTGATAATGGTCGCGGCGCCCACGCCCAGCAGGGCGCGGCGGGAAAATCTCGTATCGATCATGAACGATCCGTACTCGCAGTTGCTGTCCGTCTTCAACGGGCGGTCATCAACAATCTTTCGATATGCCGGTTGCGCCGGAGCCATGCCATTCACGGACGATATTCATCGGGTCAGCAAGGGCAACTACAACTCGGTCCTAGTCGTGGATTTTCTATCAAACGTCGTCGGTGGAACGTACTGGCGCCAATTAGTCCGTTATACTGAATATTCGATAAAAGCTCATCGACATCAGCAAGGAAACAAAAGATCGCACAACGCGATCCAACGGTGAGCGGGCTTAGAGTTCAAGTGGGGAAGGGGGGCGCTCGTGCCTATCGGCATGTGGCGCTGATGAAGCTTGCTGACAGCCCTCGTTCTCATCTGCTCGGTTCTTGTGACGCCGGATCTGCACGATTGCGACGAGGCGAATGCCCGCGCGGTGATGCTGTTACCGGAGGAATTCGCAAGCCCTGTGACCTGCGCCATGCATGGCCAGGCCTACGTCGCAGAGACGGCAATCGGCCGAAGTCTGGCCGAAAGTGATCGTATCAAGGTCGTCTGCAGGCCGCGGCAACCACCCGAGCCGCCGATCGCGGAGCGCGACGGAGCCCATGAAGCTCGCGGTCAGCGGATGGAGTGATCAAACCGCACCCAGAACAAGCGATGGCTTTTCTCTCTACTCGGCCACGCTCTTCTGTTCCGCCGGGAAGGCGTAGGTATAGACGTGGCGCTGCACCTCGCTCAAATGGCGATACATGCAATCGAAGGCGCGCTCGCTGTTGCGCGCGGCGATCGCCTCGTAGATCTCCTGGTGCGAGGCGGTATGCACCGTCTGGCGCTTGAAGCAATGGGCATTCTCGCTGAGGCGCCGCCAGGTGGCGTCGCGCCGGCTGGCGCTCAAGGTGTCGAACAGCGATAGGAACAAGGCATTGCGCGCAGCCTCGGCGACCGCGCGGTGGAAACGCTCGTCCGCCCTCTCATAGACCAGCGGATCGGTCGCGTCCCTGGTCTCGCCGACCAGCCCCTGCAGGCGGCGGATGTCGGCCTGCGAGGCGCGCAGCGCCGCCAGGCGCGCGATCACCGGCTCCACCGCCAGGCGGACCTCGATCACCTCCAGGGGATTGGTGAATTCCAGGATCCGGTCGAACGGGATGGCGGACATTGCGGCGGCGATGGCGATCTCGCCCTCCCGCGCGCGCAGCGCCGTCGGCGCGGCGGCGGGCGCCGACTTGCCCTGGACAAAGGTGCCGCGGCCCTGATGACGCGTGATCTGGCCTTCCTGCTCGAGTACCTCCAGCGCGCGCCGCAGGGAGCGGCGGCCGACACCCATTTCGTTCGCCAGGGTGCGCTCCGGCGGGATGCGTCCGGTGGCGCCGAGGCCGCCGCCGGCGATCAACTGCCGAAGCTTGCTCAAGGTCTGGTCTGCATGCTGCAACATCGGATGCTAGCCCCTGTCTTCGCGTCGCCGGTCCTGCAGAACCATGGCGGTGAGACCGATTGGTCTCGCCCGCGCGTCCCGCCTGAACCAAGCGCATCGCGCAGCCTTGGCTTGCGGCTAATGGTTCTGAGATGGTCCGTGGTCGCGCGATCCGGACGATACACGCATGATGCGGCGCAATTCGGTCGATGTAAACCTTTCATTGCAGCCCTTGATGCCGGAAACTGAGGGGAAATATGCAACTTCCGAAACCTACCCGGTCACACTTCCGCGGCCGCGCATGAGACCAACGACCCGGGGGATGGCCGCGAATGGATCGCAGTTGACGGCACTTAAGCGGAATGGTTACGCTTGGACCATAAGCCAGCGGTGTGCGAGACCATTCTGGGGCAATTGGTTCGCGCACTGGATAAGGAGGGGGCGGATGAGCGCAAGCGCGAAGCCCGAAGGGCACAATCATCAGGCGGCGATGGACCAGCTCCATGCGGACGTCTACCGCCGTCACATGGCGCCGTTCTGGGCGATCGACAAGACCAACAAGAACGACGAAGACAACCAGCTCCGCGACAAGCGCAAGGCGATCCCCTTCATCTGGAAATACCAGAGCGATATCGAGCCGCTGCTCTATCGCTCCGCCGAGCTCATCAACACCGAATCCTCGGAGCGCCGCTCGCTCATCCTGGTCAATCCGGGGCTCGCGCCCAAGCGCGCCTCGGTCTCCACGATGTACACCGCGTACCGTCTCAACGATCCCAACGAGATCATGCCGCCGCATCGCCATTCGCCGAACGCGATCCGCCTCGGCCTCACCGGCGCGCTCAATTTCACCGGCGTCGAGGGCGAGAACATCACTTTCGGCCCGGGCGACATGGTCCTGACACCGCACGACACCTGGCACAATCACGGCAACCAGGGCAACGAGCCGGCGATCAATCTCAGCGTCCTCGATCTGCCCTTGGTCGAGACGTTGAACGCCATGTATTTCGAGCACGATTACACCGAGGAAGAGGAGGGTAAGCGGGTGCGCCGCGCCATGCAGTCCGAGCGCTTCGCCCCCGATCATTCGCAGCGCGTCTATGGCCAGGGTGGATTGATGCCACGCTTCGTCTCGCATATGCGCGGCACCGGCAATGCGTCGCCGATGTACGTCTATCGCTGGGACATGATGCGCGAGACCCTGGAGAAATTCCGCAACTGGGACGGCGATCCCTACGAAGCCTTGATGATCGAGTATGTCAATCCGATCAACGGCCAGCCGGTGTTCAAGACCATCACCTTTTTCATGCAGATGCTGCGGCCCGGCGAACGCACCCAGCCCCTGAAGCAGACTGCGAGCCTGCTGGTGGCGCCGTTCGAAGGGCAGGGCTACAGCCTGATCGGCAATCAACGCCTGGATTGGGGAAAGTTCGACACCTTCGCAGTGCCTGGCGGGGAATGGGCCGAGCACGTGAACAGCTCCGACCGCGAGCCGGCGATCCTGTTCGTTGCCAGCGACGAGCCGACCCTGAAATCCCTGGCGCTCTATCAGAAGCACGGACGGATGAAAAACGGCGAGGTGGTGCGGCTCTACTGACGCACCCATCGAATCCTTATTGATCCTCTCGCAAGACCATCATGGCCCGATCGAAAAACACCAAGCTGCTCGCGAACTTCGACTGTCCCGGCGGCGGCCAGGTCTGGGTCGTTGGCACCACGCTCTATGTGGGCCATATGCGCCAGCCGACCGGCACCACCATCGTCGACGTCTCCGATCCGAGGAATCCCAAGACCATCGCGCGGGTCGAGGTGCCGCAAGGTTGGCACTCGCACAAGGTGCGGGTCGCGAACGACGTGATGATCGTCAATCACGAGAAGCAGGGCGCCGAAGGCGACCCGGCATTCGGCGGCGGGCTCGGCATCTATGACGTGTCGAAACCGGCCGCGCCCAAGCTCATCACCAAATGGCGCACCCACGGCAAAGGCGTACATCGCTACGATTTCGATGGGCGCTACGCCTATATCTCGCCGACTGCCGAGGGCTATATCGGCAATATCTGCATGATCCTCGACCTCAAGGACCCGGCGAAGCCGGAAGAGATCGGGCGCTGGTGGATTCCCGGCCAGTGGAAAGCGGGCGGCGAGGACTATCCGTGGGAGAACTGGACTCCCCCGCGCTGCCATCATCCGATGCGCCGCGGCGACCGGCTCTATGTCAGCTATTGGCATCACGGCTATTACATCCTCGACATCTCCGACATGTCGAAACCGAAGGCGATCTCGGGCGGCAACACTTCGCCCGCCTTCCCGCATCCCACCCACACTTGCCTGCCGATGCCGGAGAAGCTGAAAGGCCGCGACATCATGGTGGTGGCGGACGAGGACGTGGCCAAGTTGTGGCCGGCGGCGCCGGCCTTCACCTGGATCTACGACATCACCAACGAGAATTGCCCGATCCCCATTTCCACCTGGCAGGTCGAAGGGCTGGACAAGGATGGGTCGCCGCAGCCGGCCATGATGGGCTGCCACCAGCCGTCGGAAAGGTTCAAGGGCACCATCATCCCTTTTGCCTGGTTCGCGCAGGGGCTGCGCATCCTCGATATCGCCGACCCGTACGCGCCGCGCGAGGTCGGGTTCTACGAGCCCGATCCGCCGCAAGGGTTCGAGCTGTCGTCATCGAACGATGTGACGATCGACGATCGCGGGCTATGCTATCTGATCGACCGCCAGCGCGGCGTCGATATCATTGAGACTACAGTCTTGTAGCGGAGCGGATGGGGGCATCAGTGAGCGGCGACAACAAGGACATCCACACCATCGGCAAGAAGGGGACCCTGCCGTTCCATCCGGCGGTGCGGGCCGGCGACTTCATCTTCGTCTCCGGCCAGGTCGCCAAGGACGAGAACGGCAATATGTGCGTCGGCAATATCGAGGAAGAGACGCGCTGGACCATCGAAGGCATCAAAAGAATCCTGGCGCTGGAAGGCGCCGATCTTTCGGATGTCGTGAAAGTGACCGTCTATCTGGAAGACGCGCGCAATTTCGGGCGCTACAACAAGGTGTTCGCTGAATACTTCCCGGACGGGCGGCTCAGCCGCACCACGGTCGAAGCGCGCGCTGTCATCGAGTGCAAGATCGAAATGGACGCAGTCGCATACAAACCGCGACGCGGATGAATAAGCGAGGCGCTGCCGGTCGCCTCGAACGACCGGCGGCAAACAGGGTGGTATAACGGGAGGGAGATAACATGCTGCGGCTTCTCGGCCGGAATACGTCCGGCAATGTTCAGAAGGTCATTTTCCTGCTGGAGGAATTGGGCGCGCCCTACGCGCGCGAGGATTACGGGCGCCAGTTCAACAACACCCAGGATGCGGCGTACCTGAAGCTCAATCCCAACGGCAAGGTGCCGACCTTGGTGGATGGCGATACGGTCATCTGGGAATCGAACACGATCCTGCGCTATCTCTGCAGCAAGCTGAAAAAGGACGCACTCTATCCCACCGACCTCGTGGCGCGCACGGAGGTCGAGCGCTGGATGGATTGGCTGCTGGCTGCGGTCAATTATCACTATGTGGCGGTGTTCAAGGATTCGAAGAAGGCGGCGAACGAGCGCGCGGCCAGCTTCGAGACCGATGCCAAGGAACTGGCAGCGCAGCTGTCGATCCTGGACGGCGCGATGGCGGGCAAGGGCTGGATCGCAGGTAAGGACTTCACCATCGCCGACATCGCGCTGGGTCCGATCTTGCATCGGTGCCTGGATTTCCCGATCGCGCTGCCGGCCCTGACCAACCTCAAAGCCTGGCGCGCGAAGCTGGCGGAACGGCCGGCATTCAAGAAAGCAACGGGAGCGTAAGATGACGCGCCGCTCTTGGCCCACTCTCACTCGTCATGGTCGGACTTGGTCCGACCATCCACGAGTTTCTATGGGCAAGCTGAGCGGTAACGAACAAACTCGTGGATGGTCGTGCCAAGCACGACCATGACGGAAGAGAGAGCGCGGGAAGCGCAGATCGAGCACAAGAGGAGAGGCAGGATGGCTAAAGCAGCAGTGGTGGGTCTGGGAACCATGGGCCCCGGCATCGCGCAGACGCTGGCGCGCGCCGGCATGGAAGTGACCGCATTCGACGTCAGCGAGGATCAGCGCAAGAAAGCGGGCGACGGCCTGGAGCTGGCGACCAAGGTGCTGACCGCGCTTGGCGTGTCCGACCGCGCCAGGGCGCCGGTCAAGATCGCGAACAGCATGAAAGAGTGCCTCGCCGGCGCAACCGTGGTGGTGGAGACGGTGCCGGAGAAGCTCGAGATCAAGGCGGCGGTGTTCAAGGAGATCGACGGGCTGGTCGGCAAGAACTGCATCATCGCCAGCAACACATCCGGCATCCCGATCACCAAGCTGCAGGAGAATGTCTCCGCGCCGGAACGGGTGGTCGGCATGCATTGGTCGAACCCCCCGCACATCATCCCGATGATCGAGGTGATCGCCGGCGACAAGACCTCCAAGGAGACCGTCCAATGGATGGTCGACACCATCAAGGATCTCGGGCTGTTGCCGGTGGTGGTGCAGAAGGACGTGCCGGGGTTCGTGGAGAACCGCGTGCTCTATGCCCTGCTGCGCGAATGCGTCGACCTGGTGGACCAGGGTGTGATCGATGCCGAGGGACTTGATACCTGCGTCTCGTGGGGCATCGGCTACAAGCTGTCGGTGATCGGCCCGATGGCGCTGCTCGACATGGCCGGCCTCGACATCTACCAGGCGGTCGGCTCATATCTGAACAAGGATCTGTGCAACCGGGGCGACCTCAGCCCCTACGTGACCGAGCGCACCAAGGCCGGCAAGCTGGGCATGAAGACGGGCAGCGGCGTCTTCAGCTATACGCCGGAGAAGATCGCCGAACTGCGCGGCCTCAGGGCCAAGCGCCTGGTCGCGGTGCGCAAGGCGCTGGAGAGTTGATCGAAAGGGTTCACAACCGAACCTCAACACGCGTGGCGTAACACGTGGATGGAAATAAACAGGAAGGAAACGGGACAATGAACACGACTCTCAAGAAGCTGGCGCAGGTGTCGCTCCTCGCGCTCAGCCTAAGCGGCATCGTGGCGGGGGCGCAGGCGGCGGATGTGAAGAGCATCGCCATCCTGATTCCGGAAGACCCCACCGACTTCGGCTGGAACCAGCAAGGCCACGACGCGGCCAAGGCGGTGGCGGAGAAATACGGGCTGGAGTTCATCCCGGCGACCGGCCTCGGCTACGGCGACGTGCATCCGCAGTTGCGCGAGGTGGCCGATGACGGCGCCAGCCTCATCATCGCCCATGCCAGCGGCTACAACACGGCGGCACCCGAAGTCGGCGCGGAAAAGAAGGTGCCGGTGGCGATCGTCGACCGGCCCGACGCGAACAAGGCGGGCGCGATCGCCGACTACACGCTGAGCGGACACGAGGGCGCCTATCTCGCCGGCGTGCTGGCGGCCAAGACGACGCAGACCAAGTCGGTCGGTATCGTCGTGTCGGGCGAGCCGCCGTCCTGGAACTCGCAATCGGCGGCCTTCGCCCAGGGTGTGAAATCGGTCGATCCGTCGGTGAAGATCCTCTATGCCGTGATCGGTCCCGCCGCCTATTCCGATGCGGCCGGCGGCAACCGCGTCACCGCTTCGGTGATCGGCGCGGGCGCGGACGTGATCTTCGGCCAGGGCGACGGCGCCACCTTCGGCATGCTGCAGGCGGTGGAAACCGGCAAGTCCACCAGCGGCGGCAAGGTCTGGTTCATCGACGTGATCGGCGACAAGACTTCGATCGACAAGGGCAACCTGCTCTCGTCCGTGGTGTGGAACCTGGTGCCGGTCTATTCGGCGATGGTCGAGGACCTGAAGGCCGACAAGTTCGGCACCAAGAACTACTCGATCCAGCTGTCCGACGATTCGGTGCAGCTCCTGCACACCAAGCACATCCCGGACGATGTCTGGGCCGACGTGTCGAAGGTACGGGACGAGATCGTCGGCGGCTCGCTGAAAATCGAGCCGGTGTGGGAAGCCGACAAAGTCCGCGCGCTGATGACTTCGGTCACCGACGCGCCGGCTCAGTAAGAATGTGAACAAGAGGCGTCGTCATTGGCCGTTCCCGTCGCCGCGGTCCGCAACGTCACCAAGCGCTTTCCCGGCGTGGTGGCCAATGACGGCGTCTCGCTCGACTTCCAGGCGGGCGAGATCCATGTGCTGCTGGGCGAGAATGGCGCCGGCAAATCCACGCTGATCGGCATCCTTGCCGGCATGCAGCAGCCGGAGGAAGGCGAGATCCTGATCGACGGCAAGCCGGTCCGGATCGCCTCGCCCCGCGCCAGCCTGGAACTCGGTATCGGCACCGTGTTCCAGCACGTGCTGATGGTGCCGTCGCTTTCCGTCATCGAGAACCTGATGCTGGGCGGGCCATGGTGGCAGCGGCTGCTGCGCGGCCCGGCGCTGGCGCGGTTCAAGGAATTGTCCGCCCTGCTGGGGGTGGAGATCGACCCCGACGCGCAGGTCGGGCGCCTGTCGCTGGGCGAGCAACAGCAGGTCGAGATCATGCGCGCCCTCTGGCGCGGCGAGAAAGTTCTGATCCTCGACGAGCCGACCTCCATGCTGACGCCCCAGGGCGTCAAGGATCTGGGCGCGGTGATGAAGCGCCTGCGCGACAAGGGCGTTGCTTTGATCCTCATCACCCACAAGCTGGTCGAGGCCTACGAATTGGGCGACCGCATCTCGGTGTTGCGCCTGGGCCGGGTGGTCGGCGCGCTGCCTCCGGAGCAGTTGCGCATGATGACAGAGGGCGAAGCGACCGACGCCGTGATCGAGATGATGTTCGGCACGATCGCGCAGCATGAGCGCGATGCGGAGATCCTGATCGGGCGCGGGCGGCGGGCCCACCGCGACCGCGTGGTCGATCGCTCCGGCGCGCCGCGCCTGCAGGTGCGCGGCCTTGGCACCGCGGCGACGCGGGGTGCCTGTCCGCTGCGTGGGGTCGATTTCGAGCTCTGGCCGGGTGAGGTGCTGGGCATCGCCGGCGTCGACGGCAACGGGCAGAAGCACCTGGCGGAAGTGCTGGCCGGCCAACGACCGGCTGCGTCGGGCACGATCGCCTTGGATGGCAAGGACATCACGGCGGACGCTGTGCCGGAACGCCGCCGTCGCGGCATCCGCTACGTGACCGACGAGCGGGTGGGCGAGGGCATCGTGGGGAGCTTTTCCGTCGCCACCAATCTGGTACTGAAGGAGATCGGCGCGCCGCCCTTCTGGCGCCGGGGCCTCAGTGACTGGGACCACATTCACGGCCACGCGCGCGCCGAGATCAAGCGCAACGACATCCGCACGCCCTCCGAAAAGACGCCGGTCGCGAAATTGTCGGGCGGCAATATCCAGAAAGTGCTGCTGGCGCGCGAGCTCAATGCTGAGGCGAGTGTCGCCATTTTCAACAAGCCGACCCACGGCCTCGATCTGCAGAACACTCGCCTGGCGCACGAACGCATCCTCGCCGGCGCGGGCCAGGGCCTGGCGACCATCGTCATCTCCACCGATCTGGATGAGCTGCTCGAGATCTCCGACCGCATCGGCGTGATGTTCCAGGGCCACCTCGCCGGTATCGTCGAGGACGGCCCGGACGTGGAACGACGGGTGGGGTTGCTGATGACGGGGGCGAAGGCGGCATGAACAGTCTTGCTTCCTCTCTATCCCGTCATGGCAAGGCTTGGCCTTGCCATCCACGAGTTTCGCAGAGCATGGACTGTGCAATTGATGCAAACTCGTGGATGCCCGTGCCAAGCACGGGCATGACGAATGGGGGAGAGACAAGAGGCCCTACGCTTTCTCACCCGTCACCCCGGACAGCCGCGCAGCGGCGTGATCGGGGGTCCACTTGTCCGTCGCACGAGCGGTTGCGCGATGGACCCCGGCTCAAGGCCGGGGTGACGGGAGAGGGTGAGGTGGTCATGGCGCACGAGGCGCTTGCATGACCGCCGAAGCGCAGATCGCGCAGCGTGGTGCGCCTGGCAGCGATGCAGGGCGCGAGATCGTCGCTTCCATCCTGCGCGTCGCCGTCCCGATCCTGCTCGCTCTCATCGTCGGCGGCTTCATCCTGCTGATCCTGGGCAAGGATCCGCTGGCCT